>Ga0194059_1000795_pt1 | contig 14010 bp, 8 predicted proteins | sample SepL6211m_MetaG_FD_163426 | JGI IMG/M metagenome (GOLD analysis project Ga0194059, IMG submission 163426) | Anoxic zone freshwater microbial communities from boreal shield lake in IISD Experimental Lakes Area, Ontario, Canada - Sep2016-L626-11m | ecosystem: Environmental > Aquatic > Freshwater >... | reverse complement strand
TGCTGCTACGGTGCCTGAATAGAGCACGTCTTCGCCCATATTTTCGCCTTGATTAATACCCGAAACGACTAAATCGGGGCGCTGATCTAAAAAACCGGTCATAGCAATATGCACGCAGTCAGTGGGAGTGCCATTAATAAATAAAAACCCATCTCGTTCGCCACCAGCTACACGATGGATCGATAAGGGGCGCGATAAGGTTAATGAATTTGAGGCGCCACTATGATTTTGCTCTGGTGCAATTACGGTAATCCGACCTAAAGGGCGTAAAGCGTTTACTAAAGCCAATAAACCGGGAGCTAAATAACCGTCATCGTTAGAAATCAGAATATGTAAATCTGGTTGAGCTGGCATAAATAGTTAGAATCTAAAAATAAGGGAAATAAAATAAATACTGAGGAATCAATACAGTATTACTAAATGACTGGTGCATTCGGTAAGGCACGCCCTCTAAACCAGCTATAAATTACGGGCAATACCAATAAGGTCAGAATCGTTGTCGTAACCATACCGCCAACAATAACTAGGGCCAGGGGACGCTGTGCTTCAGAGCCAATCGAGTGCGATAAAGCGGCAGGTAATAAACCAAGGCCCGATAACATCGCGGTCATTAATACGGGGCGCACCCGCAAAGAAGAACCCTCGACCATAGTATCTTTCATTGCGGCTAAGTCATCTGACATCGATTTATTAATAAAAGAAATTAAGATAACCCCATCCTGAATCGCAATACCAAAGAGCGATAGAAAGCCGAAGAAAGCCGAAATGCTTAACGTCTCTCCGGCTAAATGCAAAGCCAGTACACCACCGATTGCCGCGAAGGGGACATTGATCATCACAATCACTGCATCACGGAAGTTCCCAAAGGCGCTAACCAACAAGAGAAAGATGCCAAGCAAAGCTAAAGGCACAATGATCATCAACTTTTTCTGCGCTTGTTTCATTTGGTTAAATTGCCCATCCCAACTAATCGAATAGTTCGCTGGCAAAGTAATATTCTTTTGCACCAACACTTGCGCATCTTCCACGGCACTGCCTAAATCGCGTCCGCGTACGCTGAATTTAATCGCGATATACCGCTTCCCTGCTTCACGGTAAATAAAGAAGGGGCCATCACTCAAACTGACTTTGGCCACCATCGATAGGGGAATTGCAGCCCCCGTTGGCGAATCGACTAATAATTTAGAAATATCTAAAACATCATTACGACTACCTTCATTTAAGCGTACTGCAATACCAAAAGTTTTTTCATCTTCGAGTAAATTGGTAACCGGCATTCCTCCAATAGCGTTGGCGACAATGGTTTGAATATCATTCACATTAATGCCGTAACGTGACGCTTTCTCGCGATCAATTTGAATATTTAAGGTAGGCTGTCCTAACTCTTTCAAAATGCCTTCATCGGCTACCCCAGAAACTTTTTTGAGTTCGTCAATGATTTCTCGCGCTTTAAGGTCCAGCACCTCTAAATCAGGGCCATAAATTTTTACTGAGTTTTCACCCTTCACGCCAGATAAAGCCTCGTTCACGTTATCTTGGATGTATTGTGAAAAACTGTAATTGATGCCAGGAATTTTATTTAACTCAACCTCTAAATTCTCAATCAGTTGTTTCTTACTCGAGCCTGCCGGCATTTTATCGGGAGCTTTTAAATAGAGGCCATACTCTTGGTTAAAAACGCCGGTTGAATCAGTGCCATCATCTGGACGACCAATTTGTACGGCTACTTTTTCAATTTCACCTTGTTGCAAAAAGATGCCACGTAATTCATTGGCAATTTTGACTGAATAATCTAAATCAACCGTATTTGGCAAGGTTACTCGTAACCAAATATTATTTTCTTCTAAGGTAGGCAAGAAGGCCGTACCAAGCTTGGTCATACTAAATAGCGTTAAGCCCAAAATAAAGACTGCAATCGCTACTACGGTGCGGGGACGGTCCATCCAGCCCCGCAATAAAGGCTTATATCCTGCTAATAAACGGGTAATAAAGCTGGGTGGCTTGTGATGTAAGTTTTCCCCAAAAATAAGTGAAATCATTGCAGGTAAAAAGGTGAGGCTCAAAATCATTGCGGCAATCAGCGCAAAGCCCATGGTGAAGGCCATGGGTTTAAAGATAATCCCTTCCACACCACCCATAAAGAATAAGGGGGAATAAGCGACAATGATGATGCTGGTGGAATAAATCATCGCTCGCTGAACTTCGCTAGTGGCGATGATGATGCTTTGATTTAAACGCTTACCACCCTCCTCTAAATGGCGCATGACGTTTTCAGTCAAAATAACCGCCGAGTCAACAATCACCCCAAAGTCGATTGCACCCAAGGAAATTAAGTTGGCCGGTACACTCCAAATATGCATTTGGATAAACGAAACGCACAATGCCAAAGGAATAACAGCTGCAACAACCGCGGCAGCACGCAAGTTACCTAAGAATAAAAATAAGACTGCCAGCACTAAAGAAATACCGAAAAATAAAGTGTGCTTAACGGTGCCAATAGTAATATCGAGGAGCGCCTGCCGATCATAAAATGGTGTTACTTGAATACCTGGCGGCAAAATATGCTTATTGATGACTTTTATTTTGTCGCGAACCCGGGCCAATACTTCAGTAGCATTTTCGCCGCGGCGCAAAAATATAATGCCCTCTACAGCATCTGCGTTCTCTCCGTATTGAAACATCCCTAAGCGCGGCGCAAAACCAATTTCTACTGTTGCTACGTCGCCAATCCGAATAGGTACGCCTTGATTTACAGCTACCACGACCTGCTTGATATCTCCTATATTTTTAAACAGACCCACACCCCGCACCACAAACTGCTGCTCTCCAGCTGGTAATAAACCGCCGCCAGTATTGCTATTGGCATTATTTAGAGCATTAATAATTTGTGAAACAGTTACGCCCTTTGCTTGCAAGCTCTCCGGCGTAATAATTACTTGGTATTGTCGTACCTTGCCGCCAAAAGATGAAACATCGGCTACTCCAGGGGTTTGTTTCAGCTCTTTATAAATCTCGTAATTTTGTAAGGTCTTTAAGCGGGTTGGCGATGCAAATTCCGATTGCACGTGATAACGCATAATTTCACCAGTCGCATCTGAGTCTGGGCTAATGCTCGATGAAACTCCAGCGGGAAAGGTCACGTTACTCAGATTGACAATAAACGTTTGGCGCGCTTTAAAGGGATCGGTGGTATCCGTAAACTTTAAGGTAACAACCGATAGGCCAAACAAGGAAACAGAACGAAAAGCTTGCACACCTGGAATACCAGCCAGAGCATTTTCAACTGGAATGGTTACTTGCTGCTCGACCTCAGAAGTGCTCCGCCCAGGCCATTGTGAAATTGCCTGAATTGTTAAGGGGGCTACACCAGGGTAGGGCTGAATTGGCAATTGACTAAGACTAAACATTCCCAGCCCCAATAAACCAATTGAGGCAACAATGACGATGACGCGCTTTTCAAGCACGCCCCCCATAAAGGAAGTAAACAGACTCACTTAGTCCTCTTGCCTTGCAAAACGATCATTTAGCAGCACAGCGCCATCGATCAACACATTGGCATTGGGCATTAAACCCTCGGTAACAGCATAGGTTTTACTATCGATGTCATAACCCTTCACAGGCACACGCCTAAAGGTGTCGCTAGCGATGCGCATAATTACATACTTGGTTTCTCGCACCCGAATAATGGCAGATTGGGGTAATACATAAGCTTCTGCCATACCTGTTGTGAGCTTAGCCGACACATACATATCAGGCCGTAGTAGACCTGCCGAGTTATCAACGTCACAGCGAATTAAAAGGGCGCGAGTGACTGGATCGATAGCTGGGGCTATATAGTTTGCATAAGCAACAAATTCTTTATCTGGGTAAGCCTCGGTACGCAAAACTAATTTTTGCCCACGACTAATTAAACGCATATCTTGCTCAAATACATTCCCTAAAAACCATAACTGCTTAGGGTCGGCAAGAGTTGCAACCACATCCCCCGAATTCACAAAGGCCCCAGGATCAACATTGCGCTTTACCACCACGCCCTGTAAAGGGGAACGCATAATTAAATTCGGCTGACCCTTTTCGGTTTTACCTAAATTCTGAATATCTTGATCAGAGGCGCCTAAATTGCGCAAGCGATTACTCGCAGCTTGTACCGTAATTTGAGCGTCTCCTAAAACATCGCTTAAGGATTGCTTGCCGCTTAAAACTTGAGTGGTTTTGGTAGCCAACAGAAACTCTTGCTGTGCGGAGAGAAACTCAGGACTATAAAGCTCTACGATGGGTGATCCAGTTTGTACTAATGCGCCCTCAAAAGCATAAATTCGTTCCACCCTACCAGGTATGCGGGCAGAAAGCACTTTTGATTTCTCGGCATTGAAAGCAAGACGTCCGGGTACTTTAATATCTTCTGGTACCTGGGCTTTTTGCACTACCTGAAATTGATAGATTGCCGGGTTTAATTTGAGGTCGGGAAGTTTGATTTCAATTGCCCCACTTTTTTCAACCTTCAGTTGAACCTTTTCCGCTTTCTCAATATCCACCATTCGATTAACGTTAGTAATACGTCCGACAATAAAGCCCAATGCCAAAATAGCAAAAGCAAAAGCCACTAAACGTACCCGCTGGCGATTATCAGGCGTTAAATCCCAATACATAGCAAAAACCTGGTCTTTAAAAACACGTAGACGATTCAATATGCTTGCGCTAAGTGGCTTGATCAGAGCAAGGATTTTTTCAAGATATGCAGTCAGTTTTTTTAACATTAGTCGTACCTATTCAATTGGATCTTTACCTGCTGCAGCAAATAAAGTAGCCTGGGCTTGCATTAAATTACTTTCAGCAAGCGCTAGTTGTATTTCAATCGAGCGTAATTGAATTTGTGCAGTCATTAAATCGTTAAATCCTTGACCATTATTCGCATACTGTATCAGTGAAACCTTATATGCGGCTTCGGCCACCGGCAGCTGACGGTCACGTAGAAATTCATACAATTTTTTAATTTGCTCATAAGAAGCATAAGAACTCCCCACGCCCAAAATAATCTCTTGCTGCATTGATGTATTACTGGCCTCAATAGCTGCTTGGTTACGTACCGCCTGCTCTACTCCGTACCGCTCCTTCATAAAAAAGTACAAGGGAATGACGATATCGAATTCAATTTGGTAATACGAAGCACTATTATTTGCCGCAAATGGGCTGCGGTTCATAAAGTTAGTACCGATAATTTGGAAATCGGGTAAATACGCTTTTTTTGCGTAAGTAACGCCTTTTTTTGCGGCATCGACTTGCAACAGCGAGCTTTTTAACAAGGGATGGCTCGATTCGGCATAACTTTCTAACTCGACCAGAGTGGGTACCTTGCGCACTGCTGCGCCAGGGTCGCCTCGTAATACTAATTTTTCACGGGGATCACGCCCGATTAAAACATTAATATTTTTATAGGCTACTTCGAGCTGCCGTTCTAAAGCAAAACGATCTGATTCAGCCGCACTTTGCGAAACCTGTGCATTCAAAAACTCTACATAAGCAGCAGAATAATTGGCATAACGTGCTTTTGCAATATTTTTAATCAGCTCGGTACGCACTACAGTTTCGCTCAAGACTTTTAATTGTCGTTGCGATGCCAAAGTACTATAGTACAAACTAGCCAGTTGAGCGCCATATTGTAAATAGAGATTTTCATTGCGCGCTTGTAAGGCTTCAGCAGAGGTATCGGCAATATCGGCAGCCAAACTGCGCTTCCCTGGAAACTGAAACGGCTGCTGGAAAGAAAACGCATTCTGACTTTGTGGGCTACTACCAGCAGTTCCAAAGGCCAGCGGCGAGCCTGACCCAGGCATACCAGAAACAACTAAGCCAACCGTGGGGTTAGCAGGTGCATTAATTTGCGGTACGGTAGCCTTCGCAGCAAAATAGGCTTCACGGGCAGCAATCAATTGCGGGTTATTAGCCCTTAACTCATTCCAGAGCTGCCGCAAATCCCAACTACTGCGCGCATTGTTCACCGATTGGTTGAGAATTTTCGGTAACGGTGCCTCGGTAGAATTTAGTTCGGGCGGCGGTAAAAAGGATTCAACTTTATTGCTTGGCTCGGCGCGATTAAAAGCATCAAATTTATTGGTAGGCTGCACAGTTACTGTAGCCGGAACAGATTGGGCAAAACCGCTATGAGAATAACCAAGCGCGATGAAGCTAAAGAAGGCTGCGCTCAGAGTGTGCCGAGGTAAGCGCCACAGCAATTGACTGCAGGGTTTTTTAAATAAGTTCAATTCAATCGAGTTCTATCATGAAAATTCAGGTTTACCCCCGAATTATAGGTGACAAAGCCCTATTTATAGTAAAAATTCGATTTACTATCCCTTTGATTAATAAGCAAAAATTTGCTTAACCCAGGGTGCGACGATCGAGCATAGCCCGTGCCAAGGTGCCTGCATCGACATATTCTAGCTCCCCGCCAACTGGTATTCCGCGGGCGATCCGGGTTACTTTAATACCTTTGAGTTTTAAAACTTCGCCAATATAGTGGGCAGTAGCCTCGCCCTCGCTGGTGAAATTGGTGGCCAAAACAACCTCTCGTACTGGCACTTCAGTATCGGGGCGCTCTATGCGCACTAGTAAGCGATCAAAATGAATTTCGGTTGGGCCCATACCATCAAGGGGAGAAATACGTCCCATCAAAACAAAGTAATTCCCCTTAAAACTCAGTGTTTGTTCTACCATCACTTGGTCAGCAGGGGTTTCGACAATGCATAACAAACCAGGGTCACGGCGCGGGTCGCCACAGGTAATGCAAATTTCGGTTTCCGAAAAGGTATTACAGCGTTTGCAATGCCCTACTTTCTCCACCGCCTCACCAAGCGATTGAGCCAACAAAGCCGCGCCTGTGCGATCGTGTTGCAGTAAGTAAAAAGCCATGCGTTGCGCTGACTTAGGACCAACCCCTGGCAATACTCTTAAGGCATCAATTAAGCGCTGTAAAGCATCTTGCGGTAAATCGTACTTACCATTCGGCTTAGTTGAATTGCGCGTCATTAAAACGGTAACTTAAATCCAGGTGGCATCGGCATACCCGCGGTCGCACCCGACATCAGCTCTGAATTTGCTGCCTCGGCTTGCTTAAAGGCATCGGCATAGGCGGTAACAATTAAGTCTTCGAGCATTTCTCGGTCTTCCATCGCGCCAGCCTCAATTTGTACACGCTTCGTTTCGTACTTACCGGTAATGGTAATTTTTACTAAGCCACTCGCAGCTTGGCCAGTAATTTCAAGCGTACTCAACTCTTCTTGCGCGCGCTTCATATTTTCTTGCATTTGCTGAGCTTGTTTCATCAAGCCTGCCAATTGACCCTTCATCATGATGCATTCCTCATCTTTTTACAAAATTTCATATTGCTAATGTGGCTCACAATTTCTCCTACAATGGCCGTACTGAACCGCTCACCACTTTTGCACCAAATTGCTTTTCGAGTTCTTTAATTAAAGGATCGGTAGCAATTTGCTCTTCAGCATTTAAACGGCGCTCTTGATTCACTTGCGCATCAATTTTAGCTACTGTCTGATCAACTGCGCCACCAATCACCTCAAGCTTTACAGGCTTAGCAAAGTGGGTGGCCAGTACTTCGCGCAGGCGCTCAACACAATCAGCTGTTGCTAATTGTGGCAAGCTACTGACCGCGATGATCTTAATGCCTTGCGGGGAGTCAACCCAATCTTGTAAATCGGTTTGAAAGGCCATTTGCTGTACCAAACCACGCAGGGGTAATTGACGCATTAAATCATGCCAATTGGGACGGCCTGCCTCAGATATCCCCTTGCTTGCAGTGGACGAAGATACTGCAGGAGCTACCGCTGAGACCTTGGATGCTTCTTTGAGGATTTCAGGCGCTACTTTAGTTGCGGGTTCAGTTGCAGCCTGAGTTGCAGACTGAGTTTCAGTCTTCATTGCTGGCTTAGGTGCTGGCTGAAGCGCTGATTTAACTACCGGCGTACTCGCGGGCGGTGTCTTGTGCGCTAAATCACCCGATCCCGCTGGACGAAACGCCAGCATCCGTAATAAGGCCATGGCAAAGCCAGTTTGCTCATCGGGCGCTAAGGAAATATCAGTTCGGCTGGTAATAGCAATCTGATAGAACAATTGAATTTCTTCACGGGTGAATACCGACACCAAGCGCCGAATTTCGCCTGCCTCAGGCCAATCGTCTAATACCGACTCGGGAACAACTTGTGCAGCAGCAATTTTTTGCAGTAGGCTCGATAAATCTTGCAAAGCCAAGGAGAATGACATGCTACGAACGCCCATCTCTTCTGCAATGGCCAACAAGCTCGCACCGTCATGCGTTGCCAGAGCATCTAACATGCTAATGAGATAAGCATCATCTAGGGTGCCCAACATGCCGCGCACTGCGGCTTCATTTACAGTACCGGCAGCGTATGCAATGGCTTGATCAGTAAGTGAAAGTGCATCGCGCATCGAGCCCTGCGCAGCCTTGGCAAGCACTCGCAAGGCCACGGGCTCATGACTGACTTTTTCTGCCGCTAAGACCTTTTCCAGATGCTCGATGATTAATGCTACCGGCATTTGCTTTAAATTAAATTGTAGGCAACGGGAAAGAATCGTGACCGGAATTTTTTGCGGATCAGTCGTCGCCAAAATAAACTTCACATGGGGTGGTGGCTCTTCCAACATTTTCAACATCGAATTAAACGCTTGGGTACTTAACATGTGTACCTCGTCAATCATGTAGACCTTAAAGCGTGCACTACTTGGTGCATAGGCCGCTTTTTCAAGCAAGGTAGCCATATCATCGACCCCGCGATTACTAGCCGCATCCATTTCAATGTAATCGACAAAACGGCCTTCATCAATTTCAACGCAAGCGGGACATTTGCCACAGGGCTCAGAAGTCATCTTGCCTTTACCATCAGGGCCGGTGCAATTTAACGCTTTAGCCAAAATGCGGGCAATCGTCGTTTTGCCTACGCCACGCGTGCCAGTAAATAACCAGGCATGATGCAGGCGCCCCTGGTCTAGGGCATGCGTTAGAGCCTTGACGACGTGGTCTTGCCCTACTAATTCAGTGAAGGTTTTAGGTCGCCACGAACGGGCTAATGCTAATGCGGTCATAGCTAGATTCTAACAAGGCTAAAATAAAAGTGGGCGAACCAAGTCGCAAAGCGCTAAGCTACAGTGGCCTTATTGGATATTACGCTCTTTAATGACTTGCAGGATTAAAGGCAGCATATTTTCTGCCCACAGATAACAACCTTGGGCAGTTAAAAATTGCTTATTTTTTTGATCTTTTTCTGTAATTGCATTATTTCCTGCTGTGGCTAAATTTTGCCGAATCATTAAAATCGTATCGCGGTAAACCCAGTTTTCAGAAGTATCGGGAATATTTTTTGCATAACTACCATAGTCATAGGCATTGTATTTTTTAGTTAAGTCAGCAGTTTTTTGTAGAAAACTACTATTAGATTGAAGTTTTCTAATCGGTAAAGCAATAATGGTTGGTATATTTCTTTTTTGAGTGTATGACAACACTTTTTCAATATAGTCAAGTTGCATCCACTGGGGATGGTGATAGCCACCTCCGGGAGAAACATAAATTACTAATTTCACTTCAGGGTTTATATCTTGTTTAAAAATACGATACAGAAATTCCAAATTAGTTTCTTTGCTTGCGCCCCCATTCACTACGGTGACATCAACACCCTTTTCAACTAATAATTTTTGTAAGTCATCAGTAAACTTTTCGGGACTAGGAACATAGAGACAATCTTCCACACCTGTTCCGGTGGCATAAATTTGAAAGGCCGATGCGCAAACGGGCAATAAAAGCAACAAGCCACAAAGTACCCATAATTTCATTTTTTTCATAGAGTCAATCCCCATTCAATCGCCCACCACCATAAACGGTGCCCAAAACAGGGGATGAGCATAGCTGTATTTCATGGTACTGCCGTCTTTAACTCCACCTTGATCGATTTGCGCAAGCATCGCTTGTCTTAGGGCTTCGGGCTTAGCTAAGGTCTTATTGTCTTGTTGGCGCTTAAAAAGATCAGTCATCAGTTGCCTTGAAGCAACTGAGTCTACTGGCCAGTTAGACACTAAGAGTGCTTTAGTGCCTGCAAAGAAAAAAGCTCTACCAAGACCAGAGACTGCTTCTGAGGCAGCGCCTTCGCCAGCGGCAGTATTACAAGCCGAAAGGACTACCCAATCGGCATTGAGTTTTAGGCCAATGACTTTATCCATGGTCAGTAGTCCATCATCCTTATCGCCGGTGACATCCGGTGACGATAAAGCGAGTGCTGGTTGGGTTAAACCATTAAGCTCTCCTGGAACTAAACCGTGGGTAGAGAACATCACGACTTTACGGTTAGACAGATCCATTGACATCACTTGCTTCACACTGGCCTGCTTATGTAAAAAGATATCATCTGGCCCTGCTCCAACCACTTTGGCAATATCTTCAATCTCTAAACTTGTGTCCGGTAGTCTTGGTAAAAGGGCTAGTTCAGCAGAACTGACTCCACTCGTTTTAGGTGCGCTCCTAAGCGCTAAGGGAATGCCTCTAGTGGCTAACTGCGTCCCTTTGGCTTTATCAGCTTGCTTTTCTTGAGTAGCACTAAAGAACGGGTCACCAAAACCCACAAAGCTCTTGCGATTCGGATCCCCCTCAGGCAGGCTTCTTAATGCTGTTAAGGCTGTGACTGATGGAATCTGCGCAATGGCAATCTCTTTGGTTAAAAAAGGCACAGTCTTATAGCTTGTAAAGGGAGTTCCTGCCTTGAGTGGTTGAGTCGTAGCTTTAGTGACTAGTACCGATAAAGGTAACTGCCCTAGTTCAGCATGGGGTACCACAATCATGACCTTTTTACCTTTTAGAGCCGACTCCACGGGAGCTAGAATCTGTTGATAAAGTTGATTGGCGAGCACCACATCAAAGGCTGGAATCTCTTCAATTGTGGTGACACCAGGATCTAAGGATTTACGTAGTTGCGCTACTTCTTTTGCGATTTGCGCCCGACCAATCGGCAGCTGCACAAACTGCACCGGAGCGTCTTTACTAATCGCCCAGACATAACCTACTGTATCGGCAAAATACCAAGACACTAGAACTTCATCGGGACGTAAAAGCTTTTGGGTGCGCTCAACGGTCGCTGGTTTTGGGTCAACTAACTCCGCGTACTCGGGGAACTTCTTCTCAATCTCTTTTTTAATCAGGTCACGCTCAGCTTTAAAGGTATCAATATCGGTTTTAAGCTTAGCTTGTACTCCCGGGAGTTGTTGATTAGCGGGGGTGGATAAAAGACCAGTAAGTAAGGCAGATAATGCATTTATTCTCTGTTGCAAATCTTGTTCTTGACGCGCTAAAGTCGCCAGTTGGGGATCTTTAATCGAAGCGCGCGCGGCACTCTCGGTTAAGGCGCGTTGCACCCCACTTCCGCGCGCCACATCAGCAATTTGAAAGGCCTCGGCAGCAGCATCACCGGATTGAGAGGGACTTGCTTTAGCGATTTGGGCAAGGAGTGCCAAATAATTACTCAAGACAAAATTGAGGCGTTGGGTCTGAATAAAGCTGCTGGTTGCGTTCTCAGTATTATTTTGGGCTTGATTAATCAAAATGGGGATGGACTGCTTAAATTCGGTAGCTGCCGGACTACTTTTACCATCGGCTTGTAAGGCTGAGGCATGAAAAGCGCGCGTCATTGCTAAATTAGCCGAGTTTTTATCCATCCGGCGCACTGCCTGCTTTAAAAGCACATCGGTCATTTCGGTAGCTTGAGCTGCTTTGTTGGTTTTAAGCATGGCTAGTACCCAACTTAAATTTCTTGGTTGAAACTTAACCAATAATTCAGGGTCTTTCTGCAAATTACTTAATAAATTTGAATAAATTTTATCTGCTTCAGCATATTTACCCTCAGCGGCAAGAACTTGCCCGAGAAAATTTTTCTGCCTTATCATCCGGGTCGATAATTCATCAGAATTACCTAAAGTTAATATTCTTAAAGACTCAAGGGCTAAAAAACGAGCCTCATCAACCCTCCCCTGAGCCAAAAGAGTATTTGCTAACGTGGTTAAACCTGAAGTAATTTCAGGAGCTACCACTCCAAAGGAGCTTATCACTGTGTTAATACTCTCTCTGGCCATTATTTCAGCATCTATAAATCTATACTGATTTAAAAATGCCGTTGCTAGGAGATCCTGAAGTTCAGCTAGTCTACTCATACCATCAATTACTCTAGTACTATCAGCACTTCGTTCAGCGGAGTTTAGCTCGTTGTTGACGCTCTGAAAATTAGCTATGGTTTCCAATGTTAATTTTATGGCCTTCCGAAATCTTCTTTCTGCCTCAACTGATCGCCCCTCTCTAAGAAAAATTGACCCCCTAACAGTCTCAACCTGACCCTCTAAGCGCACTTTGTCAACAAAACGTACTTTAGGATTGGCTAATAGTTGTTCTAACTGGGTTTCAAGCAAGCCCATAGTCTTTTTTGCAGCTTCTAAGTTGCCAATAGTAAGAAAATATTGAATTAAAATACGATTATTGGATATAAAACCCCTTTGATTGCCGATCGAAAAATTTATTGCATATGCTCGCTGTATTAAGTCAATTGCTTTAAAAGGATTACCATTTCTCATTTCAGCCAATGAATAATAAAGAAGCTCGTCAGCACCAGCTGCTCCAGTGAGAGGGTATTCAGTGATTATTTTTTCATAAATAGCAACGGCAGCTTTATAGTTACCAAATCTTTCATATGCCTTAGCTTGTTTATAATAAAAATTATTTAATATTTTGGGATCATTTGATTCTGGCTTAGGAGATGCCAAAATCTTTTTTGCTTCATCCTGAGCAGTAAAGTCTTGCTTACTAGTATCAAGCACCCGCAAAATATCCTTAATATTTCTGGGTGGGGCTTTTACGTTTTCTAATTCAATATCGCCTTCTAAACTCGCGGGAGGGTTAACTTGAGCTAAGCAGAAACTAATTCCACCAAGGCCGACAACAATCGACATTAACGCGATTCTGACTAAGCTCATATTCATTTTTTACCGCCCTTGGATCGAACCAATCCTAATACTGCCATAGGTATTCGAACAAGGCTAAAATGTGGGTGGACGGGCCTCCTCGCATGGTGGCTTGGTAACCTGGTCAGGTCGGGAACGAAGCAGCCAAACCCAAGTACTGCCAGTGCCGGGGGTTGGGCTCGTCCTCTTCGCTTTCGCTTCTATTCAAACATCTTCTAAAGCCAAGCTTGCACTCTAAAAAATATCCGTCAATTTACTGCAGTATTTTGGCTACAGCACTAGGGCTTATTGCCAATAGTGGCTTTTGCCAAACGGCGATTCACCAGTCCTTTATCTCCACCACCCCAACCGATAATATTCAAATAGGCATCAATATGGACAACGCGCTGGAATTTAGCAGCAAGGGGCTGGCAATTGATTTAGGGCAATATGGCGAATGGATTGCCTCAGCTGCAGTCAGTGGCCTAGGAGTTACTCAAACTAATGTGACGCCAGGCTATCCAAGCACAACTGCCGATGTTTCGAATGCGCAGCTGCTTTTGCAAAAAAATACTGGGGTAGCGCAATTTTTTATCAAAGCAGGTTTATACAGTTTTCCAGGTTTGGGTACGCCTTACAAACGAGCGAGTTTTTACACTAACGATACTTATGGATATATCCCCCAGGTTTACGCGGCCTATGTACCCAATAGCAATTGGTCTGCATTAATCGGCAAACTACAGGCCATGGGCGGTTATGAGTCTGGCTTTACCTATCAAAACTTAAATATTGCTCGCGGTATTTTATGGGCCCAAACGAATGTCATTACCCGCGGTATTCAGGTTAATCACACCCAAGATAAGATTGCTATGTCTTTAACGCTCAATGATGGCGCGTATTCAGGAAAATATAATTGGCTTGGTGCCTCAGCTAGCTACAAAATGAATCAAAGTCATCAGCTTGATATTAGCTATGTCGGCTCTTTTAGCCCTAATAATGCGAATACGT
>Ga0194059_1000794_pt1 | contig 14022 bp, 17 predicted proteins | sample SepL6211m_MetaG_FD_163426 | JGI IMG/M metagenome (GOLD analysis project Ga0194059, IMG submission 163426) | Anoxic zone freshwater microbial communities from boreal shield lake in IISD Experimental Lakes Area, Ontario, Canada - Sep2016-L626-11m | ecosystem: Environmental > Aquatic > Freshwater >... | reverse complement strand
AAAATGGCATCTTTATGGAATGCTTTATGGATGAGTGCGCTAAGGCAGCCAATAAGGATCCATTGCAGTTCCGTCAAGTTTTAATGCAAAACCATCCCAAGCATCTTGGGGTCTTAAATGCAGCCGCTAAGAAAGGTAACTGGGGCAAGCCTACAGCACCCGGAGTGCATCGTGGCATTGCTCAGTTCATGGGCTATGCGAGCTACTCTGCTGCGGTTGCTGAAGTGTCAGTGAAGGGTAATATCGTCACCATTGAGCGCTTGGTATTTGCTTTGAATTCTGGACATGTTGTCAATCCGTATTTAACTCGCGAACAGATCGAAGGCTCGGTAGTGATGGCGCTAGGGGCAATCTTTAATCCGGAGATAACGGTAGAGAATGGCCGTATCAAGCAGCAGAATTTGGATTCTTATCCTTTGCTGAAGTTATCTTCAACTCCTCGCGTTGAAGTGGTCCTTGTGCCTACATATGACTTCTGGGGTGGAGTAGGTGAGCCTACGATTTGTGTAGTTGGTCCCGCTGTAGCAAATGCGATTTCTGCTGCAATTGGCAGGCCTGTTCGAAACTTCCCGCTTTATAAAGAGAATCTCAGCTTGGCATGATGAATCACTAAAGAGGTATTGTTAAATGCAAGACCGCCTTCGGGTGGTTTTTCATTTAAACTTTTTTTGCTCTAGAATTCTTTTGCAAAGCGCACTGCTAACAAACGAGGTTGATAGAAGCCATTTTTGATTTCCATATCCCGGCCGTATTGCAGTGAGAACCTACCAATGGAGGTATGTGCCAGCCCGCTTAATAAAAAGCGCTGCGTATTGACGACATTATTCTTATACTCATTGTTAACGGTGGTAGCACCACCAGCTACATAGAAGTAAGAAGCGCCCACCGTGAAAATTGGATTGATATTGTAAATGGGGCCTAGTTGAATAGTGGTTAAAGGTTTTTGTGCCAATGGAACAGTCGGACTGGTTACTAAGAGGGTTGGCGAGCAAGCTGCCGCACACTGGCTGGTACCACCAAACCACATCGTGTCTACGGCAATCATGCCATCAACACTATCGGTAATAGGTTTTTGAAAACCCACTTGTAAGTCACTCTTAAAGCGATTCTCACTCACATTAAAGGGCCGCTGACTAGAATAGCTACCAGTAGGGGTAATTAAATAGCCCGCAATACCAAGGTAGGTTCTAGTCTCGCGATTGGAGTAAGGCCATATTGCTGTCGCAAATGTAAGATCACCAATGCCACTATCTGTTGGGTATCCAGAAAGAGAGCCAGCCGGTCTGGTTGAGGTGTAAGGAAGCTGCACATAAGAGACCGCTGGAAGGTCGCTAATGGAATAGGTTCTAGTGCCACGAAGAATAGCGCTATTGCTATCAATCACTGGATTTTTATAAATTGTTGGTGCCGATACTACCGAACCGTTCCTATAGAAGTTGGTGTTCTCAGTACTCACGTAACTCAGCATCAGATAGTTTTTGTCTGGCAGAGGAGCAACAATATCATTTGGTTGTAAATCAATTGCTGAGCCAATGAGGGGCTGAAAAAGTAAAACGAGAAGAGTTAGAGGAATGGCTCTATCAAGTGCGGGCATTGGGCAATTCTACATAAATTCATGAAGTATTTCGGTAATCAGGTTTGGGTGCTGTGATAGGCTGATGGTACTCTTGAGATATCAAAAGAAGTTCACTACAAGGCTTAAATATGGACAGCGTTTTAATTTTTCTCTCTGAACTTCCCTATTCTTGGTTGGGTGTCCTCCTTTTTCTATTTGTACTCTTTGAATTTTTGTACAGACTGGTACGTAGAATTTTGTATGAGTTCAAATACCTCAGAAAGCGTTACACAGAAGAGCAAAGAAAGATGTTGGCCTTGTACATCATTGGCTTCAGCTTTTTAGCTTCACTCCCTTTTTACAGTGCTAAATATCTCCGCATTCTAAATGCCCTAAATGATTTAATTCGTCTTTAGGAAAGATTCAATGGCATCTGCAAGTGCCAGAATTCTCTTGGCATCCTGAATATGTAATTCTTCAACCAGTTTTCCATTGAGAACAGCAATTCCAGCACCTGAATTAATAGCGGCCTCATAAGCAGTAATTCTTTGCCTGGCCTCATCGATTTCCCCTGGTGAGGGTCCAAAGATTTCATTAGCAAGTGCAATCTGACTTGGGTGAATTAAGGTTTTTCCATCAAAGCCCATATCCCTACCTTGAATACAAGACTGCTTCAAACCATCTTCATCATCTAGCGATAGATGCACTCCATCTAGCACGCATAGCTGATGTGCTCTAGCTGCCAATACTGAGAGCGAGAGTGCGGTCTGGGTTTCTACTCTGCTTGGAGTGTGTCGCGCGTGAAGATCTTTGACTAGATCAGAAGTGCCCAAGACTAATGCTTCGAGCATAGGGTGGGAGCTGGCAATTTCTTGAAGATTGAAGATGGCTAGCGGCGTTTCAATCATGGCCCAGATCTTTATAGTACTCGCAGCATTGAGTTTCTTTAATAGACTTGCCACATCCTGTATCTGAGAAGCCGATTCCACTTTAGGCAATAAGATGGCATCAGCATTGGTATCGGCAAAGGCCTTTAAGTCATCCAACCCCCATTGGGTATTTAAGCCATTAATACGTACGACTGCCTCGCGGTGACCAAATCCATTAACTAGTGCTGCACGAATATTCTTTCTTGCCTGGGCTTTGGCATCTGGTGCAACCGCATCTTCTAGGTCTAGGATCAGCGAGTCAGCCGGCAGACTTTTGGCCTTTTCAAGGGCTCGGGTATTGGCTCCTGGCATATACAGTACGGAGCGTCTTGGTCGGCTGGTATTGATCATGTCGAATCGTTTCTATGGGTTTGATCTGAAAGAAAAAAGTAAAAAGTGAATAAAAATATCACATGTCAGGGTAAATGCGGCTTCGGATATCGCAGCTAGCTGGTGTTTTACCGCAATGCCGCAAAACTATTGCTCTTTCTAATGGTATTTCTCTATGAAATCAAAGGGCGCAAAAGAGTAGATTGAGAGACTTGAGTTGTCAATAAAAAGGAAATTTAGTGAGCGCGCGCCAATATTCCATGCTTCCTCAAAATCTGCGGGTTAATATTCCTGAGATTGATGTTGAGCATAATGAGCTTTTTGCATTCCTAGAGGGTTTCAAGGAGTATTGCTTTGAGCGATCCCCCATCCCGCAAGAAAAGCGCAATGCTTTATATGGGCTTTTAGTGAACCACTTTAAAACTGAAGAGCGCTTAGCCATCTCAGCCAGTATTGATTTTTCTGGCCACGAAGATGCCCATGAAAAAATGCTGGAAACGGTATCTCAAGCACTTGGTCAAATGGCATCCAATAATAGTGATCTCTACAGCCTAATTCGGTATATCGGTTACTGGTTTGAGATTCATATCTTGCGTTACGACCTGATATTGGCTAACGACTTAAGCGCCTCTATAGCCCACTAAATACAAAATCTATTTTATGAAACCCTTTTACATTGATTACCCGCAAGAGAAGGTGGAGGAGCACCAGCACGCGTATCGCTGCGCATATTGCAAGATACCGACCACCGTAATATTCGGTCTGCTGGAGAATCATGCGCAAGACTGCCAATATCGGAGGCGGCAGGGTAAGTGGGCTCAGTTAGAAGCGAAGTTAAAGCCGCATAAACAGCATTTCGATGAACCTCATATAGATGAGGTCGATTAAGTGAAGCAGCTCATTCCCTTGCTGTTGATATTGGGATATTCATTGGCATTCGCTCAGGCGACAAATTGCTATTCAATCCAAGATTCTGACCGTAAGAACTACTGCCTAGCAATGAGCCATCGGCAAGCAACGTATTGTTATTCAATTCACGCTGGGGATGATAAGAACTACTGTCTTGCACAAGTGCATAGCCAGAGAACCTATTGCTATTCAATCCATCAGAGTGATCTCAAAAACCAATGTTTGGGATTGATTAAATAAATCTAAAGAGAGTGGAGTGCGATGAGCCCGAATAATCCCACCTTAGCCCAGTTATTTAAACAACTCGGTTTATCCTCCGAGAAGGATCATATCGATCGATTTATTGAGCGGCATCAGCTCAACTCTCATTCAGAACTTGCCACTGCAATATTCTGGACTGCAGATCAGAGGAACTTTTTAAGGGAGGCTATTGCAGAAGACTCCGATTGGTCTGAGGTAGTTGATGAACTAGCTAGCTTGTTAATTAGAAAGCCTTAATCTTTCCTGCGGTAGTGAGGTTCGCAAGATGCCCCTGGTAATAAAGGAATCTTCTGATGACTTAATGAGTGCAAGCAATGGGGTATTCAAAGTAGCGATGCGTTTAATAAAAATCACGCCTGAATTCGGCAGTTTTCAAACTCATCAAACCACTTATTAAATCTATCCATTGAAAGATTTAATTGCTGCACCTGCACAGTTTTGATATAGATCAAACGAAGTCTATTTATTCCATAAATCAGGCCTTATAGCGGGATTTACCTGATGCTCGAATGTCCCCAAGTCCGTAGAATTATTCAATCAAGATTCGCATTAAAACTACAAATTGAATTTTGCGGGAAAGATATTGGAGGCTGTTAGCTTGGATCAATCATATTTTCATAAAGTTGTTGATTGTCAGTGGGCCTGTCCTGCGCATACCCCTGTGCCGGAATACATTCGCTTAATTGCCCAAGGGCGATATGCGGACGCCTACATGGTTAATTGGGTGTCCAACGTTTTCCCTGGAGTACTAGGTAGAACTTGCGATAGACCTTGTGAGCCTGCATGTCGTCGTGGACGTGTCGAGGAAAATAATGGCGCTGATCCTGAGCCAGTTGCCATCTGTCGTCTGAAGCGAGTTGCAGCAGATAACAAAGGTGATGTTGTGGCGCGCATGCCCCCTATCGCGCCAAAGAATGGTAAACGGGTTGTATGTGTTGGCGCAGGACCATCCTCCTTAACTGTCGCTAGAGATCTTGCCCCCTTGGGTTATGACATCACGATCTATGATGCTGAGGCAAAGGCTGGTGGCTTCATTCGCTCTCAAATACCCCGTTTCCGTTTACCAGAATCTGTCGTTGACGAAGAGACTGATTACATCCTCAATATGGGTGTGAATTTCAAAAGTAGTCAACGAGTCGACTCACTGCAGGCAGTGTTGGGAGAAGGCTACGATGCTATTTATATAGGCTCTGGCGCTCCACGAGGAAGGGATCTCGATATCCTGGGTCGAACAGAGGCCGCTAAAGATATTCACATTGGTATTGATTGGCTTGCCTCAGTGTCATTTGGGCATATCACCAAAGTAGAAGGTAAGGTGATCGTCCTTGGTGGCGGCAATACTGCAATGGATTGTTGTCGATCAGCTAGGCGCTTAGGTAGCACCGACGTTAAAGTGGTTGTGCGTAGTGGTTTCGATGAGATGAAGGCATCTCCTTGGGAAAAAGAGGATGCCTTGCATGAAGGCATTCCAATTTTGAACTATCACGTTCCTAAAAGCTTTGAGTGCAAGGGCGGCAAGTTGCTTGGTATGCGCTTTGAGATTGTCAAAGCGGTGTTTGATGAAAAAGGAAATCGTAGCCTGGTTCCATCGGGTGAGCCAGAGGTCTACATTGAATGTGACTCTGTTTTGCTGGCAGTCGGTCAGGAGAATGCCTTCCCTTGGATCGAGAAAGATTGTGGCGTTCAATTTAATCACCATGGTTTACCAGTCTTGGATCAAGAGACCTTCCAGTCGAGCAACTCTAAAGTCTTTTTCGGTGGGGATGCTGCGTTCGGACCAAAAAATATCATCACCGCAGTAGCTCAGGGGCATGCTGCTGCCATTTCGATTGATCGCTTTCTCAATCATGAAAACGTAGCAACCAGACCGCCACATACAGTGACCCTCATGTCACAGAAGATGGGTATTCATGAGTGGAGTTATCACAATGATATTTCCGATGATGAGCGTTATGCGGTCCCTTGGGTAGCAGCAGAGTTAGCGCTCTCTAGTATTCGCATTGAGGTTGAGCTGGGCTTTGATGCGGCAACCGCCTTTAAAGAGGCTAGCCGTTGTTTAAATTGCGATGTCCAAACCATCTTCACACGTGAAACTTGTATCGAGTGCGATGCTTGTGTGGATATTTGCCCCATGGATTCGATTACCTTCACGATTGGTGGCAGCGAGGAAGATTTAAGAACTCGCTTGAAGGCCCCAGCTTTAAATCATGATCAGGATTTATATATTTCTCAGAACTTAAAGTCTGGCAAGGTGATGGTTAAAGATGAAGATGTGTGTTTGCATTGTGGCTTATGTGCTGAGCGATGCCCAACAGGAGCATGGGATATGCAGAAATTTTTATTAAACACGGCGCAAGCTGGGGCCCAATGTCGAGATAAGCAAATGAGCTTGAATGCAGGGGAGTTGGCATGAAGCAAATCGAAGCAATTAATGATTTTGTAATTAAATTTGCCAATGTGAACGGTTCTGGATCAGCCTCAGCTAATGAGTTATTTGCCAAAGCTATTTTGCGTATGGGCGTGCCAGTGAGCCCACGCAATATCTTCCCGAGCAACATTCAGGGAATGCCGACTTGGTATGAAGCCAGAGTCTGTGAGAAGGGCTATTTAGGTAGGCGTGGTGGTGTTGACATGATGGTCGCCATGAATCCCCAAACTTGGGATGCCGATGTTGCTGAAATCGAGCCAGGCGGATATCTTTTTTACGATTCCACGCGGCCAATACCGGAAGATAAATTCCGAAAAGACATTCATGTCATTGGTGTGCCTCTGACGGAAATTAGCAATTCCGCATATAGCGATGCCAGGCAGCGTCAATTGTTTAAGAACATTATTTACGTTGGTGCCTTATCGGTACTGCTTAATGTCGATTCCACGGTGTTTGAGAAACTATTCGCTGAGCAATTTAAAGGTAAAGAAGCCTTGCTCGATTCAAATATGAAGGCGTTTAATCTGGGTTTTGACTATGCCAAGAAACACTTAAAAGCACCTTTGGGCATTCAAGTCAGGCGCTCGGATCAGGTTGGCAATCGCATCTTCACAGATGGAAATAGTGCGATTGGTTTGGGTTGTGTTTATGGTGGTGCTACCTTTGCTGCTTGGTACCCAATTACCCCATCATCGTCGGTTCCAGAGGCTTTTGATAAGTTTTGTCACAAATTTAGGGTCGAATCAGAAACAGGTTCAAACAAGTTTGCAATTGTGCAGGCAGAAGATGAACTGGCTTCGATTGGTATGGTGATTGGCGCTGCTTGGAATGGAGCAAGAGCTTTCACAGCAACGTCTGGCCCAGGCATTTCTTTAATGACGGAGTTTATTGGCTTAGCGTACTTTGCTGAAATTCCTGTCACGATTGTGAATGTGCAACGCGGGGGCCCTTCTACGGGGATGCCCACTCGTACTCAGCAGTCTGACCTTATCGCCTGCGCCTATGCATCACATGGTGATACCAAGCATGTGATGTTGTTCCCTCAAGATCCGCAGGAATGTTTTGAGCATGCGGCAACCTCCCTCGATCTTGCGGAACGTTTGCAGACACCAATTTTCTTGATGACAGATTTGGATATCGGCATGAACCAACGGCTGTGCGATCCATTTGTTTGGGAAGAAGGCCGTAGCTACGATCGAGGTAAGGTGATGAGCGCTGAGGATCTTGAATCCGGAAAAGATTTTGGGCGCTATAAAGATGTCGATGGCGACGGTATTCCTTGGCGAACCTTGCCTGGCACTCATCCCACGAAAGGAAGCTTTTTCACTCGGGGCACTACCCGCGATCCTTATGCAAGATATTCTGAAAAAGGCGTGGATTACATTTACAACATGGAACGGTTGCTGCGTAAATTTGAGACGGCAGCCGCTATGGTTCCGCAGCCAGTCATTCGGCCCGCTAGCAAGCCCAGTAAATTTGGGGTGATCTATTTTGGATCTACCAGTCCCGCGATGGAAGAAGCGCTCGATGCTCTAGAAGGGGATGGCATTTTCTTGGATGCGATGCGCTTACGCGCCTTCCCATTCTCCAAAGTTGTGAAACAGTTTATTCAATCCCATGAGAAGGTATTTGTGGTGGAACAAAATCGAGATGCCCAAATGCATACCCTGTTAACGAATGAGTTAGAAATAGTGAATAACAATTTGGTCAAAGTGTTGCATTACGATGGCACACCGATTACTGCTCGATTTATCGTCAATACCATCCAGAAGAGCTTGGGTGCTACAGGAAAACCAAGTGCATCTTCAAGCCGGAAGGAGTTGGCATGACTTATATTAATAAACCGAGTCTTCATCACCCGACGCTGCAAAAAAATAAGGTTGGATATACCCGCCGAGATTATGAGGGAAGAATATCCACCTTATGCGCGGGTTGTGGGCACGATTCTATTTCCGCCGCGATTGTGCAAGCATGCTGGGAAATGGATGTTGAACCCCATCGTGTAGCAAAGCTATCTGGAATTGGCTGCAGTTCAAAAACCCCAGATTATTTTTTAGGGGCTTCACACGGGTTTAATACTGTTCATGGCCGCATGCCTTCAGTATTGACCGGTGCCAATCTGGCAAACCGCGATTTGCTCTACTTGGGTGTCTCTGGGGATGGTGATTCTGCCTCTATTGGTTTGGGGCAGTTTGCAAATGCGATGCGTCGTAATGTGCGAATGGCTTACATTGTTGAGAACAACGGCGTCTATGGCTTAACTAAGGGTCAGTTTTCAGCGACCGCTGATCGAGGATCAAAAAGTAAAAAAGGGGTTATTAATAACGACAGCCCCGTTGATCTGGTTGGTTTGGCTCTTCAGTTGGGCGCGACCTATGTTGCGAGAAGTTTTTCAGGGGACAAAGAGCAGTTGGTTCCTTTAATCAAAGGTGCTATTGGGCATGGTGGGGCAGCATTCATTGATGTGATTAGCCCTTGTGTAACCTTTAACAACCATGGTGGCAGCACCAAGAGTTATGACTATGTCAGGCAACATAATGAAGCGGTCAGTCGCATTGACTTTATCCCAATGCATCAAGAAATCACTACTGAGTATGCCCCTGGAGAAGTGGTGGAAGTACAGCAGCATGATGGCTCGTATTTACGCCTGCGTAAATTACACAAGGATTACGATCCCACTAATCGTTATGCCGCTTTAAGCTATATCAATGAGCACCAAGAACGTGGTGAAGTAGTAACAGGATTATTGTATTTAGATCCTTTAGCTACGGATCTTCATGAGGCATTGAACACTTGTGTTCGTCCGCTGAATTCTTTGAAAGAGTTAGATCTTTGCCCTGGCGAATCGGCTCTTCAAAAAATTAATGCAGGCTTACGCTAGTCAAATCTAAACGGAGTCCAATATGTCAGATCGCACGGTGTCACAGTCCATTACCCATAGGCATTTAGTGAGTCTATTACCGCAAGCGACGGTATTAGAGGCGGCACGCATCATGACTAAGGCGAATACTGGCTCAGTTCTGATCATGGATATTAGCGGTGAGTTGTTAGGGATTCTGACTGAGCGAGATTTGATGACCAGAGTCGTATCTAAACCTTTAAATCCAGAGACTACTTCGGTATCAGCAGTGATGACGCCTAAGCCCCATTGCATCACCCCTGAGATGACTGTGTCGAATGCCGTCCTCATCATGATTGAAAGGGGATTTAGGCATTTACCTATTACATCTGCTGCCGGAAAAGTCTTGGGTGTTTTTTCAGTAAGGGATGCGCTGCCAAAAGAGATCGGGGAAGCTGTGAGTCTCGCAGAATTTTTAGACCAGGCTGGCAGTACGCTAGCGTAAAGACACATTAATTTAATTGAAAAGCAACTTCTGAGGACGTCACCATGCAAGAAAAGACCGCTAAAAATGAACCCTATCCACTGCAAGTAGAAGCAGGCAAGACTTATTACTGGTGTTCATGTGGCATTAGTAAAAAGCAGCCATTATGTGATGGCATGCATCAGTCGACTGATTGCACTCCCGTGGAATACATTGCTAGCAAAACTGAGACAGTGTATTTCTGTGGTTGCAAGCAGTCCGAAAATGGACCCTTGTGCGATGGGACTCATAAGAAGCTGTAGATTTGAACTATTACCAAGGTAGTTTTTCACCTGAGTAAGAAAAGAAGCAGCCAGAATCTTCTTGTCCAAGATTTTGAATGACCTTCAACATGTCGGTAGCAGCATCTAAGGCTGGCCTACCAATGTGCTCTCCACGGAATGGTTGCGAGAGTTTTGAATTAACTGTTCCTGGGTGCAGGGCAATTAATCTGGCATGGGGTTTAGTTCTAGCAAGCTCAATCGCCGCCGTCTTAATGAGCATATTAAGCGCTGCTTTAGATGCGCGGTAGCTATACCAGCCACCAAGGCGATTATCTTCGATGCTACCCACCTTGGCTGATAGGGTAGCCATGACACTATGCTTTGGGTCTAAGAGTTTTGAAAAGTGTTGAATCGTTAAAGCGGGACCAATGGCGTTGATTTTCATCAAATCTATAAGTTGCTCTGAATTGAGATCGGCCAACCTCTTTTCTGGCATCCAGTCTTTGCCGTGCAGCACACCAACCGTATTAATAATGAGTTGAAAAGGGTCGCTCAAGGAGAGCGCCTTGGCAGCAGCTTCAATGGTTTCTGGATGTTGATAGTCGATGGGATATTCAGAATGTCGATGGATGCCGACCACTTCTGCACAAGCCGCATCAGCCTGTAGTAGCTCCACAAAAGCAGACCCAATAGTTCCTGAAGAGCCGATAACTAGGGCGCGAAAGAAGGGTGGTAGTTGTGTCATGGGGCAATTGGAATAGTGTGTGTGCTCTCAGCTAGTTTATTGAATAAGTCTTACACTTGCTGGATGGCAAAAAAATGGCAAAAACTAACTCTTTTTTACGATGGCACATGTCCTTTGTGCCAGGCCGAAATTCTTTTTTTGTCTGGCAGAAATCAGACTAATCTACTTGATTTTGTTGATATCCATTCAGAGCGATACGATCCGCAAGCAGTGGGCGTCTCGTGTGAGCAGGCTTTAGCCGCTATGTACGGGCAGTATGCTGATGGGACCTTGATCCATGGGGTAGCTGTTTTCCCGGAGGCCTATCAACGAGCCAACTTGCCATTCTTAGCTTGGATGTTCTCAAGACCCGCTTTGCAGCCTATCTTGAAAGTCGGCTATCAATTCTTTGCTAAAAATAGACATGGGATTTCTAGGGTCTTTGGACCAAGTGCCTTAAGGCTGGTCAAAGCAAGAGCTCAGAAGGTAGGGGCATGAAAGCCTGCCAATTTGTAGTGAGTCTGTGTGTAGCAAGCCTTTTACTAAGCTCGGTTGGTTTTGCGCATGACGCAAGCTATGTGAATGAAGTCCTCAATCCAGCAAGACTTCAAGGTAGTGGAAGGCTTACGTGGTGGGGTCTGCATATTTATGACGCCTCTTTCTATCGTGGCGCCAGTCCTGTCTCAGGCGAGTTTGCAATGGACTTGCGCTACCAAAAATCTTTTAGCGGAAATTCGATTGCCAATAGAACTATCGATGAAATGAAAAGAATTGGAGTGCCTGAAGTTCAGGCGGTGAACTGGGGTAAGCAGTTAGCGGCATTCTTGCCAAATGTCGAACCCGGTCAAAGCTTGACTGCAATCTACTTACCTAAACAGGGAACCATTTTTTTTCATGACGGCAAGCAAATTGCGCAAATTCCAGGAATAGATTTCTCCAAAGCCTTCTTTGGAATCTGGTTAGATTCGAAAACCAGTGCGCCAAAGTTACGCACAGAATTACTTGGCCAGAGTTGCCCACCACCACTCTTTAATGAGGCTTGTTAGTTAATGAAATATTTTCTATTGAAGCTCGCTCTAGCTTTATTTTGTGGCTTATTTTTATTGGCTTGCTCAAGTCCAAATGTTTCACAGTATGCCAATGAGAAACCCACTTTAGATTTGAGTGAGTACTTTTCGGGAACGATTGATGCTTATGGCATCTTTACGGATCGTAGCGGCGCAGTGAAAAAAAGATTTACCGTTTTGATAAAAGCCAATTGGCAAGTGATTGACGGCAAGAAAGTCGGCACCTTGGATGAGAGTTTTGATTACTCTGATGGCACAAAGCAAAAACGTATCTGGACATTAACGGAGGTATCCCCAGGCAAGTATGTGGGCAGAGCCGATGATGTCGTGGGTGAAGCCTTGGGAGACGCTACAGGGAATGCGCTCAATTGGGCCTATACCTTGGCTCTACCGGTAGATGGCACTATTTACCATGTGCAATTTAACGACTGGATGTATCTGGTCACACCAAAAGTCATGTTGAACAAGGCCAAGATGAGTAAGTTTGGTATTGATCTGGGTGAAGTGACTCTGAGCTTTTATAAGCGCTGAGCTATAGAATATTAATCAAGCATTATCGGGAGTTTTTGTGAGAATAGAAGATACAGATCCAGCAAGACATGCTGGGATTGAATACCCCATGGAAGTGAGTGCTCCGGTATTTGCTCCCATTAAAGTGGTTGAAGAGAAAGATAAGGCAGTAAACGTTGCGCGCCAAAATGCCAAGCTTGAATACGATCGCATCATGGAGCAAGCTGAAGTATTGATGCGGCAGGCCAGGGCCTTACAGGCAAGACTGGATGCAACAGAGATGGTTCACAGTGCTAAGTTCGGCTTTAATCCTATTCACGGCAAGATCTATTATCTCTACTACGATGAGCGCAATTCAGTGAATATACTTATTCAGAATGGCCCCAAGGAATGGAGTTGTGGAATCCCAAATAACTGGGTTTACTCTATGGCTGTCAAAAAACTAGGCGACAGCACATGGGCTGTCATCGAAGATGATCTAGTCTAAAGCGCTGGGGCTCTGCTAGCGCAGATTAAGACTCTCGAACCTCATCTAAGTAGCGTAAGGTGAATACATCTCTGAACTTAAATTAGTGATTACTAACTTAAATATTGCCAATAATCAATAAACTGGATTACTAGCCGATTTTTAGCTATCCCTACTCATTTGACGAAGATTAAACCCAGATCGATAAAATCAGGAAGATCAAGGGGAGTAAACTGTTTCACCGCTCCGAGAGATTCTGGTAGTCATGAGGATATAAATAATGTTATTCAAAAAATCGCAGTCTATTAAGTTTTTGCAACCGACAATGGAGTCTTTTGAGACTATTGTTGGGCCAGCAACGGAAGTGCATGGTCGACTTGTTGCTAATGAAAGCATGCGAATTGATGGACGCATTATTGGCAATATTGAAGCGCGTCAGGGTAAAGATGTCAGTATTGCGCTTGGTCGTACTGGGTTTGTCCAGGGGGACATTTATGCTTTTCGAGTACTCATTGCAGGACGTGTTGAGGGGAATGTGTATGCAACTGAGCGCGTTGAGCTTCATGAGGGCGCAGAAGTAAGAGGTGATATTACTTATGGTCAGCTCGGCATCGAGCATGGGGCTAAGTTAAATGGATTGATGATTTCCAGAAATGGAGAGGAGTCGGATACTCAAATTGATTCTGCGGCAATATTCCAGGCTAATTGGTCGAAAATTAAAAGCAAATAGATTTTTTGTTTGAACAAATAAAAAAGAGCGCAAAGGCGCTCTTTTTTATTGGAATGAAATAATTTACTCTTCTTCGGTATTGTTTGCGTTGTTATATACCGGCGGAGGGCTCTGGTGGCTAACACTATCAATGACTCTTAACTCGCCACTTAACTTAGCCCCTTTTTCAACACTCATTTCAGCGTATTGAGTTAATCCGGTAATTTTCGCGCTTGAGCGAATATTAAGATGGTTTGTTACATGGAGGCCTTGTGTAACTTCCCCGCGAATCTCAACTAATTCGGCATTAATTCTGCCATTGACAATACCAGTTGTATCAACCAAGACTTCTTTGGTATTGAGCTCGCCCTCTACAAGGCCAGCGACCACAGCCATTTCAGGGACTTCAAAAGTGCCTTTTACGATGACACCTTCACCAACAAATAATGATCCCTTTGGATTGCTATCGGCCATTTTTGAATTCCTTGGTTATTAATATAAGAGCATCATATAACAGTAATGTCTGATACTTTTGCAAATAACTGGTC
>Ga0194059_1000790_pt1 | contig 14090 bp, 1 predicted proteins | sample SepL6211m_MetaG_FD_163426 | JGI IMG/M metagenome (GOLD analysis project Ga0194059, IMG submission 163426) | Anoxic zone freshwater microbial communities from boreal shield lake in IISD Experimental Lakes Area, Ontario, Canada - Sep2016-L626-11m | ecosystem: Environmental > Aquatic > Freshwater >... | reverse complement strand
CTTGTACCAGACGTACCATTCCTACCACTAGTACCACTGGTACCAGCAGAGCCTCCTCCTGCCACTATATAATCATTTAATTTCTCAATGACTATTTGGAGATTATCGTTGGTATTTATTCCTGTATATATGAGATTAGGTCCTTCGTAAAATACGCAGACTGCACTTAATATAACAGGACAAGGTGTTGCTGTACAACGGACATCCATTTTGATAGGGTATTAAACTATTTTAGCAATATATGCGAAAGTAGTTATTTATATTTATTTTTAGTCTATGGGTGAATTAGATAACTGCTATAATATAGCGTTACCTAATCCCATAGTTAGATTGTATTTTAAGTCCAAGATCTTTTGCAAGTTGTGGATAAAACATTGGTAGATATCCTGCCATTTGATTTGTGAATGGGAATGTTTTCATAAGGTATTTAATAACCATGTTATCCTTTTCTAATTTTTCATCTCCTGTAGCAAGAGCATAGTTCTCTATACCAAAGTTTCTAAGAGTCTTTACAAAATTCTCTATAAGAGATAATGATGGAAGTGGATTTGTAGCAAATGATTTTATTAAAGAAGATGGATCATAGAAATAAGAAAGCTCATCTCTAAATTTATCAACAGCCTTTAGCATGAATCTATATTGAGCCTTCACTGCAGGATCTTCATCATCATCTGGTTCGTATGCTTTTAGAGCTAAGAACAATCCAAACATAATAGACAACATGATAACATCTATCACTTGATTTTTAATGTTTGCTCTTACAAGATCTATAAACTCAGCTTCTGTCATATCAAGAGTCTTTCCTGTGTCACTTTCATAATCAGCTTTCTTCTTTTCAAAAAGCTCTCTCATATACTCCACTCCTTTTTCATTAGCTAACAAGGAATCTTTTAATTTAAATATTCCTGTAGCTAAGTTTTCAGACATCACTCTATATATCATTCTCACTCTACCCCATTCATATGCATCAGAGCCAGAGTTGTATTTAATATTACCCATCCTCACATCCACAAGTCTAGGAATCCAGTTCTTAAACACCATGAATGACTTACCATATATATTCATATTGATAGTTCTGAGATCATCTGGAGATAAGTTACCCAAAGCATCTTTGTTTATACTTTGCACTTTTCTTCTTAGTGCAATAACTGATTCAGATTTTTGATCTACACCAGGGATAGTAAACTCACCATCTTTTATTTCTGCAAGTTTCAATATACCCTTTTCTTCCATTAACTGTTTAACATCTTCTTCAAACTCATCTTCAAGAGCTTTTCTTTCAGATGGTGTTCCTTCATATTTATTCTTATACTTATCAGTGGTTCTTAAAAACTCTCTTGCATTCATCACTTCTCCATCTTGTACAATGGTATTTCTTAGATAGGCAAAGAAGTTTGCTGTTTGTACATTCCAATCTGACTTTCTCATAAAATACATAAGTCCATCTTGAAGATTTTCTGCTGTAAGATTATGTACAGATAAATGTTTTGATAGTTCTCTATTGTAGTTTTCTGTAAGAGGAAGGAAATATTCAAGAGCACCAATCATTTTCTTTTGATCTGTACCATTAAGTTTATTTATAAGCACCATTGCCTCTGATCCTATATAGTCAGCTTTTGTAAAATATGTTCCAGCATTAATCATTGATTGAAAGTTACCTCCAAGAAAGTTGGAAGTTGCTGAAAGTAGATTTAGTCCTAATGTGTTTAATTGGAATGTTCTATTTAACTGATCAACTATCTTATTAATAGATACTTGTCTTTCAGATAAGCCTTTTGGAAATATATCTATTCCAAGTTTTGCATTAAGTTTTTCACCCCAACTACCAATCTTGAAAAGAAGTTGATCAAATGTTTCACTCTGTATATATTTTTGATCATATATGATGGCTTTCATCATATCTTCTACAAGCTTTGCATTTTCATTATTGTCCGCAGTGGTTTTGAATGTTCCATCTTCTTCCTTCTCTGTTCTTCCGTATATAGATGTACTGATGGCTTTTTTATTCCTTTCTACACTAACCAGAGCTTTCACCTGATTTTCAATTCGCTGTATGTATTTATATTTAATAGCAGCTTCATTGTACATAGACATGGTTTTGAACAAGTCTGTACTAAGATCTCCTTCAGTTGCACGTGTGAAGTATTTAGGAATAGTATTGATAAGCTTACCAGTTAATTTATCATATTGACCATATCCTATTTCACCTTCATCAATAGAAATGTTTCTTAGGAATTGTTCTCCAAAACCTGCATTTCCTCCCATGATTAATTTTTCTACTAGTCCACTTTTTATAAATGGAAGAAATATCCTTGCTTCTTTTTTTCCTATATATCCAAGATCTCTATATTCATTATTCTTTTCTATGATATAATCGTAGAAAGCTTTAGCAGGTTCATTTCCTTTTTGAATAAGTTGTTTCCATTCTTTAGTCTGCCAAGTTTCTTTAGGGAACTTTTTAATGTTATCATATAACAACCATCCTGGAGAGTCAGTAGTAGAGGTATCATGAAGTGCAATAGCTTTATTTATATCACCTTTTAGTTTATATGGAAAAGCTTTTGGGAACTTGCCAGTAGCTCTATATTCATCAATGGCTTTATGTTCTTCCATTGTATATATATCTACTTTGTCTAGTAACCTTTGAACTTCTTCATCACGTTTTTCTTTGAGATTTTTATTATATTCAGCAACATTGATGTTGTCTCTAATCCAATCAAAGTCTTTATCTGCTATTTTCTTTTTAAGTGTGTCATAGAACTTTGAATCAACCTCATCAATTAGTTCATTCTTATCTTTCTTCTTGAGTATATCAAAATAGTTTTTATTAATAAGCCCTTTACTTTTTGCCCAAGCATCATAGTTATCCTTAAGTGCTTGTAGTCTTTTGTTCTCAGTAACAGTATCAAACGCAGCAAAGCCTAATGCTCTACTAGCTTTCTTATACATCACCTGTAATCCTTTTAATTGTAAAAGGGATGTTGTAGAGAATAGTTTTGTAATACCCTTAATGATCTTTTCAGGTTTTAGATAATTCATTATACCCTCACTCTGAGCAATCTGCTGTTCAACAAATTCACCAAGAGTATCACTTAGTTTCTCTTCTAGGTCTCTTGCATTCTCAGATGTTTTACGTAAATCTTTCTTTAGCTTCTTGTCCTCTTTAGATATTTCTTCTCCAAATAAAGATTTTAAATTTGAATACATTGATGTATATACACTAATGGCAGCTTGATATATTTGTATCTTTCTTACAAAGTCATCTCTCTGCTCTTCAGTAAATGATTTAGGATCTTGTCCTTTGAATGTATCCTCATATTTAGTAATAAGCCTCTCTATCTGCTCATTTAAAAGCTTTGCTTGATATAGTAATGGTTTTAGATCACCTTTAATTTGAAGATGTCTAATAGCAGTAAATAGTGAATTTAACTGTACTATTTTTTCTTGTTTCTCAGAAGGAAGTGCACGTTCTTCAGCTAGTCTAGAATACTCTGCATTTAATTTCTCAAGTAGTTTTTGTATCTTAGGATCTTGTACTCTTTCTGTTTCAATACCTACAGGAAGTAAATAATCATCAGTGATATCTTTAGGATTCACTGCACCTATTATAATTCTATTAAGTGTTGGGAGAATATTTCTTTCTCTATTTGCAACAGTGTATCTAGTTATAATAGGAATCATTCTACTCTGTCCAAAGTCTTCAGCCTTAACACCATATGCACTTTGAAGCATAAGCTTATAGTTATCCATTTGTATCTTCCAAGCTGCCACTTTATACCAAGGAACATCAGCATCCGCTTTTGTTATATCAATATCTGTAAATTTCCAGTCAAGGATATTTATTTTTCCACTTGGTTCTATTGCTAAAAAATCTATTGTTCCTGCTAAGTCTCTCTTAGCATCATATATAACCACCTCAGATTTGAATCTTGTATCTTTAGGAAATGAGTTTAATCGTTCTTTAAGATTGTCTCTTAGTATTTCATACATAGCACGATCAAACTCTGGATTATGTTTTTCATAATCATCTTCATCTAATGGAACATCTCTTATGTATCCATCATCATCTACAAGTTTTTTAAATGCATATTCAAAAGCAGCATGTCCCAATGTTCCATTCCCAGCTTTTACATCTTTGATAGCTGTATCAAACTCATCGTCAAGTAGTTCATTATTTCTAAACCTTCTCTCATACCAAGCTTGAACTAAATCAGATACCCTTTTTCCAATTTTATTACCATTCTTATAATAGCCATTGTCTTTTTCATTAGGCTCATTTCTTTTAGGTTCAATGCTATCAGAAACTTCATTAAGCATATCCCACACTCTGGATTGCTCATCTTTTTGAAATAATACAGCTCCTTTATTTTCTTTAATATCTTCTGCTGTACCAATCTCTTTACCAGAAATAATATCCATAGCAGCTCTATCAAAGCCACTCTTAGAGAATAATCCTTTGAAGAAACTTACAATCTGATCCCACCAAGAATTAACCCTTGCAACTAGCTCAGGAGCTTCAGCAAGACCATCCACCTTACTAATGATGATAGAGGCTAACACCTTTCCAATAGCTTCTTCTTTGAGCTTAATTATATCACGCTTGCCATCTTTAGTTTGATAAGCAGGATCATTACCATATGTTGCAAACACTTCACCCAATGTTTTATATTGATTGATTTCACTCATCAATCTTTTATACAGGGCTGGATTAGTTTGTTTGATGATGGCTACAGCAAAGTGCATTGCTTCTTCTGGAAGAGCATCTGTTTCTTTACCCTGCACCACTTGAATAAGCTTCTGCATCAATAAGGCTACACCTGTAGCATTTTGCCTAACACCATTTACAACAATGTTATCTACAGTGTTAACATCTACACCAATGCGTTTAAGAAAGTCTTTAAGCATTGCTATAGTTTTAGGAGAAGCTTCAGGAGGTGTAGGACCTTCTTCTTTTTGAAGCATCACATCTTGGTTCATGAAGCTATTAAATCCTTCTATGTCTTGTTCATCACCTAGTATATGAATTTGTTCTGGTTCTTCGACAAGAATATCCTGTCTTTCAAGATCTTCTACTCCAAATTTATTTTTATTTTTTATTAACTCATCTAACTCTTTTTCAAGCTTATCTATTTGAGGTTGATACTCATCAGATAATTCTTTTCTTTTTTTGTTTACATAATCATCATCATATACTCCATATGTATCATCAAAATAACTTTCTTGTTGTAACTCTTTTATTTTATTTTCTAATTCTTCAATATCATCATTGCTTCCAAATTCTGTAATATTCAATAGAGCAGGATAAATATTTTTACCATAGTTTAAAGTTTTAACTCTGTTAAAATAAAAACCATTTCCTAATCTACGTCTACCATCTCCAGTATAAAATTTATCTTTTAAAAATTTTTCAAATTGTTCATTACTACCATGATAAACAATATCTTTCACTTTACTATTAGGAAATATAGAATCCAGATATTGAGAGTATTGTTCAGGTGTTCCTATTTTAGCTAGTTCTGGATTAGAATCAAACAATTCTTGTACTCCAGGTTTTACTTCTACAGGTGGAATAACATCTTGATTTTCTAAATCTTTTTTATCTTGTTCATATAAAGCTTGATCATCATTAAAGAAATTAAGATCTCTTGAGAAAGATTGTTCAGCTTGTGTTTGTTTTTCAAATTCTCTATCTACAGCTTTATCAATATTATATATCTCCACTTGGAATGTGTCTGAAGATGCTCTTATTGGTTTAGCAATAGGGCCCCAAAGATCATTTAACTCTTTAGACTTTTGTTCAGCTCCAGCTTTACCAAGTTCTTCAAACCTATATGGAAGCACCTTGTCAATACTTTCATCAATTGTTTTTCTTATTTCTATTCTACAAGCCATGTTAACAGGTTTTTTTGTATGTTATAGCTTTCGCCAAAATTGCTTCTTTTATAATAGGATTTGTTACAGATTCTTTACCAACATTGCTTGAACCACTTCCTACAATTCTATTGTCCGAAAGTACAAAATATTTTGCATTGTTGTATATAGAAACTCGTAATGTACCATCTTGAAGTTCTTTTCTTACATTCACTTTATTCTTAGTGGTTTGATCTGTAACCTCTTTACCATTTTGATATATCATTCTTCCATCTGGTTTAACAGTGATGTCAAACTGTTCCACTTTAATTTTTCTATCAGCACTTACAGCTTCTGTAGATAACGAAGTAATTACTGTACCTATATTATTAGCATCTATCTTCTTTGAAGTTGATATCACTTTTCTAATATCTTTTTCTGTGAATAACTTTTTTAATTCTTGTATTTTTCCACTTTCACTTTTTTCATTTAATGATATTAACATTCCTGTACTTAGTTCGTAGACATTCCCTTTTTGATCTATTGCTAAATTAATATCTTCAAATCCAGGTACAACTAATTTTTTACCATACTGTTCAATTAATCCTCCAGGAACTCTTGACGAATAGAACTTAATAGAATCTTTAAATAATTTATTTGGTATTTTTCTTATATCAACAAATGTTTGTTTACCATTAACTAATAGTATACTATATTCTGATTTTTCTAAACTAGATTCATTTATAATATCTTTAATATTATTATCTATTACACTAGGAGTACTTACAGCTTGTGTAGGTGCAGCTTTTTCTTCAACACTAGTAGATGGTTGAGTAGGTGCAGCTTCTTGTCTTTCTTTAACTATAACAGGAGCTTCATTGGTAATCTTATCAAACATATCTGTTAATGGATCTTGATATTCTGTATATGCACTATCATATGAATTAATGATATCATTGTTATTAAGTTCATCCACCTTCACTGATCCATTATCATAGATAGATTGCTTGCCTGACTCTGCGTAATATTCAGAAGCATATTGTCCATCTCCTAAGAGATTGATTTGTTTATATATAAAGTTTCCTTTACTTGTAATAAGAGGATCACCATTATCATATGTCACTCTTTGGTATCCAAATACATCATATAAAGAAAGATCACCTTTCCCCACTCTTCTGCCATATACAGAATCAGCAACAGTCTTTCCTGTTAAGAAATCAATTTTTTCTCCAGATGGTTTAATGACTATTCTTCTCACCTTTATAACATCATATTTTGAATTGTATGTATCAGTTATAGGAATTTCAAGAATACGTCTGTCTTTAGATTGACCAAACTCTGTATTAGGAAAACTCTTAGCTATGTATTGATAAATCTCTTCATTAGTATGAGGAATAATATCAAACTTTCCTGGAAGTCCATTCTCTGTTGCATATGTAAATCTAGGAGTAAACTCTGGTACAATAACATTATCACCCCAATTATTCTTTTGGAATGCTCCATTTGTAGCAAATGCTTGCACTTCAGGAGATGGAGATAATGTATTGATGATTTGTGAAATATATTGTGCACGATCTTCTACAGGAATAATATCTTTTATAGATACAGCAGATTGGTATGTTCCTTGTATGATGGAAAGCTTTACTAAATCATCATAGAACTCAGGTTCTATTTCTTTTAGCTCTCTCATCATTTCTGTATATATGTCCTTGTCGTAAGCTTCTTTAGTGTTTGCAATTAGTGCCACTGTTTGAGCTCCATCTTTTCTCTTACCACTTCTCACCTCAAGAGCATTTATAATCTGAACACTACCACCATACTTCTGTTTAAGCTTCTCAAGTTGGTTAGCTACAGAATTTTCTCCAAGAGTTAAATTAGCAAGCTGTAAACCAATAGGAGATTTTGTTAGAACGATATAATCTAAGAACGATGTTTTTAGTTTTATTGCTGTAGTTTCAAAATCATCTTCTGATAAGTAATCATTTGTAGCATATGGATACATCACCTCACCAGTGATCTCTCTATAGACAAGTTGGTCTAACTTGAATATCTCTCCCATACTAGCTACAGCAAGATCTATATACTCTTTCTGTTTACCTATAGAACTACTATCTAGTAATCTATCTACAGAAGAGAATATATTATTATCCTGAGCCATATCAGTCTTTGTTTTCTTTCTTGAGAAACCAGCACCACTTCTAAACTTTGATGTATCATAGTTAGTGGCTTGTGTCATCTTGAAACAATAGTCAGCCATCTTAGAATACTTCAAGAACTCTTTCAATATCTCTTGTTGAACAGCATTATCTTCACTTGATAACTTACCATTCTTCGCATAGTTCTTAATGTTATTCTTTAACTCTTTTACATCTATTGTTGTATTAAGTATCTCTTGTTTAGAAGCAGGGAATAAATCATTCACAGCATCTATATTACTTTTTGTATACAGAGATTTAGCACCTGTATTATCTAGATATGATAAGTATGCTAAGATGATAGGTTGGTTCATAAAGAACTTTGTATTATCACCACAGCCTGCTCTCTCAAGGAATACAAAGGTGTTCACTGCTAGATCATGTGAAATGATATCCATTAAAGAACTATCATTAGCTACGTCCATTGATCCTGATGCAAGTGTAGAAAGTCTTTCAGAAATGTATTCACTAGATCCACTTTTGTTTGCTGTCTTCACTCTACCTAAAGCAATGTTTCCATTTGCATCAGTGTTATGAGGAAGAACTATTTTAAGATTTCCTAATATTCTTTGATCAGCTTTGCTTGCTCTTTTAACTCTCTCAGGATCAAGGTAGATACCAGCTTTCTGAAATAAAGAATGTCCAGTGACGCTTATAGCAAATCTTCCCACCCAGTCTTTTCCTAATTGAAGTTTATCTCTTAGAGTGGTCATATAGTTTCTATCAAGAATTCTATTCTTAATACCACTTTCACTTATTCCTTTTAGTTCATTTAATTCTTTAGCATCTTTTTTGAGTTGTTTCACTGTAACAGGAGCAACAAGTCTTTCAAAGTTCTCAGGAAGACTTACCATTTTATCTAGAGCATCATAGTATTCATTCTGTAAAGATTTTTTATACATATTATTTACATACTTCTCTCTCATTGACTCACTCAGAAGTTTTACAAATAATTCATCTTTTCTTTCTCCAGCTTCAGTGAGTTGATTCTCTAAATATTCTGATCTTGAAATCTCTTGTTGTTCAGCTTGATCTGTTATCTCAAATATTAATGGTATATGTTTAGAATAGAATTTATACTCCTCTACAGTTAAATAAGACTTTGGAGAGGTTACACTAATTGCAGGATGTTCATCTAGTTTAGAGATGACATTTAATAGTGAATTTCTAAACTCATTCTTATCTTCAATCTCATCAATCTGTCTCTGTATAGTCTTAGTGAATACATCATTGTAGAATTCCTTTGTAGCCTCTTTAGAGCCCTTCCAACGTACTAGTCTAACATCACCTTTCTCATCTACGTAAACATTCTTTAAATACATGTTAAGCTTATCCACATCAAAGTCAGATCCTGATTTAGCAGTGATCTCCGAAGGAACAATCACTGTATATCCCATAGACTTTGGGAGGAACTCTTTCACTACAAACACTTCAATAGAAGACATTGATTGTGTAGGAATACGAGCTCCCACTCCTCTTAATATCTCTTGACCTTCTGGTGTACTATTTAGGTATGCTAAGATTTGAGCATCTGTCTTACCCTTAAACATACCTCTGAACCAATGAGGAATCATCACTTCACAATGACGCTTACCATCCTCATCTTCATAAAATTTCAATGTATCACTTGTTAGTATTACATCAGCCTTCTTAATAGGAGTAAGTTCATTATAATCTGCTTCTGAGATTTCTTTATATCCTATAGTGTTACCATCTTCATCCTTTTGTTTAATAGCTAGTCTTCTTCCTTCTTCTATATTCTCCCACCCAGTTACAGGTGCTTGTACATATGCTCCCCCATTCATCTTTGGAGAGATGAGAGCCTTCTGTATCATTGAATATACAATGTCTTGTATCTCTTTATATGAAGAAGATGCTTCGAATGGTATTATAAATTGTTTTTCTTTGTTAAGCTTAATTGTGTCTTTAGCATTCTGAGAGAGTTGTCTTCTCATTAGCTCAGCTTGAATAGTAAAAGCTAATGCCTCTTTATTTTCCATGCTAAAGTTTCCACCACCAATATCTTCTATTCCAAGTGATTGAAACAACATCTCTAATCCATGCTCATGCAATGCATTTAAAGCAGTGTTATGTCTATCAAATTGTGTTTTTGCTTCAGGAGAAGTTGGTACTCCTTGATCAAACATATCTATACTAGACACCTTTGTTGTTTGAGAAAGTAATGTTACATCTTTAGGTTTGCTGTAACTATTCTCCACTTGTATACCATCTATCTTCCAAGGAACATCTATAATTGTATTAGCAGCAAAAGGTTCTTCATTGATCTTTCCACCAACATACAATTTATGCATTCCTTCAATTCCTTCTTTTCTACCACTTTGGTATATAGCATATCCAATCTTTTGATTAAATATCTTTGCATACACCTTTCCAAGGGCTTTTCTTTCAACAGACTTGAAATATAAAGGCATCTGTGAAGTTTTGTCATGAACAAGATCTATGAATGTCTTATCATTCTTAACTCCTGTAATTGTAGGTTTAAGAACTTCTGTAACATACTCAGGTTCATCAGTTGCTATAAGTTCTTTGTCATGTTGTTCAAGGGCACTATTTGTATAATTATATCCAGGAAGTTTCTGTCTGGTGTAAGCCATTTGCCATTGATGCCATGCTTCAGCTTCATCAGGCCATTGACCATTCTTGATTTTCATTTCTCTATATGCACCATCCATAATATATGATGCAGCATCAGCTTCATTTATTTCATCATATAATATATTACCACGTAATACATCTTCAAAAGTGACTGTCTTTACAAATGAATTAAACTTATGATAACCAGGATCATTCTCAGTGAGCTCTATTCCATCAGCTTTATTATACTGATCATTATATGTTGAGTTAAGAGCTGCATGATTAAATGTTATATTTCTTCCAGAACCAAATGATTTAATACGTTTTGGTTCATCAAGCTTACCGTTCTTATCAGCAAATTGATAAGGATCACCAAAATGTATTTTATGAAATTCTATACCACTAATGATGTGATTTACACCAGCAAATGTTAGAATATCATTAACATCAGCATCTGATAGCTCATTCTTATTAATCTTATTAGTTCTTTTCTGATTAGCAAAATCACTATCAAGACTTTGGTATTTATAATTTCCATTATCTGCATCTATTATTTTATTAGTAGTGGTTAATTTATTTCTAGTATTTTGAACAGTACCTTCAATCCACTGTTTAACTGCTTCATTTATCTTCTTTGAATTTTCTTCTTTATTAATAAATGCTTCTATGTTTTCTTTTGTATCATTCTTAGAAATCATATCATCAATAGATGTAAGAAGTGTTGTAGGAACAAGTTTACCTTTATCATCTAAATCAGATAGTATATCTTTAAAGAAACGAAGTTCTTTAGCTCTCTTTCCTACATTCTTAAGTTTTTGTCTGTTCTTATAATCTAATGCTAGAGCTATATCATCTAATAGATATCCATTAAACACCTTGTATATCTTATCCCAATTACCACTTTGTACATCATCAAATGTAATGTAGTTACCAAGGTTCTCCATCCATTCTGTGGCACTATCTCCAGGAAGAAGAATATAAAAGTTTCCTTTTAGATTTTGGTTTATCTCTTGTGCATATCTATCACCTTCTTTTAACTTGCTAGTGGAAGTTCCTTTACCAGTGTTCTCATTATTATTACCTTCTATGTTAGATACTTCAAGATCTTTAATTCTATTTCCCTTACTATCAAAGAATAGTCCACCATTACCAAGAACTACACTATGTGTAGAGAAAGGATCATTCAGTTCTTTTAAATTTCCTTTTAGTTGTTTATTAGTTTCTGCTTCATTGAATTCATTTGCAAATACAGAATAAGCATTATTTGTTGTATAAGATTGAACTCTTTTACCACCAGGATTATTGTGTGTATTCTCTTGATTAGGATTTGTCACTTTAACTAATAGTCTTGCTAGTGTAGTAAATGCTTGATTCACTTCTAGTAAGTCACTGGATAGAGTTCCTATTTCTTTATCTGTTTTAGAAAAACTACGAATAGTACTCACTGCTTCTGCAAACTGATCCTGCTCACTAGTTTTCCCTTTCTTGCTTATATCTTTTAGTTTAAGATAGGCATCCATAGAAAACTCTATTCCTAGTTTTTCTAAGAAGGAAATCATTTGTTCAGGATTGTTAATAGGAAAGTCTTTTAGGTCTCCTATTTTATACATCTTAGAATCTTTGTTCCATTTAATAATAGAGTCCTTATCATTTGAAAGAACCTTCATATTATTAAACCACTTATTCATAGTATTTTTTACAGCAGTGAATTGATCAGCAGGAGCTGTATAAACTTTATCTCCTGATATATATTCAATAACTGAGTTTGGTCTTTGCTTAGAGAATGTCTGATAGAAGTTGATGAATAATCTCCAATCGTATTTATCAAACTTATCAAAAGAGAATGCTCCAGTTTGTGATGCTACATCACCACCTATACGAGCATATAACCTCATATAGTTAGGATCATCCATAGCAAGTTCAAATAGCTTCTCAGCCATTCTCTCAGGGTTTGTAGTGTTTGATAATCTATCTAATGTTGTAGCAAACACTCTACTAAAACTATTTAATAAATATACTCCTCCCTTTCCACTTGTAGATGTTTTAAGTGTAGGAAGTTTCATGGATGTTCTATTATCCTGATTCGTATCAACAGTCTGAGGAAGAGTTGCACATAAAATCTTAACTATGAAAGGAGATGTCTTTTTCCAATCTGTTGTGAATGCTTCAGGAGCATATGTCACTTGATTAGTATTAGCATCATTTTTATCTACTACATCCTCTTCATTAAAGTTAATACCTAATGTACTTAGTAATTCTTTTGTTCTTCCAAACAATTGATTAAATGTATCTTCTCCAATTTGATTATATATATTACGTTTTATGTAATTAGCTTTTACACCTTCATACACTTCGTTTCCAGTGATCTTCAGTAGGTTGTAATAGTTTTCTTTATCTTTACCAAACATTGTTTGTACAGATGCTATAGTCATATCTTGAACAAACTGGAATGCTTGTGTTTCTGTAATACCAGGAATCCTACTATACTCAGCAGCTCTCTTCTTCACCTCATCAGAGATGGTGTAGTTTTTAAACTTACCTTTATCAATAGCTTTAAATAGTTCTGTCTTCTTAGAAGGTTTAGTAACAAACTCTTTAAAGAAGTTGATTATGTTTTTAAAGAAGTTCAAGATCTTTTCACCAAAGCTTCTAGCAGGAAGTTTACCTACACGATAGTCACCAAAATCATCAGCTATTTGTTCCTTAGCTTGATTATCTGTAGCTTCAGCGTAGTACACTTTCTCACCTGTTTGTCTATCAACAAAGGTTCCTTTCTTAGCTTTGAACTCATCAAGTAGTTCTTGTCTTTCTGAATCAGTTAAGAATGAATTATATATCACCTCAAATAGTTCATGGTATTCTGTACCTCTTGGTGCACTCTTGAAGAACTTAAGAACTCCTCTTTCAAATGCTCCCCATGCTCTACCACCATCATGTGTTTTAAGAACATGTAATAGCACTTCATAAGGAATGTTAGTTCCCACTTCATTCAAATACTTTTTGAAGAACTCTATATCCTCCTCTGTTATTCTTTCTTTCTTATAATCTTTCTTTCCTAATCTGCTATATATTTCTTCATCATCATTGTTTACATCAGCATCATTAAATGATGGTGGTTGTTTTCCTTCTTCTAGTTTAGCTAGTTCTTCATCATATTTAGCAATTTTATCTTCAATTTTCTTAATCTCTCTATTTATACCAGCATTATAATCAGACAAACTTGTTCCAATATCATTTGCATTTTTCTGATTATTTAAACTTGCTTTTAACCTCTCTAATAGTTTTAATTCTTCTTGTTTTTTTCTTTTTATATCAGCTTTCTCAGCTTCTATATCAGAAGGAGCTTCTTCTTCTTCTTCTAGCACTGGTTCAACAACAGCAGCAGCTCTTCTAGCATCTTCTTCTTTTTTTATTCCTCCACCAATAGCATTCTCAAGATATTGTTTTACT
>Ga0194059_1000788_pt1 | contig 14103 bp, 11 predicted proteins | sample SepL6211m_MetaG_FD_163426 | JGI IMG/M metagenome (GOLD analysis project Ga0194059, IMG submission 163426) | Anoxic zone freshwater microbial communities from boreal shield lake in IISD Experimental Lakes Area, Ontario, Canada - Sep2016-L626-11m | ecosystem: Environmental > Aquatic > Freshwater >... | reverse complement strand
CTTGCTGGTTATGCCGGTGGTCCATCACTAACAATGGGTGGCAACTATCAACTTGGTTCTATTGCTGTTGTAGTTCTCGGTGGCTCACTTATTGCTGGCGGACTTTCAAACGTACCTGGAATTTGGGCTGCCGCGCTGCTACTCACACTTCTAATTACCCTCGTTAACGTGGCTCACCTCGGTGCCGGAGCGCAGGATGTTGTGCAAGGTGTATTGATTGTCCTAGTACTTACGGTCGGTGGAACTAAGAGGCAAAAAGATTGAGCAGCCAACTAGTTCGCCTAAATGTTGACTGCAACGTCTCTCATGCAAAAGATTCGGCTTTTCATGCGGCGTATAACGAAAATTTCTACCCAGCGATAATTCAACAAACAGGATTTATTGAGTGCCTATTACTCAAAGTAACTGCAGATTCAAAAGACCTGGACCCGATTCACTATCGCCTAGACATCACCTTTAATTCCGAAGCCGAGCGCGCAACCTGGGTCGCTAAAGATATTCACCAAGATGTCTGGGGCAAGCTGAGCGGAACCATGAAAGATTTCACCGTTTTACACTTAACGATTAATTAACCCTACGAGAGAATAGAGAAGAAATGAAAGCCACACTGTTTGATGATCGCTTCAATATCTTGGGCGAAGGTCCGACCTCGAGCGGTCCAAAAAATGAAATGATTAAATGGGTAGATATCGACGGCAAGAAAGTTCGCTCCCGTCATCTACGCACTGGTGAAATTACCGAGTACGACACTCCTGAACCTGTTGGCTTTGCAATCCCTCGCGTCTCTGGCGGCGAAATTCTCGGAACCGAGAATGGTCCAATCCTTCGCGATGCTGATGGAACAATCCACAAAGTTCCAACACGTGTTGAAGCTGATGGTTACAAAGCAACTCAAGTTGTTCGTTGGAACGATGCAAAAGTTTCACCAAATGGTGATCTCTTCCTAGGAACACTTGCTTATGATTACAAGACAAATGCTGCAGCCTTTTATCAAATGCGCGGCGATGGCAAGCACCTACGTCGACTCTTCGGTGATGTTTCAATCAGTAATGGAATGGACTGGACCGTTGACGGTTCCAAGATGTATTACATCGATACGCCACTTCGCAAAGTAGAAATCTTCGATTGTGAAGAGCGCGATATCAAGAATCGTCGCACCCTTGTTGAATTCGAAGCCGGCATCGGAAATCCAGATGGCATGTCGATCGATGAGAACGACAACTTATGGATCGCATTCTGGGAAGGCCACGCAATTCGTTGCTATGACGGAAAAACCGGCAAGCTTCTCGAAGTTGTTGATGTTCCTTCTTACCGCGTTACATCTTGCGTCTTCGCTGGTGAAAACCTCGATGAACTAATCATTACAAGCGCTGGACTTCTCACTGATCTCAAAGAGTGGCCAGAAGCAGGTATGACACACATCGTGAAGCCAGGAGTTCGCGGCCAGAAGACCGCACTGTTTGGCGCATAAGTATTGTGTTTTTAGAACGCGTTGATTTAACACCCGCTCAGATCGAGCATCTTAAAGCCCTGACCTCGGGTTCAGTCTCAACCACCGAGTCGGTTTTAAATCAGCATGGGCGTGATGAATCCGCATTCCCACCGGTAAATCCATCTGCTGTTGTCATGGTTAACACCACTGAAGAAGTTTCCAAAATTCTCGCGTATTGCAACGAAAATAGAATCCCAGTTGTTGCATTCGGCGCTGGCTCATCTCTCGAAGGCCACACACTTCCTATCTATGGCGGTGTCAGCCTTGATCTAACTAATATGAATAAAGTTCTTGAAATTCGCGGCGAAGATTTATTGGTCCGCGTTCAAGCTGGCCTGACTCGAATGTTATTAAATGAAAAACTTTCATCGCACGGACTTTTCTTCTCAGTCGATCCTGGCGCCGATGCAACTCTTGGTGGCATGGCTGCAACCGGTGCATCTGGCACAACAACAGTGCGCTACGGCTCGATGCGCGAAAATGTTATGGCACTCACTGCCGTGTTGGCCGATGGCACAATTATTAAAGTTGGTCGCGAAACTAGAAAACTTTCGGCCGGTTATGACTTGGCAAGGTTGCTAGTTGGCTCCGAAGGAACTCTTGCGGTTATCACCGAATTAACGCTTCGCATCTTTGGTATTCCAGAAAAGATGGCAGCTGCGGTTGTTAATTTCCCGACGCTGGCCCAAGGTGTTGAGGCCGCAACAACAATCGTGCGAATGGGAATTCCAATCGCACGATGCGAATTCTTGGATGCAAAATGTATTAAGAATGTGAATGCCCACGATGGACTGACTCTTACCGAAGCCCCAACGCTTCTCTTTGAATTTCATGGAAGCGCCGCAACTGTTACCGAGGATGCCGAGCGCGTAAAAGAGATCGTTGCTGAATTTGAAGGTACCGAATTTCAATGGACTCTAGAGGAAGGTGCCCGGCGCAAACTCTGGCAGGCCCGTCACAATTCATATTGGGCGACCATTGCCGCAAACCCGGGCCTTCGCGCAGTTAGTACCGATGCCGCAGTTCCACTTTCTAAATTAGCTGACGCCGTTGCAATTGCAGATCGCGAACTCAGTGCAACTAAATTTCCATTCACAATTTTGGGCCACGTTGCCGACGGTAATTTTCACAGCGCGATCATGACTAATCCAGATGATCCAACCGAGCTATTAGAAGTTCAAGCACTCGTTCACAAGATCACCGCACAGATCATTGCAATGGGTGGAACATGCACAGGGGAGCACGGAATCGGCGCTGGCAAGATTGAAGACCTAGTTCTTGAAACGGGCGAAGGCGCAGTAAACGTGATGCGCTTAATAAAGAAGGCACTCGATCCAAATAGCATTTTGAACCCTGGGAAAATCTTTACCCTTTAATTATAGAAGTGCGATCTGCTCATTAAAGAAATCTGATGTGAAATCTCGTTGCACATCCTCATACTTCGCCATTCCCCATCCCCAGAAATCAAATTCTAATTCTGAGATGGAATCCTGAATCGACGCCCAGAGCGTCCAACCATATTTAGCAAGAACCGAAAATAACCAAGCGCGCGCAAATTTATCTGGCCGCTCACCGCCGTAATAAGCAGTTACTAGTTCGCGTAGTTGTTCCAAATTCATCCCAGCTTCCGACCAGATATTTCCGAGTTCAAAACATGGATCATTGTTGCCAGAATATTCATAATCAATTAGCCAAATCTTTGAACCATCATCAATAAAATTTGCTGGCAAGAGATCGTTATTACAAGGGACCTTTCCGGTATCGGTCGTGCTGAAAGCTTTCTGCAGCAAATCTCTAAATTGGCTGTATTCACCATAACGTTCTGGCATTCGGAAACCGCGCTCTTCCACAATCTTTAAATATCCACGCTGCACATCGAACATATTAAAATCACGAACAAATGGTTTGGCGCTGTGCAACGTGCGACAACTTTCGGCTATCCGGCTCAAATTCGCCGCAACATCACTCGCCCCGTAAGTATGACCAGGCAGAAATCCAATTACCAACAACCCATCACCAGGCAAATATTCATAGACTGGCGCGCCGATATTTACTTCGGCCGCTAACTTCGAGTTCGCATATTCGCTCTTGCGATCGATCGCAAGCAGATCAGATTCATTACTAGAGATGCGCGCCACATAATTTCCGTGCGGAGTTTCTACTTTCAAATTTCGATTCGTTAAACCACCTGAAAGTTCACTCAAGTTTGTTCGATCTCGCAATAACTCAACTCGATCTAACAGCGCACCAAAATCCTTATTCAATTCGATCGCAGACAAACTCACCGCTACAGGATACATTTACTACATGGCTGGAAACGAGATCCCTTCCCGCGCAAAAATCGTCATTATTGGCGGTGGCGTAGGCGGAACATCAGTCGCTTACCACCTCACAAAACTCGGCGAGTCAGATGTCGTACTCCTAGACCGCAGCGATTTAACTAGTGGATCAACCTTTCACTCTGCCGGGTTAGTCGGACAATTACGGGCAGATCCAACGCTCACCAAGATGAATATGCACTCAGTAGATCTTTATCGAGAACTAGAACTATCAGACACTCCGCCATCGTGGAAAGAATGCGGAAGTATAAAACTCGCATCAACGCCAGAGCGACTTGAAGAAATTCGTCGGCAAATTGGTTGGGCAAAAACTTTCGGTCTTGATCTTCACGAGATCACTCCAAAACAAGCTCAGGAAAAATTTCCATTGATTGATTTAGAAGGAGTTATTGGCGCTTGTTATATGGGATCAGATGGCCAAGTTGATCCATCTCAACTCGCGCATGCACTTGCAAGTGGCGCCCGAAAAGGTGGTGCAAAGATTTTCACCCATACCCGCGTCCTTTCAATTCGCACGAAAGATGATCGTGTTGTTGGCGTTGAAACAGATAAAGGTTTTATCGAATGCGAGATCGTAGTGAATTGTGGTGGCATGTTCGCTGCCGAGATTGGCCGAATGGTTGATGTTCGAATTCCAATCGTGCCGATGTCCCACCAGTACTTGATTACCGAAAACTTCTTAGAACCTGGCGCGCTAACGCTGCCTTCATTGCGCGATCCAGATCTACTCATTTATTTCCGCCAAGAAGTCTCTGGCCTAGTTATGGGTGGATACGAGCGAAATTCAAAACCATGGCGAACTAGCCGCGAAAGTTTTGATGACATTCCAAAAGACTTTAACGGCAAGTTATTGCCCGATGAGTGGGAACGATTTGAAGAGATCGCCGTCAACTCACAAATCCGAGTTCCTAAAATGGCGGATATCGGTGTTAAGAATTTCATAAATGGCCCAGAAGCTTTCACGCCAGATAATGAATTTTGTTTAGGAGAGACGCAAGTCGGTGGCTTCTATGTTGCTGCGGGATTCTGCGCCCATGGAATTGCTGGCGCCGGTGGAATCGGAAAAGTTATGGCCGAATGGATTATCGGCAACGAACCCCCAATGGATCTATGGCATATGGACATTAGGCGCTTTGGTGCCAGCTATAACTCACCAGCATTCACAATGGATCGTGTTCAAGAAAACTATGAGCAGTACTACGACATTCACTATCCACTTGAAGAACGGCAAACCGGCCGCCCGGCAAAAACTTCACCGGTTTATGAATGGCATAAAGCACGTGGCGCCGTCTTTGGTGAGAAAGCGAGTTGGGAACGCGTTAATTATTATCAAACACATGTTGGTGATGATGCCCTGCGCCCACATGGATGGGCCGGTAAGAATTGGTCTAACGCAGGCCAAGTTGAACATAAGGTTACCCGCGAGATTGCCGGCATCTTTGATGAATCAAGTTTTGCTAAATTTGAAATCTCTGGCACACGAGCTGGCGAATTTCTAAATTTGGTTTGTGCAAACAACGTCGTGCGCGGGATTGATCGCACGGTGTACACCCAAGCTCTAGACACCAAGGGCGGCATCGAATCCGATTACACCGTCACCCAGATAGCCGAAGATAAATTCATGATCATCACCGGCACCGCATTTGCAAATCATGACGGGGGATGGCTGCGCAAAATTGCTCGTGAACATAACTTCACCGATGTTGCGATAAAAGATATTACGACCGATCTTGCCGTTTTTGGAATTTGGGGGCCAAAAGCCCGCGAAATTCTGCAAACTATTAGTAGCGCAGATTTAACGAACGAGAACTTTAAATTCATGGCCTCCAAAGAGATAGAAGTTGCTGGCGTAAACTTACGTGCTACTCGTATTACCTACGTTGGCGAACTTGGTTACGAGTTATACCTTCCGGTTGCGCAAGGAATGAAAGTTTGGCAAGCGCTGGTTGCTGCTGGCGAAAAATTTGGGGCCGAGCCATGCGGCTATCGCGCGATCGAATCACTTCGCCTTGAGAAGGGATATCTAGCTTGGGGCGTTGAAATAAATACTGAGACTGATCCATATGAGGCGGGCCTTGGATTCGCGGTATCAATGAAGAAGCCGAATTTTATCGGCAAATCTGCCCTGGAAATAAAAGAATCCCCAACTCGCAAACTAGTGGTGATGACCTTTGATGATTTACGCCGCGCACCACTTGGAAATGAACCAATCCGATTTAATAACGCGATCATCGGCCGCGTTAAAAGCGGAGGACAGGGCTACACAATCAATAAAGCAATTGGTTATGCCTATCTACCTGTTGAAAATAGCGAAATTGGTACAAAGATTGAAGTTGAATTCTTCGGCGAGTGGCACTGGGCAACAATTTCTAGCAGCCCGCTTTTTGATCCCGATGGACTCCATATAAAAAGTTAACCAAGTTCAACACTCAGCACAAACCGCGCGCTAAATCCCCGATCCCCTCATACTCACCCGCGATAATTGAGGCATGAAACGTAACTCCCTATATTCCTTATTATTACCTTTGTTTTTAGGGACCCTTACGCTCCAAGCGACCCCTGCTTTTGCCGCATTCCCGATTGTTTCCAACCCTGCCCCAACCGCGGTAACGATGGATCAAGGCACAGTAACTCTCACACCACCAACTTCGAATTCACCTGGTGCTTGGTCGGTCACTATCGCTGATCAAACAATTGCAACCGCGACTGGTTTAACTGTAAAACTCTTGAAGGCCGGCAGTACTCAAATTACTTTCACTCAGGCAGCCAGCGGAGCATTCAACGCAACATCTCGCGTTGCGCGGTTAACCGTTTCAAAGGGAACACCAACAGTCGGAACATTCGCGCCAATTACTGGCACCCTGTCACAACTCAAAACAACAATCGTTCCACCGACCACGAATTCCAAAGGCTTCTGGCAGTTCACTTCATCGGATCCAAGCATTGCAACTATCAATGGCAATGTAATTAATTTTGTTGATGCTGGCACAGTTACGATCCACGGTTCGTTAAGTTCTGATACAAATTGGAATGCAGCGACCGCCGATACAACCTTGACGCTGACTGGGCTGCAAAATAACCCAAGTACCTTCACAGACATTACGATTTCAAAAGATAGCGTCGCCAGCTTTAACTTAACAACCCCAACTTCTTATTCAAAAGGATCTTGGACTTTCTCGATTGCTGATCCGTCGATCGCAACACTTTCTGGAATTGTTGTCACACCGCGCGCAATTGGTAAAACCACCATCACAGCAAAGCAAGCACCAAATGGTGGCTATGCCTCGGTTAAACTTACGATGACTCTCACGATTATTGCCGCCGCCCCAACAACTGGAACATTCCAAGACGTTACTTATGTAAAGAGTTCAACCACATCAAATACCCTTACTGTCTTTCCGCCAACCTCAAATTCCCAAGGTGTTTGGACATATTCATCAGCGGATCCATCAATTGCAACTATTTCTTCAAACGCTAATACCGGCATCATCAACGTGCTAAAGCCTGGCATTACAAAGATCACCGCAAACCAAGCACCAGCCGGCACATATGCAGCAACCTCGGCAACAATGACTCTTACAGTTAAAGGTTCACCAACCTACGCATCAGTCCCAGATTTACAGAAAGTCGTTGGCGACCCGGATCAGATAGTTCTTCCACCGACATCGCCATCAAATGGTGCGTGGGCCTACACATCAAGTGATGCAAACGTTGTCAGCGCATCGGGTCAAACACTTCACTTTGGCAATGCCGGATCCGCGGTAATCACAATGACACAGGCCGCATCTGACTACTGGCTATCAGCCTCAAAGACTTTTAACGTAACCATTCTTGGTTTAACACCAACAATTGGTTCACTTGCCCCAGTACAAATTGAAGTTGGCCAATCTTTATCAACCATCACAAACCCAACTTCTAATTCACCTGGCAAGTGGAATTACAGCACCACAAATCCAGCCATAGCCAAAGTTGAAAACAATGTAATTATTGGAGTTGCTGTTGGAACTACAACAATCGCTGCAACCCAAGCACCTGGTGGAAAGTACGGTCAATCAAATGCTGCCCAAGCAACCATCACTGTTGTTGCTGCCACAGTTAAGCCAACACCGACTCCAACACCAAGTGCATCTGCTTCTGCAAAGCCAACACCGACTCCAACACCAAGTGCAACAAAAGCCCCAGTCGTTGCTAAACCTGTCGTAAGTGTCACTGCGCTAAAGCGCGTAATCACAATTTCAGTTAAGGGCACTATCGCCACGATCACCATCAATGGCAAGGAAGCCAAACTCGGCAAGAACACCGTCAAGATTGGCACAAACAAGGTTGTTGTAAAGGTCGGAACGACCGTTATCTACAGCAAATCATTCAAAATCAAATAACTTGTTAGGCGTTCTTAACTTATACGCGCTTTAAAAACTTCTCTAGCGCCTCGCGAACAATTGCGGATGTGGTTTCGCCACGACGCTTTGCCTCTTTTTCCAAAGCTTTTTTTAGATTTATCGGCACTCGGACTTTGACCTGGGGAGACTCAACAGAATTCGCAGTGAGCGATGGCCGCCCCACAACCTTTTCAATCGCTGATCTGGCAAGTTTTTCTGCACGGGCATTTGTAATACGTTTTCCACTTCTCCCGCGAACGACTGTGCGTGTGAGGTCAACATCAGCACCCACCGTATATTTCTTCTTTGCATTTACCGCCACTTTATCCTCCCCCTTCTAAATCTTGTCGGCATAACATGTGTCACCAGCAAGTAATCGACTAGAACGAGCGCAACTATTTCTAGTTCAAGACCACGATCATCTTCACCAATCCATACCCGCTGATCTTCTTCGTCACGTTCACCGAACACGTGTGTTGGCGAATAGTGCTCCATTACAAATATCGCTCTGGCCTTTCCGATTCGGTGCTTGCGCGCTGATTGGGTAAACCTGATCTCCATTCGTGCAATATAAAGCCTAGCACCGACACGCATAATTGTGTACCCCACAAATATAGCGTGATTCTAGTTAAAACTGGCGATTTGCGAGCTTATGATTACTTAAAGTGAATGAACTAGCGGGTTACGCGAAATAAATTGACTGGCAGCAAGAGCGCCACTGCAATCGGTAACACATACCAAGCATTTGAATTCGCATGATGATGCAACAAATACGTCGCCTCCATCGCAGCCAAGACAATCGCGGTTCCGATCAAGTCATCACCGATCAAGAAGTCATACCAAAAATACCCAAAGTCCTTAATAAGTTTTATAACTCCGCGATCTTCCATGATCGCCTCAACATCAGCCTCATCAAAGTCCGCAACATCTGCAATATCACCGGATGGTACGCGCACAACTTGCACATCTTTCCGACGCTTTAAAATATAAATCAATACTTGAGTAACAACCACCATGAATATCAAAATTCCTAGGATCGAAAGATCGGCATGTGGCCACTCCGCTCCAGCACCCTCGGCACCCCAGAAAATTCCAAACGAAGTCAACATAATTCCAACTACATATTTCATTTTATTCTCTGGCACTCGAGCCAGCGGCTTGCGAAGTGCAAATCCACCAGCAGCAACTACTACGACAGCAGAAAGTGCTGCAATTGATGCTAACCCAACTTGCTTTTGAATTGTGCCAAAGGTCAAAACGATGAATGCAACTTCAAGCCCTTCGAGGAGCACGCCCTTAAATGACAATGTATAGGCATACCAATCCGCAACACCAAATCTTTTACCGGCTTTGGCCGCTTTTGCTGCTGCCAACTCTTCTTGAAATATTAGCTCTTCATCATGCAGCGCCTTATAGCCAGAGGCTCGAAGGATTGCTTTACGCACCCATTGCAAACCAAATACAAGAAGAAGGCCACCAACAAATAACCGCATTGAGTTAATTGGGAGCCTTGAAATCGAAGGACCGAAGGCTCCAATAATTACTACAAGAACGCCAAGCCCAGCACCGGTACCTAGTAGCGATGATTTCCAGTCGCGAGCAGTACCAGCGGCCAACACAATCGTTGTCGCTTCAACTGCCTCAACAGCACAAGCTAGGAATACGGCGATAAATAGGGCTAAACCATTCATGTGCAGATCCTACTTTCTAATCGATTGCGTGGGTCGTATTAGGAGGGTATTGCTGGAAAAGCCAGGCATGATTTTTGGTCAATCTCGACTAAGCATCGACTTCCCCGTGACCACTGGCGCAGATCGAAGATGCCAGAAATTTGGCCATATTCCGTTTCAACTAAGTGCTCGTAACCACGACCACGATAAGCGGTATCCAAAACGATTCCTGGCAGCGAGTTTTTCGTTCTCGTAGTTGTTGCGGCCTTAAGAGATGACGCCGTTGGCCTTAGCAAAATTTCTACTGCGGTATCTTTCACAATCTTTACCGTACTTCTCGCCGTGATTTTATCTTTGCCAATTTGAACAGTCGCTACACCTTTTGCATACCCAACAGCGACGCCGATAAATGAGCCACCAAGTCCAGTAAAGCGAGCCACAAAAGTTGAGGTTGGGTTCTGATAGATATCTTCTGGTGTACTAAATTGTTCAAGTTTTCCAGAACGCAAAACCCCAACTTCATCAGCGAGAGCAAATGCTTCGGACTGATCATGAGTTATATAAAGCGCCGTAGCCCCACTCTCACGAGTAAGCGTGGCAATCTCAACTCGAAGTCGCTCGCGTAGATCCGCATCTAGGTTTGAAAGTGGTTCATCAAATAATAAAAGCGAAGGACGTGCCACAACCGCGCGCGCAAGTGCAACGCGTTGTTGTTCCCCGCCAGAAAGTTCATGCGGATAATTCTTTCCTTTAGCGCCGAGACCAACTCGCTCCAACATTTCCTGAATTCGTTTGGCTCCTTCAATGGAATCAATTTTCCGTCGTTTAAGTGCGTAACCGACGTTCTCAAATGCGGTTAGGTGCGGCCAAAGTGCATAATCTTGAAAGACCATCGCAAGATCACGCCTCTCTGGTGCGATATTGATTGGGCCACGATTAACTTCGCTCTTGCCCAGAAATATCGAACCTTTATCAATCTTCTCGATCCCGGCGATACTTCTAATTAAAGTTGACTTGCCCGAGCCTGATGGGCCAAGTAACACCGTGAACTTGCCTGGCTTTACATTAATACTGAAATTATCCAGCGCGGCTAGCGTCCCATAATTCTTAGTTGCCCCAACAACTTTAATTGAGTGGCCCTCTGTCTTATTTTTCATGCCCGCACCTTTCCTAGCTGCTTCCACCCGGTAGGTGCGAAGAATTCAAATAAGGCAAAACATATTGCAACTACCGCCAGTGCCGAGAGAATTGCAAATACCTCAAGCGCGGTACCACCACCAAAATCGTAATTGCCAAGTGAATGATCAATTCCAACTGCCAGTGGCGCATGTCCCGGTGGATACAAAATTTGTGAGACTGGAAGTTCCAATAAGGTGCCGCAATAAGTTAAACACCAGGCTGCTAGTAGCGGCCTTGCGATCAGTGGCAATACAACCGATGTCCAAGTCTTTATCGCATTGCTGCCATGCACACGACAAGCCTCCGAGAGAGATTCTTGAAGTTGGTTCATATTTCCAACCAACGAACGGGTTGTTGAAGGCAACGCTGTGGCGATATATGCAAGTACAAGTAGCGCCACAGTTCCATATAAATGGAAACCGTATTTCTGTGCAATCGGTAGGTTATAAGCAAATATGTAGCCAATCGCAAAAACAATTCCCGGTAACCCAACGGCGGCTAATAAGAAGAAATCTAGGAATTTTTTACTCGCACCCGATTTTGTTGAGACCAACATCTTTGATGAAACCGCGGCAAGTATCACGGCAACCGTCGCGGTTATTGCGGCCGCGCCGGCTGAAAAATAGAGTGGATTTCTAAGCAGTGGGCTCTTTATCACCCGGAAATAGTTATCAAAATTAATATTGTAATTTGAGAGGAGGTTTCCGAGCCCTTCAATCATTGATGCAGACATCGCACCAAAAATTGGAATCCCGAGTGTCACAAAGAGCAGAAAATAAATCCCACCACTTGAGAGCAATTTGCCGCGCAACGTTAGGTTCTGGCGTTGGGAAGGCCGAGTTCGCCCACTCAAGACTCTAAAAGAGCGACCACGAAGCGCGCGAGCTTGAGCAAGCAGCGCGAGAACTACTAGCAAGAGCAAGATCACCGAAATAGCGGCACAGAGTGGAAAGGACACCGGTAATGATTCAACCGAGCGATACAAGGTAAATGTCGCGACCGAAAATCGACCAGGTGATGATAATTGTGAGGCAACACCAAAATCACTGATGCTCTCCGCGAAAACAATTGCAATTCCAGACCAGAGCGCTGGTAATAACAAGGTTGACATAGTTTTTAGCGCATCCCACCTAGAACCACCATGCACTCGAACTGCTTGTTCAAACTCTTCACCCAAACCGCGCATTGCATTTGAAATGACTAGATAAGCAAAGGGAATTCCTTTAAAAGTTAGAATCATTCCGATTCCCACCGGACCGTAAAGCAAATTACGAATCACCGGCAGATCCACACCAAAGATATTTAAAACACCGCCACGTTCAAAAATTCGCTCCCACCCAAGTGCAATCAAATATGACGGCGCAAGCAAAAGCGCAAAGATAGAAAGGTTCCAAACCTTTCGTGCTGGTGTATTTGTCCGAAGCACATACCAGGCGACAGCAAGTGCAATTAACGTTGCAAAGAAAGCAGAAATAATTCCAAGAAAGAACGAATGCACAATCGCGGTTAGAAAATAGCGCTCAAAGACCTGCTTGAAAGATGAGAGCGTGAACCATTGCGGCCCCTGATCCAATAGGCGCGGACTAAATGCAACACTTAGGAAAAGGATAATTGGTAGAACTAATATGAATACGATTAAAAACCAAAAAACAGTTATTGCTTTAAATTTGTTTTGCAGGAACTGCCAGAATGAAAAAGCCCGAAGTTGCGGGGGTTGCGCAACTTCGGGCTTAGCCATGTTTACTATTTAACGGATCGCGTTATGCGATGTTCTTGGTGAACCAATCATTTACCGCACCCTGAATTGGGCCCCACTTGTATGGATCAACGATCTGGATCAAGTTTGCAGCTAGTGTTGGGATTGAACCGGCGGCAGGAGAAGCAACGCCACCCTGGATCGTTGGGAAGAATAGTGAATCTCCAAAGTTGCTTGCCTTCATGATTGTCTGGCCCTCGGTTGAGAATGCGAAGTCAACAAACTGCTTGGCAGCGCTCTGTTGTGCAGCACTTGCGTGGGCATCAATTGCGATACAAGAAGGAAGAATTGTTGTCTTGCTGAAGTAAGTAACTGCAGGAGTAAATCCCTTTACTGGTGCTGCGTTTATCTTATTAACTTCAGTAATTGCAGCAGAACTCTGGACTAGACCAACGTTGATCAAGCCAGTTTCCATCGCTTTAACGGTCTTGGAATTCTTGTCGAATACCTGTAGACCATTTGCCTTGAGCTTTGTTATGTAATCCTTACCAGCTTGCTCGCTGCCAAGTTGGTTCATAAGCCCTGCAATAAATGGGAATGTTGGACCAGAGATTGATGGGTTGTTCATTCCAACTTGACCTTTGTACTTTGCAGTAGTCAAATCATCCCAAGTCTTAGGCTTGGTAATCTTAGAAGAGTTGTACAGAACGCCAACCATCTCGGTAAATCCAGTTACGTTATATGCGCGTGTTGAAGGTTGTAGCTTCTTACCAACCAAACTGAACTTAACTCCAGTTGGTGTGTAAGGAAGTAGTTGCTTATCTAAATCAAAATTAGCACATGGTTCTGCGCCATCGGCCCAGTAAATTCCCCATTGTGGATTGTTCTTCTCGGCTGTTATCTTTGCAAGAAGCGGTCCGGTTGAAAGAGCAGTTACTGTTACTGGAATTCCAGTCTTTGCTGTGAATGCGGTTGCAACATCTTGGGAATAATCAAGAGCTGCATAAACATTTAGTGTTTCTGCCGCATGAGATGTGCTCACGCCGACGAGTGTGCTTGTAAGTGCAACCACGGATGAAATTACAACCGTCTTGATTGCGCGCTTTGAAATCTTCAAGTATCTCCCCTATCAATCGAGTAATTGGTAGGCATAAGATAGGTATCGAAGAAAAAGCCCGACCCTCCCAGGGGTTAACCAGAGGTAAACAGTGGGGGAATAGAAGATTCCCAGCCATGGCCCAGCCCAGGCTCAGCAAATGGGGGTAAATTCCCGATTCAGCCCCAAAAACCCGAAAATTCCCGCCCCCAGAGCACAACATTTCCCCCTGGTAGGTGTCTTACATAGTAG
>Ga0194059_1000786_pt1 | contig 14122 bp, 25 predicted proteins | sample SepL6211m_MetaG_FD_163426 | JGI IMG/M metagenome (GOLD analysis project Ga0194059, IMG submission 163426) | Anoxic zone freshwater microbial communities from boreal shield lake in IISD Experimental Lakes Area, Ontario, Canada - Sep2016-L626-11m | ecosystem: Environmental > Aquatic > Freshwater >... | reverse complement strand
ACCATTTGCAGGTACAGGTAGTGGTACTTGGAAATTAGCAGAAAAAAATGCAGCAACTACAGATAAAACAGCTGCATCTGGATCAACAAATTTATATTTATACATCGGTGCAGCTGCAGTAGCGGCATTAGGGTTGTTATACTTTTTAAAGAAAAAATAATATGAATGTTAGTGCAATAGCAGGTATTAATGAAAGTAATAAAATTAATACTAATCAAAATTTATTAAATGGTTATTTATCCAATGTAATTAATGGATTACCATTAAATGGATATGGTGATAATACATCTTATGATGATCCAGGTGATACAGGATCATCTGACACATCATCAGATGGTTTCGATTGGAAATCATGGTTAGATACTGCAGGTAAAATCGCAAAAAAAGTACAAGAGTATGAGCCTGTAATAGATAAATATTTACCTAAAGGAGTAAAAGATGAAGTAAATAAATATTTACCGGGTGAAAATAATAATACACCAGGTGGCAATACAAATCAACAACAACAACAACAACAACAACAACAACAACAATATTATTCTACAGGACCAAATTATTTACTTTGGGGTGGTGTAGCTGTAGGTGTATTAGCTTTTTCATTTTTAGCATATAAAATTTTAAAATAAAAAATTATGACAGATTTTAGTTTTTCAAATAATGTTTTACAAGATTTTCCTGCATCAGTAGATGAAAGTTTTTCTAAACAAATAGTAAATCAATTAAGGGGTAATACAGATGAAAGATATTCACCACCTTATACAGAAACAGCAAATGTACAAACATCAATTTATGATTTTATAGGTAAAAATACTTATTTAGGTCATGATGTACCTGGTTTTCATGCTGTAGATAATCATAATTTAAAAGTTGGTGATAGTGTACTAATTACTAATAATAATAATTATTATGCAGGTGAATATACAGTAGTTAAAACATCGGCAGATGATGGTACATATAATGGTACAATTTTTTTAATTGATACACCATTTGCAGGTAATGGTAGTGGAACATTTAAAAAAACAGATTCAACATTAATGAAACAAAATAAAAATGGTAAAGAAACATATTTTGCAAAACCATTTGATGATTTGATAGTAATTCCTAAAAATACAAATCCAATAACTTTTTATGGTAATAAGTATTTAAGATTTGGTGAATATATATTTAGTAAAATACCTATTGGTATAGATGCTCAAAAATTTCTTAATGATTCTGGTGAAGATACAAATGGTTATTTTATAAAAGCATATAATGATTTTATAAACTCAAGTAAAGATTATAACAAAGATCCATCAGAAGGTAAAAATTATAACAAAGATCAATCACAAACTGATAGTACAGGACCATCAAACATAACATATTATGTAATTGGTGGAGTAGCATTGTTATCATTAATTTTAATTTTAAGAAAATAATACCATGGCAAAAAAATCAAATACAACACCGATTATTATCGGACTATTAGCTGCAGGTGCAATAGGTTACTATTTATATTACAAAAATACTGCAGATACAGTAAATGGTGTAAATTATAATTTAATTTTTGAAGATATAGATGGTAATGAATTAGAAAGAAAAAAAATTGAAGTAAAAAATTTAAAAGAAGCTAAAAAAATAGTTTCATTATATAAAGCAAATTCTATGTTGAATGATTTATATAAAATAGTTATTAGAAAATAAATCATTTAATAAATAAAAATAAATCAATTATCACTAAAAAAAACAATCATGGCAACAACTAAAAAAGTAAAAAGTACGTCTGGTATTGATAAGAAAATATCTGCAGCACGTAAGGCATTAGCAAAAATTAGATCATTATCATCTGAAAAAAAAAGATTAAGTAAAAAAGAGAGAACGCTTAAATCTTTGCAGAACAAACTAAAAACAGCAAAAAAAAGAAAGTAAAATTTTAATTTAAAAAAATCATGGCAAAAAAAAGAAAAGGTATAGGTGCAATTGCATCTGTAACAGAATTTGGTAAGGATACAGTATCATTGATTTTAGGTGGTGCAGGTGGTATCTATGTAAATAAATTTGGTGTGAATTCACCAATTTTACCACAATATGCAGGACCTATTGCTAATTTAGCAATCGGATTTGTATTGAAAAAATATGTAAAAAACAGCATGATCGAAAATGTTGGAAATGGAATGATCGTAGCAGCAGGTATCGGTTTGTTATCTTCATTTGGTATTAATGGTGAATTCATCAATGGTACAAATGAAATGGCATACGCAAATCGTAGAGCAGTAAATGGTGGTATTATCAATGGTGCCATTATTAATGGACTGATTAAAGATAATGCAGTACAAAGTGATTCAGATATGCAAGAGATATCTAATTAATTAAAATCAAAAATTCAATAAATTAAAAACCAAAAGTTAAACAAAAAAAAACATGGCAAATTTACAGTATGTGTACGAAACACTAAAAAAACGTAATCCTGGTGCATACATTACACAGGGATTTTTAAGATCAGATGTGCAGTTAACTGCATCGAATTCTAATTTAAATTTTTCGTTTTTACAAACGCAAAATATTACAACCGCTAAATGTGTAACATTACAACCGGCAGATGCTTTTTGTGTTACTGCAATGGCATTAAAAATTTACAAGTCAACAGATACAGCAACACCAACAGCTGCAAATGTTGCTAAAACTATCGATTACAGTTATCCAAATCCTGCAGTTTTTTCAAAGTCTAATGAAGCAACTGCATTAGAAAGTTTGTACAATGGATTACTACAGGTTACTATTCAAAAGAGAGTGATTTTTAGTCAATTTCCTGCATACAAATTTCGCAGAGTAAATACTGCACAGTATGGTACACAATCAGCAACTACTTTTCAAACTTCACCAAGCGAAGAAAGTTATGGTGTAAGTGCATCATTAGTTGCATTGGAACCAACAATTAACATGCAAGGAAGTTGGACTATGAATTTCCAATTAATACCACCTGCAAGTTTAGATATGACAGGTACATCAAGTATCAATTTTGTATCTTTAATATTGGATGGTTTCTTATTGCAGAATGCTGCATCGTACAATTTTGCAGAATAATTAAAAATTGTTTTAAATTTATATGGATCCAGGATAATACCTGGATCCATTAATTAAAAAAAATTATGTGTATACAATCAATTAAGAATACAACATTAGCAGAAATTACTGCATCATCAATTTCTGCAGGTCAGCGTTACAACTTCCCAGATATTGAATATTTGAGAGGTGCGTTTATTACAGGATTAATTTGTCATTGTTTAGAGGTAGATTATAGTGTATCTACAGGTGGTTATGCAATTGTTAGTCAAGCTGCATTAAGACAAGCCACAGTAACATTATATGTAGATGGTGCAACACCTGTTTTACAATTTCCTGCATACCAATTAATACCAGGTAATAATGGTGGCTTTATTCGTGCAATTGCAGGATTAAAAGTAAATTTACCTAAATCATTTGTACAAATTAATGGTACATCTGGTTATACTGCAAATGATACGTTTGCATTTAGTTTCATTTACTAAAATAAAAAAAATGTATATTAGTGATCCATTTAATACATCAAATACAATGTCGATAAATTACGATCTATATAATTCAGAATTGATAATTATACCAATGATTGGTGTAAATGCACCAAGAGTAGGTAATAGGATATATTTTGCCAATTACGAAAATTTAAACAGTAAAAATATTGTTGGAATAACGTATATTGATAATGGTGTTTTAAATCCTGTAAATGTTGGAAATGTAGATTACACAAATTTATCAATGGTGCGTTTGCGCCAGATGACAATATCGATTTATGACTATCGAAAAGAAAATTATAGTATTGATAATTTGCCATTAACATCATTAATTTCACCATCAGAAATATCAACAACGCAATCGATGAAATATCCATATTTCGATCTGGATATAAATGCTAATTTCAAAAAAAGTTTTATTACTATAAATGGAATTAATACATTTGTTCCAGGTACAAAATATGCAATAGTTTTAAACGTATATTATAAATAAAAAAATTATGGCTTTCGCAAAAAATATTTCTGTAGTGATCGATAAAATGAAACAATTAAATACACCTTATTATTCGGTGTGTGAATTGGATGGTAAAACTTTGTTATCAGAAAATGATGATGAAATATCAGTTGAAGCTGCAATGGATGAACTTGATCAGATTTTACATAATATCGAGGGATCGGTAAAAGTAATTTTAAGACCAACATCTAAAAAATCGAGAGCTGCAGGTGGTGCGTTAAATGGATCACATATATATTCTTTGCGATTAGGCGAAGAAAAACAAAATAAATCCATCAATGGTATGGATAATACAATCATGGGATTAATGCAACAAAACTATGAAAGTAAATTAGATGCAATAAAAAAAGATTATGAATTTCGTGAGGAAATGCGAGAGTTAAAAGAATCTTTAAAATCTGATAATTCAACATCATCATTAAATGAGATTATTGAACATCTAAAACCATTTTTACCAATGATATTAAATAAATTAGGCATGATCGGACCAGGACCATCAATTGCAGGTCAAGAACATGATATTATCGAAGAAACTATCGATGCAGCAACAGTAACAAAACTAAATGAATCGGTGGCAGAATTAATGCAGATCGATGAAAATTTTGTTGATACAATTCAAATACTTGCAAAGTTTGCAAAGCAGGCACCAGAGCAGTATAAAAGTTTTATACCAATTCTTAAATCACAAATAAAATGAAATTAAAAGAAGATGATATTAAGATGTATTTATTATTAGGAGGTATTGGTATTTTAGCTTACTATTTATTACCACCAATTTTGAAATTACTTTCATTACCTGGTGAAATTATAGATGCACCTGGTAAAGCTATTGAAGTTTTAAAAACAAACCAAAAGTCATCTGCAAAAGATGCTGCAGCAATTGAGGCAGCACGATTAGCAAACCAAAAAACATCATTACCTGGTGTATCAACAGATACATTAGCAATGTGGATTGACAATCCTGTTTATGGTAAATTTAGTAATACACCTATTAGAACTGCAGGTAAATCAAATGCAGCTGTATATAAATATGTATCTACAGGTGAAAAAATTGGATATGTTTATTCTGCAGTAAATGAAGTTTTAGCAGGGAAAAATAAAACGTGGTTATGGATAAGTAATACACCTGGATCAGATCCTTTTGGTTATATACCATTAAGCCAGGTAACAATACCAGACGCAGGTATTAATGGTATGCAAAATAATTTTATAAATTGATATGTCAGTTTCACAGCAAAATTTTGTAAAAAAATATTCTGCATTAGTTAGTCAAATAACTGCAGGTACAGGTATTTTTCCAGAAACAGTTTTGAGCCAGGCAATTGTGGAAAGTCAAAAAAATGGTGTGGTACCTGGTACACAATTATCAATGAAGTATAATAATTTTTTTGGTATCAAAGATAGTGCAGCCTGGACAGGTGAAACTGTAGATATTAAAACAGGTGAAGTATATAATGGAAAAGCTACAGTTATAACTGCAGGTTTTAGGGTATATCCAAGTCCAGAAGCAAGCTTTAGAGATTATATAAAATTTCTTCAAACTAATTCAAGATATAAAAAAGCATTTACAGCAAAAAACTATACAGAACAAATTAATGATATTGCATCTGCAGGATATGCTACAGGACCACAGTATGCAACATTATTAAATACCATCGCAAATAACATTACCGAATATATTACACCTTTCAATATTGGATTAGGTGTATTATTTATTGGTGTATTATCAATTTCATTTTATTATTATTACAATCAAAATTAATTATGAACTGCAAAGAAACTGATAACAGTATACGATTATATTCACAGAATGGCGCAATTGATACAGCAAACACAAATGCAGTATCATTTGTAAATGGTGGATCGTCAATTGCTAATTTAAATGGTTTTCCTATTAATCCAGGACAATGTATTTCATTCGGAAATGAAAAGGATCAATGTGATAAAACAAAATACCAGGTAGCATTTATTAATACAGGATTACAAACAAATGCTTTATATGTTTTTCGTGGTAATTCTGGTATACAATTTAGCCAAATAATTGCAGCCATTGGTGGTACACATGATAATGTAAATATTTTTGATTCTGCAGGATCAACATTGACAGCAAGTGGTGGTAAATTAACTGTATTAGATGCTGCGGTAGTATCCGCAATAAATGCATTAGCAACATCGGGATTAGCAACATCAGCAAATCAAGCTACAGAAATTTCTATTTTAAACTCTTTACCAACATCGGGATTATCTACAAGTGCTTTACAAACTGCATTAAATAATTCAGTTGCAACAAAAGTTAACCAAAATACAGAAATTGCATTAATAACAAATATTGATACATATGGTGTTAAAACTTTTAATGTTGATAAAGTGCCTTCAAATATTTCTACTTATGGTAGATATGTAGCTAGCGGCAATACTTATGCTTCTATTAATTCATTGATAGCAGGATTAACAATTTCTACAACACAAATTGGTATTTTAACATATTGGAATACACTTTTAGGAAATATACAAGTATCAACACCATCATTTGCACAAATTTTATATTCGACAGGTGATTTTGGGGCATCATCTTTAATTGCAACGGTTACCAATTCACGTAGCGTATATATTGATTCATGGGTGTATAATAATTGTAATATATATATTGGCTTGAATGATAAAATATGTATTTCGATTGTTAATAAATCAGACCTTTATTTATAAAATAAAAAAATATGAAAAAATATCAATATAAAATAAACGCAACGTATACAAAAAATAACACAGAGATTACAGATGTATCTTTATTTCAGATTATTGATATATCAAATGCTTCAGATGATATTATTAAGCAAATTTATTTAGAAACATTTAATCTTGTTTTATTATCTTTTAGTTTAATTTCAATAGAAATTTTAGAAATAACAAAAACAAACTAAAAAAGATACAAGCGACTAAAATAACAATAGGTATCAATTTTTAACCAGGATTTAAAACATTCTGGTTTTTTTTATTTTAAAAAATTTGCAATTGATAAAACCATGTATATATTTGTGTATAAATTTATACCTAAAATTATGACAGAAAAACGAAAAAAGCATGTAACAAATGATGAACTTACATGTGTTTTATTAAACAATTTATCAGATGAAGAAAAAATTGTAATTGAATTATTAAAGTTAGAATTCAATGAAAAAACTGCATCAAGAGCAATTAAGAAAAAATTAAATTCTCTATTTATTCAATCATTAAAAGAAATCAAATTATGAAAAAAGCACAATTAAATGATGATCCTAAAAATCCTGGTTATAAAACTTGGATGGTTGAAAAGGTGGTGCAAATTTGTCCTTGGGTACCTGTACAGTTTTTACCAGGTAAATTAGCAGGACAAATAGAGCAGATCCAAAAACCATGCAGCACATCCTGTCCTATGTTAGAAATCAGTGATACATTTATTTTAGTATCATGTGGTGGTGATCTTGTCGAAATTTCTATTGATAAAACAATACCACCATTTACTATTTTAAAATCATGATTATATACATTATTAATATTTTAATGATACTGGTGGCATCTATAGATGTAATTTTCGATTGTAGAAAATATTATAAGATACACAAAATTTTTATTGATTATCTTATAAAACAATATCCTTATAGAATTATTTTAATAGTACTTTTTTTAATTAAATCTTTATACTTTCAAATCTAAAAAATCATGATAAAAATAAATTTATGTATTACAGATATTCCAGAAGCAGCTGTAAAAACAAGTGAAAAAAATGGTAAAAATTATGTTGAATTAATTTTAAATACCAGAAAAACAGTATCAGAAAAAGGTGATACACATGTGTTGTATATTTCACAATCTAAAGTAGAACGTGAAAATGGTGTTGATAAAATTTATGTTGGTGGTGGCAAAGAAACTATTTTTGAAAATAAACCAATAGAAGCACCTGTACCTACAGAATATATCATTAGCAAAATTAAAAAGTAAAAAATGATTATTTGGATCGTTTTAAGAATTTTTTTGGTACCTATCGTTTTATTGATAGGTACCATTAGTTACAATTATTTTAAATCTAAAAACCATGGCAAAAATAATCCTGGATATAAAACAAGACAAAAAAGAAACATTTATAAAAATGATTAATTCAATAATTGTTGATCGTAAATGTGAAATAAAATTATTTCAAGCACCATCTAAAATAGAACATCATGACGAAATTCATGTATTATTAAAAGATAACGTGGATCCATTTATACCTTTTTTAATTGGAGTGCAATATATTAACTTTTTAAAAATAGCATTATGAACAATATAAGTATTTTAGAAGTATTTAAAACTGAATTTATATTTGAATTAAAACAACATGATATTAAATTTGAATTAATCAAAGATAGTATCGGTCCTTTGGGTGTTAAAACATTAATATACCAAATACTTAAAAATAGTGATCTGGAAATGGTTAAACAGATCATTTGCAACATGTACGAAGATCAATTAATAAGAACTTTACAAAGAAATAAATTATGAGTGATAATAAAAAAGCTGCAATTATGTTAGTAATATTTTTAATTGCTTTCTGCATTTATGCAATAGTATCATTAATTACAGGATGCTCTAAAAACTTATATCCTGTACCACCTAAAAAAAATAATTATATTCAATCACATTAAATTATGGAAATTGAATTAATTGTATTAAAGCCGATGTTAACTGCAGTGTCACCTGCTGGTGCTGTTGGTTTACGAGTACTTTCCTTATTCGATGGAATGAGCTGTGGGCAACAAGCACTTGAAAGAATTGGTGTAAATGTTTTGGAGTATTACGCAAGTGAAATTGATAAACACGCCATTACAGTAACGATGCACAATTACCCAAATACAAATCAATTAGGAAGCGTTATTGATGTTGATGGATATAAACTACCAAAGATTGATTTATTGATAGGTGGAAGCCCTTGCCAAAGTTTTTCATTTGCTGGAAAACGCAAAGGAATGAGTACAAAATGCGAAACCGAAATATTGACTTTAGAACACTATTTGGAATTGAAAGCAGAAGGTTACGAATTTGAAGGGCAAAGCTATTTGTTTTGGGAATATATGAGATTGCTTAACGAAGTAAAACCAAAATACTTTTTACTTGAAAATGTTGAGATGGGCGAAAAGTGGGAAAAAGTTTTAAGTAAAGCTATTGGAGTAAATGGTATACATCTTAACTCTGATTTAGTTTCTGCTCAGAACAGGAAACGTATTTATTGGACAAATATAGGATTAGAACCGGCAGGATTATTTGGTTATCCAATGTCTATTATAAGAAAACCAAAAGACAAAAAAATATTATTAAAAGATGTTTTGGAAACGGAAGTTGATGAAAAGTATTTTTTGAGTGAGAAAGCAATTGATCGATTTGCAAGGTCAGAAGGTGGTGAAAAGTGTCTTGATAATGATAATAAATCTATGTGTTTAATTAGTGCATATTATAAACAAGGCAGAGATAATCAATTAATAGTACATAACACTATGCCAAGAAGCGGAAATCCAAAACAAGGTGGAACAGGACATTTAAGCCGTAACGATGGCAAGACTTATTGCCTTGATACTGGCAATACTAATGCCGTTGAGATAGTTCTTACGAGTAAAGATAAGCGACTAAAACAAACTATTGACGAAAATAATTTGACAGAAGGTGAAATAAAAGCACTTGATACCTATAATCAATCAATACACGATAGATACCCAACACTCAAAGACCCAAAACACAATGACCGAGCATTATTTGACGGATCACGCATACGCAGATTAACACCTATTGAATGTGAACGCTTGCAAACTGTTGCAGACAACTATACTGCTCACGTTAGTGATTCACAACGCTACAAAATGCTTGGAAATGGGTGGACTATTGATGTTATTGCTCACATATTGTCTTACGGAGAATGGTTGTAGCAAATTAATAAAATGTTTAAGTTTTGAGCAAAAAAATAACCAGGTTTGAGAGCCTGGTTTTTTTTATGACTAGGGTGTTTTTTTCTTTTATGAGATGACAAAAGTATATAAAATTATACAATATCCAAATTATCAACATGATAAAAATTAATTTTTATTTTAACTTTTAAATATTTACCATTGTACTGCATTTACGATCTGCAGGGGTGTTGATCGTATTGTCGACAATGAAGTTTATTTTTTAGGGGTGCAATAGTCGTTTATTGCGCCCCTTTTAATCACCCTAAGAAACTTTTATGAGAAATACAACAAAAGGCATTAAATTCAATATTAACATCATTAGAGCAAAAAAAACACCCCTTATCCATGTGTTCAAAAATCTGTTTATTTTTTTCACCATATACAATATCTATAAGTTAGCATAACCATGGAAAGTGATTTATTTACATCAGAATCAGTTATATACAAAAATAAATCATTGTCTGGTTTTGGTTATGCTAATTCCATTATTTTGCAAGATCTTGATTATGTTGTTCGCAGGAACATATTAACAGCGATCAGGAACAAAACACCAGAAAAACGTTATCCATTATCTGCATCTCTATTATTTGAACAAAACAACATACCAGATTACCAGATTAGGCGATTAGAAGTATTAATAAAAAGCTCTGATAGTAAGCAGGTTATATCGCAGGATATAAAGGATAAGATTAAATCCGAATTTCGTGATCTTAAAACCTGGAACAAAACAATTAAAAGAAAATCAAAACAGGATTTAAAAAAGAAAATACGAAATAAAGTTTTTAGTTTTGAAATTGCTTTAAACCTTGCGTTAAGCAATCCAAATAGTAAATTATATAAATCTTATTTAAACACTATAAATTTTTGTCAATCCTTGTATCAACAAGATGGATACAAAATAACATCAAGATATTGCAACTGCAGGCATTGCTATTCATGCAACAGAATAAGGTCGGGTAAATTAATTAATTCATACAATCCATTAGTTGAAGTAATGGATGATAAACACCTGGTTACATTAACTATTAAAAATGTAAAAGCAGAAAATTTAAGAGATTCAATTATTGAAATGAAAGAAAATTTTAAATTGATAAAAGATGTTTTGCGCAAAAGAAAAACACCATTTTTAGGTTTACGAAAATTAGAATGTACTTATAATCAAATACAAGATACATATCACCCACATTTTCACATTTTAGTAAATGGTGAAAATGCTGCAAATGAATTGCATGATCTTTGGTTACAATACAATCCAGGTACATCTGAATTAGGTCAAGATGTAAGGAAAGCCGATAATAAATCAGTAAAAGAATTATTTAAATATTTTACAAAATTTTGGAGTAAAAAAAAGAATAACACAGAAACAATAATAGATTACAAATCACAAGATGTAATATACAACAGCATTGCAAACATTAGAATATTTCAATCATTTGGAATTACAAAAAAGATAAAAGATAAAATGAAAGTTGAAATTGATGAAAGCGAAGATATTGATCCATCTGAGAATTCATATTTTAACATTAGTCCAGATGAAGATACATTCTATTACAATCCTGCAGATCATTCATACATATCGCCAGATACAGGTAGTGAAATTATAAACTATAAAATGTCTAAAAAAGATATTAAACTATTTGCAGATTTTAATCGATCCATACTTTGGGATGAAAAAAAGATACGAGAAAAGAAAGAATTAATTGATCCATTGATTACATGTATAGATGCAAAGTATATGCAGGACCTTATACCGATATTACAACCGAATTAATTACCAGATGCGAAAATTATATTTTATTATTTATCAGCATGTTATGTGATAGGATATAAATTAACACTTTAAAAATTTTTTTCGTTTGCGATTAATATTATCTTTGGTATACTCAAAAAATAATTAATTGAAAAAAAAAATGAAAAATTTAATACAAAAATTAGTTATAAATGCTTTAGATGATATTGTTACATCATTTGCAGGTACAATAGTTGGATTACCAGATTTTATTTTAGGATTAAAAACACATGATTTTACGCTAATTGCTAAAGGCATCGGTGAAATAATTATTGGTTTGTCGATTAACCTAAAAAATACATCTAACAAATAATGAAAAACATTTTGTATTTATTAGGTATTACAGCAGTTGCTTATGGTGTTTACACCTGGTACCAAAAAAAAAGTGCATTAATATCACAAGTATCTGTAGGTATTGACAATGCAATTATAAAATTAGGATTTGCAAGTACTGAAATTGATTTTAATTTATCAATTACAAACCCATCAGCAGGTGAACAAATGATAAAAAGTTTTACTGCAGATGTTTTATATAATTCTTTGCCATTAGGTAAAATTAATTATTTACAACCAATAAATATTTTACCTACATCTTATAAACAGATACAGGTACCAATGGTAGTATCTAATTTTGATTTATTAAAAAACTTTCCTGGTTTACTTTCAACATCATTATCTGGTGTAAAAGTACAGGTAAATGGATATTTAAATACAGATTTAGGTGCAATACCATTTAACAAATCAGTTACATTAATTTAGTTTTTAGATTAATATGAGAGAATTAAGCATATCAGATAAACCTGCATACATTGGTAAAACTATGTATAGCACAAATTTTGCAGGTAATTCAGATATTATTAAAACTATTGAAAAGGCATACCCAGGTGCAATACTTCAAACTAAAAAAATTGCAAAAAACTTTCAAGGTGCAGATCGTTATGAATCATGTAAAAATATTTGGAATTGGTTAAAATCTAATATCGAATATGAAATGGATGAAGATGATGAACAGATAGTAAAATATCCATCTAAACTAATTCATGATAAAAAAAGTGACTGTAAATCCCTAGCATTATTTTCTGCATCTATTTGTTATAATTTAAATATACCTTGTGTTTTTAGATACATAAATCAGTCTGGTGGTAAAATACCGAGGCATGTTTACGTTTGTGCATTTGAAAAGGATGGATCTGAAATAATTATAGATGTAGTATTTAATAAATTCGATGCAGAACCACCAAATATTCTATACAAAAAAGATTACGATTATGGATCTAAAAAAGGTATCCAGGGATGTGAATGTATAGATGATAATTACAGCAGTTTTTTAACTGATAAAATTGAATCAATTGGTACCATCAGTACATCAACAGGTGTATTAGCATGTGCATCTGCAGTAGCATTAGATGCAGGTACAGCTGCATTAATAGCAGCATTTACTGCAGCAACAGGTGGTGCTGCAAATGCTTATTGGCTTACACCTGCAGGTATTTTACATGCTGCAAAATTAGCAGCTGCAAATATTGAATGTGGTGCATATTTAAATCAATTTGCGCCTTGGGGACCACCTGCAGTATCTATTAAGCCAGATACACTTTTTGAAATAGATCATAAAAATTCAAGTAATTTATTTGAACGAGTTTATTTTAATTTCGAGCCTTACAATTTACCATCTTATCCTGTACCTGCAATTGCACAGCAAAAAATATCAAATGCTTATGCTTTCGATCACATGGTTGATGCTACATTAAAAGGTATTTGGGATGCAGGCATTGGTGGTAATTCAGAAACAGCTTACACAAATTACACATATTTCTGTACAGGTTTGTATAATAAAATTGGATCAGATTATCCAAAATTTATGCAAGCAATGGATAAAAAATATAATAATAATCGGTTTGCAGCTTATGCAGATTATTTAAAAATTGGCGAAGATGATTGGTATTTAAAATTTGGAGTAATAACACCAAATCAACTTATAAAAAATGCAAATAAAATAAAAAGCAGTATGGGAAATTTCGATTTTACAGGTAAAAATAATTTTAATGGTAATGATGTACCAGGTATTCATTCACCTGTGCCACATGGGTTAAATGCAGGTGATAAAGTAATTTTAACATCAAATAATCCATTATATAATGGTACATTCAATGTATTATTAGGATCAGCAGATGATGGTACATATTTGGGTACCATTTTTTTAATTGATACACCATTTGCAGGTACAGGTAGTGGTACTTGGAAATTAGCAGAAAAAAATGCAGCAACTACAGATAAAACAGCTGCATCTGGATCAACAAATTTATATTTATACATCGGTGCAGCTGCAGTAGCGGCA
>Ga0194059_1000784_pt1 | contig 14143 bp, 15 predicted proteins | sample SepL6211m_MetaG_FD_163426 | JGI IMG/M metagenome (GOLD analysis project Ga0194059, IMG submission 163426) | Anoxic zone freshwater microbial communities from boreal shield lake in IISD Experimental Lakes Area, Ontario, Canada - Sep2016-L626-11m | ecosystem: Environmental > Aquatic > Freshwater >... | reverse complement strand
AATCTTATAAATATTTGTAGAACAATTAACATCTCTATTCCAATAACCGCATCCGTTCTTACAACAAATCAGCCCATGGACGATAATGTTTCCAGTTCTGTATGGTTTTGGATTTTCCCTAACCATCGTCTTTTTACAAATACCTATTTCACATTTGGAACACATACAACTCGTTCTAAATTCATCAACCAAATAAGTTTGAAAACCTGCTTTTCTAAACAAAGTTCTCATTCCTTTTCCTTTGGTTGCTTCCTTATATTTCATTTGTTTTTTCTGTTCATAATCTCCAAAACAAATTACTACTTCTTTTTCATTACCAAAAATGCGTTTGAAATTATTTAACATTTTTTGTTCGCTTTTCTTGGTATTTCTATAACTTTGTAATCGTAGTTTCCTGATATATTCCTTAAACTTTGTTATGTTAAGTGATTTCTTATTTAATTTAGATAATTCAGTTTCCCATTCTATAATTGTTTTACCCTGTATTTTTTCCTTTTTCATTTCCAAATGAATTTTTGAATACTTCTTTTTCTTTGTTTCTTTTCTTCTTTGGTCTTGTGAATATCTAAATTTATTTGCTTCTTTATTATCATCATAGACCAATAAATATTGAATTATATTTACAAAATTTGAAACAATCTTCAACAAAATGTTATGAGTGTAATAAATTATTATATAACATTCAAATCAATACTAACCGTACGTGGCGTGGTAATGATATTTGCGATTGTTGTTGGTGTAAATATGCGGATATACGACAAACAATGTGGGATCGTATTGAAATATATAAATCTATCCAATGTTCAATATGTTTAAGTATTAAATCACATAATAATGAGCGTTATCATTATGACCATATAAATATGTTTAATAAAGATAAAAGTGTTTGTAGTATGGTTAATGAAGGGGTTAATATTGAATATATTTATAAAGAAATAGATAAATGTCAAATATTATGTTTGACGTGTCATCATATAGTTACATATATAGAACATAAATTAGGATTTACAAGAATAAAAATGATATTGACAAAGCATGTAAATCAAAATGAAATAACTCACGAAGAATATACTATACAATCTCAAATATATCAAAAACTATATGAAGAAAAAATGAATTTTATATACGCGCAACTAAAATTGAGACAAATTTAATAAATACTTATTCTCATATTTTATTTTGTATATACCATATTCCCTGAAGATAACAATCTGCCAAATCATCTTTTTTATTGCCATATTTATTAAAAAATGATAACCAGTTGGAATCCGTCAAGTAGTATCCGACATATTGAATACCGAGTGCTTTGCGTTCTTTGTACACAACTGGAATTGTGTGCGGAATATTATGTGGTGAAAATTTCAGTTTATTTGCGGAACTAACGAAATCAATAATTAACTTTTCATTATCCATTGTTTTCATAATGAAATATTGCGCAATCATTCCCTGAATAGTCTTCATACGATTCGCAATTGGACTGATTTGATTTTCAATAATCACCCGATCCATATGAAGATCATTAAAAAGGTCGTCAAACTTGGTTTTCAGATTTTTGCCGATTGTGACTAAATCCAGCGTCGTTGCATTAACAGAAATTGTATTTGTTATAATTGGTTCTAATATATTTTTCTGTATATGCGCATCCAAGAGAGAAACGAGATCCGCCTTTTTCATTTTATTTTCATCAATTACGAGTCCATATTTCACAATAATCTTCTTCAAAGAAGTCATATTTTGTTTCTTAAAATACGACAATTTCAATTGAGAAGTAGGTATTAAATATGCGGTCTTCTTGACGTGAGCAACACAATAATATTCATTTTCTCTCCTCCATTTTGCGGCAGAAGAACATTGTTTTTGGATAGATGGGTTCTTTTTAGTTCCCTTTGTTGTTGTTACACAAGAACATAATATTTTTACTTCTGTGCCTGACGATTGTGATTGTTGCGATAAATCAACAACGCCCCATTTTTCTATTGTGGCTGCTGCTTCTACGCCATTATAAAATACACAATACGCCAAGTTTTTAATACCTACGTCAATACTAATTATTCGCATTATTTACTATGTTGTATAATTTGTTTTTAATTGTTAAAATAGTTTTTCTATGTTTAATAAAAATAAATATATGTCGGTATTAATACGAAAAAAAATTATAGAAGAAGTAATAATTTTTAATAAAAATATTATTTTGTAGAATATTAAATATTAATATAATAATCCAATCCAATTCATTTGCGTATTTTGTTTTTTCTTTTTATCCAATATGCAACCGATTTCCACGCAATTTGGAACACAATTCGCATTTACATTTGTGTATATTTTTATGTATACAGTCCATACATACCGTTGAACACGGAATATCAATTATATAATTACGATGCTTCCAAATTCTTGATGCGAAGCAAGGATAACCACATTCATCGCGCATAACTACTGTAATTGGATATGTATATGGGATAGCAGTTTCGGGTTCCATAACAGAAGTCCAAAATACTATATTTTCTGGAAATAAATAGTGATTATTACATGTTCCATCAACATTATTACTACATAACGCAAATGGAACGTCATTTTCATCATCCAACATATTATAGCAGGTTCTACAAACAACCCAATTAATATTATTTGGTATAACAATTTCATAGTATGGTTGCGTGTCACTAAACCCGTTTGCGTCCAAATTACAAATATGACACCTGCGTATTTTTTCCGATGTATTATTCGCTGTTATTGTCGTTGTTGTTGCCATTGTTGCCATTTTCGTTTTTGATTGTAGTATTATAATTTATATAAAAATAGTATTTCAATTTTTTTATATAAATTAATTTAAGCACAAATGAAATATATTCAGTAAAATAAAATATATGTCAGTTTTATATTATGGAAGATCCGTATCCAATTATAATAGAAAAACATTACGGAATACACGTATTGAGAGACGATTTATTAACTGGTGGAACAAAAAGTATATTAATGCCTACGATAGATAGACCTGAAATAAAAGAATTTGTTTATGCAAGTCCCGTTTATGGTGGTTTTCAGATAGCGTTATCTGCTTACTGTCAATCCGTCGGTAAAAAGGCGACCATATTTTGCGCAAAACGAAATAATAAACATTCAAACACGTTAAAATGTATTAAATATGGAGCAAATATAATAGAAGTTCCATATGGATATTTGACTGTTGTTGAAAAGAAGGCAAGAGAATATTGTAATGGAAAACCCGATATAGAAAAACTGAAATTTGGCGCGAATAATCCGCAAAATAAAGAAATTATCGCAAATCGTGCTGCCAAAGTTTTACAAGAACTAACATGGAAATATTGTATGAAAATACCTGATGAAATATGGTGCGCCGTTGGTTCTGGAACATTAATTTCTTCTATATTGGCAGCGTCGCCACATCAAGTAAAAGTATATGGCGTTCAAGTAGGTGCTGAGTTTCACGAAAATAATAATTATAAAAATCTGACAATTATACCTTATCCAAAATCATTTGATAGAGAGAGTAAGATCATTATTGATTTTCCTTCTACGCCGAATTATGACAGAAAAGCATTTGAATTATGTTTATCACATTATGAACATAATCGCGATAAAAATATATTATTTTGGAATGTCTTATAGCATATAGCATACGACCGAGAGAATATATTTATATTTAATTACTTTGTTGTCCGGGAATATATGTTACTCTAATAGAAGGTGATAACATTTTTGATTGGAGTTGTTCTCTCGACAAATATGGATTTTTCAAATCGCTCGTAGTATAACCATAACCGGGCTGATTTGTATCGTAAGTGTTCGCATACATATGAGGTACCATTTGCGATGGAGTACGTCCAGATTGAACGTGCGGATTAATTCCTAAACAAAAACAGGCTTCTTGATTATTCAACTTCATAATTTGAAGTCCATTATTTGTCATGAAACGCCTATAGTCCCAATTAGATTCAATATTTTCAGCTTTACGTATGTTATCATTAATCACAGCGGAAGGTTGCCAAGAAGCGTAATTACGACCGTCTGCCATAATTGGTGGAAAATTAAAATGTATGTTATTTGAACCAGAAAAACATGTTCCCCAACTCATATAATAATATTAAGAAATATTATTATATTTTTTATTTTTCAAGTAATCTTACTAAATCATCTTTCTTCATTTTCGCAACATCGGTGGATAATCCCAATCCCTTTTCTTCTACGATTTCTCTCAATTTAGTAAGTGGTAATTTTTTATAATTAATCTTTCCAATCTTTTCAAAAATTGGCGTATCTTCTGGATGTTGTTGTATTGAAATATCTGATAAATCTAATGGTAATTTCAATAATTCTTCCTTTGCTTCTTCCTTTGCTTCTTCCTTTGCTTCTTCCTTTGCTTCTTCCTTTGCTTCTTCCTTTGCTTCTTCCTTTGCTTCTTCCTTTGCTTCTTCCTTTGCTTCTTCATCATTATCGTCGTCGCTATCAGTATAATCATCTTCTTCACAATCATCGTCGATAGTTGTATCGCTAATTTCACTATCATCATCATCGTCATCATCGTCCGACACAGCAACCAATTGCGACTCATATAATTTATTTTCGTTATTTTTTTTATCAGAAGGTGCTGCGTTACTCGCGGGTATTAACGTATTTGTAATTATTGATTTTACACGATTTATTTCTTCCGACATTGAAGTAACTACTCCTATAATAGATGAAAACTTGTTGTTTTGATTATTCATTCGTTTAATCATAAATATGGCTAATCCAGCAATTAACAAGAGAGAAATTCCCAGAACAGTTATATAAGGAATATTAAATAAAAAGCAATTCATTATAAATAGTGTTATTTTATATATTTATATTAATAACGCGAATTATTTAAAATATAAATATGATTATTAAATAAAATACTTATAATAATCATATTTATATTTTACGTATGCCGTTTCATCCTCATCTTCTAAATTTATTTTTGTATAACCATATTTAGATATGTCAATTTTAAAACTTGATATGTCTACATCAGGTAAATTAAGTGACATAATATATATACGCAGAAATATATATTATCGTAAATGTAAAAATACAAATAAACTGATACTAATATAGAAATAAAATAATAGTTTTAATTTTTCATTTTAGACATTACCATCAATAATTTCTTTTGGGTAATCCATATCTCTTAGAACTTTAATTCCTCCGCGCACATGCGATATTCCGTCTTTTAATGTGTATGTGTAATGAAACTGATTATCGTCATTGTCTGATTTAGTAGTATCCATATGACAATTTTGAAATTGTTTATTGTTTTCTAACTGTTTACATAAATCAATAAAATGAGTTGTTAACATACAATTTACTCCATTCTTTTTCACTAAATATTTCATAAACGATGTTGCGCTTGATACAGCCTCTTCGGGGTTTGTTCCAGAATATAATTCATCAAACACGCAAAAGTGTGTATCGTCAATATTATCATGAATAATATCTAGTATATTCTTACATCGCCGTGCTTCTGCCTGAAATAAACTATCTCTCCCTGACGTATCTGGTATATTCAAATAACAATGAATATATTTGTAAGGAATTATATTTGCAGAAGTATAGAAGCCGCATCCTAATTGTTGACTTAATATTACATTAATGAGAGAAGATTTCAATATTGTGGTTTTTCCAGAAGCATTGGGTCCAGTAATAATTAGGTTCTTATCTAAATAAATATCATTGCGAATAGGATTATTATCTTTTAGAACTGGATAAAATGCACCTTTAAATACATTGTTATTGTTGTTTTTATTTAATTGTTTTTTAGCGTGTTTTTTTGATTTTATTTTTGGCTTATCAAATCTACAGAATGATACTTGTTGATCTGCGATATTTTTTATAACACCGCAAATAGTATCTATATATCCATTCATACCAAACGACCAAATGAATGCGTTATTTAGTTCTTTTACATTATGTAAAGCATAAAATATTTTCATTATTTTTCCCATTTGAGAGACTTTACTCATAGATAATTTATACGGCGTAATATTTTTCAGCGTTTGATTTAATTCTGATAATACAAGCAGCTGATTTACTGAATACTTATTAAATTCGTTATACGTATCTAATGGCATAGTATGTAATAATAAATTATTTACATTTTCTTCAGTGTGTTGAATATAGTTGCGTATTTTGTCGAAATAATGATGTATCTTCTTCATATTATTGTGAAAACGGATACATATTACAAAATTTTGATAAATCGAAAATATATAAAATACAGCACTAGCCAGCAAATACATCTTTTTATCTGAACTAACAGAATTAAAATGCGTAAATAATTGCCCAATCGCATTATTTTTTGCGATTTGTTTTAAAATTTCAATATATTCAGTCATCGATAATCGCAGTCCTTTTAATTGTATTACAAAAAATGGAATAATTAAAATAAAAATTGGCATTAATAAAGACATTACCGGCGACGCCAAATTATATATACTCATTACTTGTAAAAACTCGGATGACATATTTAAGCTTTCGCATATAGGATAGTTCCATTCCAAATAGTGATATCTCTCTTTAAAATGCGTATCATTTTTTATATCATCCCAAATATTCATTATTTCCAAGTATTCGTCGCCACCAAGTAAGACTGATTGTATAGGTTTATATTTTTTATACAATGTTTGTGTATCTTTTAAGTATTTCACATCTGTTGTATAAAATTTAGTATGTTGTTCAATAATCTTTTTACCGAATACGGTTTGTGGCTGAAAAACGAAGTTATATAATGCAACACCTGATGCGTCATATGTTTCTTTTAATTCTAAATCAGTTATGATATTTTCATTTACTTCCATTTTACTTGCGTTTAATGAAATTGGTAATTGAAAACAATTATTTATATTTTCAATGTTTGATTTAGGTTTAATACTTGGCAATGGCGTTGTGGTTTGTGCTAATTCTGTTTCCGATATTGACATAAATAATATATACAATTATTATTTATGTCGGGCATTTAACGAGAGATATGTGTATGTATGCGCTAAATCAAAAATCCAAAATGTTCTTATTGACTTAACACTAACCCATTAGTTTATCAAAATTAGCAGGCAATTCATTAATTTGTGTGGTATAATGTGCTTCAATTTCGCGAATCTTAGATACGTCTCTTTTAGTAATGAAATTAATTCCAACGCCTTTTCGTCCCCATCTACCTGAACGACCAATTCTGTGAAGATATGTATGCGTACATTTTGGTAAATCAAAATTAATAACAATACTTACTTGCTGAATATCAATACCTCGTGCTGTTACATTTGACGAAATTAATACTCTGTATTTGCCGATTTTAAAATCCGTAAATGCTTGATCTCTATCTTTCTTCTCCATATTACTATGAATACAACATACAGGAAATCCGTCCGTTTCCATAGCGTCGTATAAATCCGACACACGTTGCAAACTATTTGCATAAATAATACACTGGCTCACTGAAATTAATGAATATAGGTCTTTTAGAGTCGCATATTTTTGGTTATCATCTTCAACCGCAATATAATATTGGGAAATACCTTCCAATGTTAATTGCTCCGTTTTAACTTGAATTTTAACGGGGTTTTTCATAATTTTATCAATAATCACGTGAATATAAACGGGCAATGTTGCACTAAATAAGCAAATTTGTATATCCTTAGTTAATAGCTGTAAAATATTATATACCTGCTCTTTAAAACCAAATGATAACATTTCGTCGGCTTCATCCAAAATAACAATTTTAATACCTTTATATATATTTTGATTTTTCTTTAAAATATCATATACTCTTCCTGGACATCCCGTAATAATATGAGGCGGTGTATTTTTCAATAGAGACATATCCTCGTCGACAGAACTACCGCCTACTAATGTTTGAACTTGTAATCCAGTCATCATACAACCAATACCATTAAATACGTCGGCTGTTTGTTTACTTAGTTCTCTCGTAGGAGAGAGAACCAATACTTGTGGACGCTTTGTTTCCAAATTAATTTTTGATAATGATCCAATTGTAAATGTTGCAGTTTTACCAGTTCCGGATTGTGCTTGTGCGATAATATCTCTCCCAGTAATCATTGGTTGAATTGCTTTTTTTTGAATAGGGCTCATAATTTCAAATCCATACGCATATATACCCCTTAATAATTGCGTTGGAACTTCTAATTCATCCCACGTTTGAGCCGTATATTCTGCGTTAATTTCAGTATCATTCATATTCATATCGGTCATATATTTATATTTACAAAGTATTTTTTAAGCATATAACCAATAATATATTATAATGTCAAAAGATATAAAAAAAATAAAGGTTATATATAACATTATGACGCAAATACAACCTAGAAAATATTCACTGAGAGAAATCAATGAAATATCATTTGATAGGTTTGTATGTCATATACAATCGGATACTCTTCTCATAATAAATGATTTGTCAACAAAAGTTGGTTCGCCTACTTATGTGAAAACGCCCATATTTAATAAACGAAATGGTATAACGAATAATACGATAACATCAAAGCCGTCAATAAACCGGCAAAAAATACTTACTAATACAAAAAAATTACAGCCCATTGAAGTTCTCAATGATAATGATTGGGATACAATTCGGTCGTTTGAAGTAACGCACTTAGACCAAAAAATCGGGTTTGATGCTATAATAGTAAGTATCCGTTCTCTCTTAAATATGATGACCGAGAAGAACTATATAGAAAAGAAAACGGCAATTGAAGAAATATTAAAGAATATATATCTTTGTGAAAATACAGATAATATATGTATTATTCATGAAATTATTTGCGATATTGCTTCTGATAATCGTTTTTATTCGGAATTATATGCAAATCTATATACAGAATTATGTATTAATAATAAACAATTAATATCCATTTTAAAGAAAAGAATGCACACTTATATTCAGCATTTTGTATATAATATTCATATAACAGTAGATGTCGCAGATTACGACCAATTATGTAAATTAAATAAAGAAAATGATCGGTTCAAGGCTTTTGGTTCGTTTATTATGAACCTCGTTAAAACGGATATTGTTAGTGTATTAAATATTAACGAAATATTAGATAGCCTATTTACTGAATTAATAAATATTATACAAGAAAAAGGACATACCGCGATTGTAGATGAAATTGTTGAAAATATCGCGATTTTATATGATAAAAAAATATCTGGTAATCAGCGTAATTCTAGTGAATTATTTGGCGATTTAACGTATAATTCACTAATTCAAGAGTTGGCCGCATTAAAAGTAAAACAGCATCCAAGTATAACAAATAAATCTATTTTTAAATTTATGGATATATTGGAATTATCTGTGGAATAAGGGGATCGCGGATCCATATTATTCATATTTTGATTTTAACAAACAACATTTTAATATTTATTGATATAAATATTAAAAACTTATTTGATACATGGTAGTCTCTCGTTTGAATAAGAATATAACCTATCCTGAATTGAAGCGATTGGAAAAGGATGATGCGTTAAAAAAGTCTGTATTATATGAGCTTGAAATTGAAAATGCGCGTATTCCCAAAGTAAATATAGTTATTGCGTTGGGTTGTGTAAAAAGAAATTATGAAACATATAATCCTGGCGTTATCTATTTTCCAATTTACTTTGTCACAAAGAAAAAAACAGCCATACAAATCGGCGTGTATGAGATTTTAAAAAACGAATTATACAAATTTATAAATAAAGAAGATGACGACGACCAAGATATTAAAAATTATCATTTATTTGATACGCCATTACTGTGGAGTTGGATTGATAATTCATTTATAGTAAATTATAGATTACCGCCTATTGTAGTTGAAAGTAAAGATGAAACAGAAGATGAAGAAGATAGCGATGATGACGGAGATGGATATAATAATAACAATGGCAAAAATAACAATAATATACAAAAAGGAGGAAGTTCCGCTGAATACGTTATACCTGTTTATAGAGCCGACATTTTTACATTAATGCGAGACGTAAGAGCCCCCGAAAAATTAAAAGAAGAAACACAAGAGACTTCTAGTTTAATTAAAAGAGAGAACGATTTAAATTGGATAAGTAAGTTTATGAAAAATGAAAATTATGATATTTCTGACAAGGATAACTTCTTTCACGCGATACAATCCGCATTTGAACAAATAGGACAACAGACATATGAAAAAAAATTACGTAAAAAATTGAGCGAATCCAAGTATATAGAATCGTATTTTCATAGACAGAAAATGAAGTATAATGAATCGGTAAAATATTATCAGCAAATACAGAAAAAAATGGAGATTGAAGAGAGAAAAAAAGAAGAATATAAAAAAGAACTAAAACAGAAAAAGGCAAATGCCACGAAATTACAGGATTTTGAAATTAAAGAATACAACCGAATGAAAAAGGAGATTGAATTATTGACAATTCAAAAAGAGGAATTGAAGACGTTGAAAAGAGAGTTTGAATATATGAAACCTATAGATACGGTAGATCAAATGAAAGATTATATAATGGCAAAGAATTATACAATTGATGATTTTTCTCTCTTGTTATTAGAAAAATTGTTAAAGCTTAAAATTATTCTTTTTCTGGAAGACGCCAATAGAGAGAACGATTTGAAAGGCTCTATTGATTGTGGTGTAAAGGACGAGACATTTCATAAGTTTCAACCTGAATATTATATGCTACTTGAATACTCTGAATTGAAAAATAAATATAGTCTTGTCAGTTATAAACATAAGCGAATATTTACTTTTCGTGAATTGCCATATGACCTGAAAAATATTATTTCATATAAATGTATTGAACACGTTGAAGGCAATTTTAGTCAAATTCCGGAATGGGTTCATTATCATACGGAAGTCAAAAAACGCGGAGATATTATACGAGATGATATTTATGCGGAAGATGTTGTTGTTTCTGGAATTATGCGCAAATACGACGGCGTAAAGATACTTATTTATTGCCCTTCTTCTCATAAAAAAATGCCAGGAACTGTTCGCGGAGAAATAATGCCGTTTGAAAAGAAAATAGAATATATGCTGTTATCAACCATCAATAATTGGAGATGTATTTTAGATAATAACTGGGTGGGAACAGATGCCGATGAAAGGGGACTTCTGAAAGCATACCAGTATGAATTAAATGGATATTATTGGGCAAGTATACAGCATTATATTCAAGCGTGTAAGTTTAAAGAAGAACATCCAGAATATTATAGTAAATTTGCGTTGGGTGTGTTAGGTTCAGATATAATGATTGAAGTAATGGATCGCCATACTAATGAAATGTCTAAAAATGTAGAATTGGCTATTTTTCTTGGTACAAAATCTGCAGGAAAACTATTTAAAGGAGAGCACGGCGGTGGAAATGGATACAAAAGAGAGAAAAGTATACAAATTGATAAATCATATAATGAACAATCCGAGTCTCGTAATTTAAAAGATGCGTTATACGCAAAGTTTTCGCAAAATCCTACATATAAAAAAGTACTAATTTCAACAAATAATTCACTGCTTGTTTATGCTCCTTTAAAAAAAAGCGAGTATCACGCCGAAGAATTAATGTATGTAAGAGATACAATAATGTCAAATGACAATAACAAATAATTTACTGACAATTCGATCCAATTTCGTTTTCTCTCGGGGTTGGACTTAGAGGACAACAACCGTATTTTGAATGAAAGCAATATGGTTGTTTCGAACTATGTTGTTCAATATATTGTCTGGATATAACCATATTATTTATCATAAAATACGCAATTACAAGTAGTAAAATGAATACGCCTATTAATAAAAATCCATCATTGCCGTTATTACTTGATATGAATGATGACGATGACATAATATATACTATGTAAATATTATTTCTGTAATGCCGCGCAGATAATGAAATGATAAATAAAAGATTGTTAGATTATTTTTCTTTTCTCTCTATTTATATATTTGAAACCCAAAAAAAGATAAATGTAATTTTACTCCTACTCTCACTGAAATTTATATACAAATTAATTCGCATTCGCTAACATATTATATTATAATATATATAATATGTTAAATAAAACGAGCACTGAATTAATCACTTTTTTTATAGAAAATAAATGTTTATCTAAAATAAAAACGACAAAATATACGCGAACATTATTAATTACGTTATTATCACTTCTGACAAAAGCAGATGAATATGTAAGAACAATACGTGGAAGCGCGGAATTTCAACCCGCTATTTTTAAAATAAAACATATGAATGATATACCAAAATCAACTATTTTTTCACAAGGAACCACGCCAAAACATATAGAAGATCATATTCATTCGCATTCAATGTATTATATTAAATATCAGTTTTCTCTCTTTCAACGAAAAATAAATATCTATTTCATTGTTCAAGACCATTTTAAAATAAACGTATATAACGAATATGCAGAAAGAATATTAATGTGGCTTCATATATTACATACTCATTCTTCAGTGTCTTGCTCTTCTAAATTAAATGTTATTATCTATTTTACTCGCATGGAAAAATTATTGCCTCGTCCATCTGATAAAACGCATATATTAGATGAAAATAATATTAATACCGCATATACATATAGTTGCCGGATTAATAATGATATTGTTATTTACCGAAAAGAAGAATGGTTTAAAGTTTTTATACACGAAACATTTCATAGTTTCGGTCTTGATTTTTCTGGAAAAGATACTTACATTACAAAAGAGAGAATGCTTCAAATATTTAATGTGAATTCACAAGTCAATCTTTTTGAAGCATATACTGAATTTTGGGCGCGAATTATAAATGCTGCGTTTACTGGCTATTATATCACATTAGGCACAAAAAGAATTGGAAACGTATATATTGATAAAACACAGACGCCCATATTTATTGGTAAATGCGAGATGCTTATTTATTTGGAACAACTATATTCTTGCTTTCAAATGGTAAAAATTCTTAATTATATGAAAATAGAATACGATGATATTATTGATTTCTCTCGTCATTCTTCTGTTAAAATGAAATATAGAGAGAATACTAACGTGTTGTCATATTATGTAATAGCAAACGTATTAATGTATAATTGTCAGTCTTTTCTTCTGTGGTGTAAAAATAATAATGATTCTTTATTCCAATCAAAATATTCGTCGTCTTATCAAATAAATTTATGTAATTTTATTAATTTTCATTATAATCATCCAGATTTTATTCGAGGTATTCATTGTATACGAAATTCTTTTATACAATTAAAACAAGAACATCGCCACGTTAATTTGCGTAATAATTTGAGAATGACCATTTGCGAATTAGAATAGCATAAAATAGAATAAAATAAGTATTTTAACATATAAACAATAATTTTATAAATTTAAATAGTATAATGGCGGCGAAACAGGAACCTACTAAATTATTAGACGTAAAATATACAATCAATGAACTAATCCGCAATATATATAATTATAATTTAGTGGAAATATTAAAGACGCAACAACTAACCGAAGAATTTACTGTAAATTATATTTTGAATTCAAAGTATCACCTAACGGAAGAAGAAGAAAATATTACTTTTCTGGACGTTTTAAATTATCAACCACACCTCGATAAAAGTAAGTTACTCCGTCTAATTTTAATTGGACCAATTGATGTAGGACGACCCAATTTTGAAGATTTTATTTAATATTCTGTGTTAGTTATTGTGTTCAATAAATGATTATAACCCATTGTTTATAATCATTGTTTATAAGTATTTTAATTTTAATAATATAAGTATGAAAATTTATTCATACAATATATATTTTATTTGTTATAATGTTATTTGTAATTAATTTTTTAAAGATCAGTTGAAACCAGCCAGCGCAGTTTCAACCTTAACATTCTTGTGAAAGTGGGGGCTCATATATTTTTGAAGATTAAAGTAAGTCAATTCATCTTCCTTATTCAACTTCAACAAAGTTGCCAATTTACTATCAGGGATAATTTTTCTTCCATTATCAGTGTCTTGGAGATTATTCGCTCGGATGTAAGCATTAATATCGCGGGTCACTGCCGTTCTTGCCATTTCAGTTCCCTTTTCCTTTCCCAAGAAGGACGCTAATTCGTCGCTGATACGAGTAGGTTTCACAAATCCACTAGGAGCGCG
>Ga0194059_1000783_pt1 | contig 14143 bp, 15 predicted proteins | sample SepL6211m_MetaG_FD_163426 | JGI IMG/M metagenome (GOLD analysis project Ga0194059, IMG submission 163426) | Anoxic zone freshwater microbial communities from boreal shield lake in IISD Experimental Lakes Area, Ontario, Canada - Sep2016-L626-11m | ecosystem: Environmental > Aquatic > Freshwater >... | reverse complement strand
CTAAAGACTCAGAGAAATTTGAGTCTTTTTTTGATCTTAAATATTTTTAGAAATCATGGAAATCGAAAAGCCCCAAATAAATAACCCTTCAGTATATGAAGCTAACAAGAGTACTGAGCAAAGATCGCTGACTTTGTTAAGGACAATTGGCTTTTTTGTATTTATATTTGCCCTATTGGATTATTTAGCAATCTTAATACCAGCTTACATATTCAATCCAGACTGGGAATTTAATACAGTTGGCCGTCTCGTTGAACAAATATGGTCTCCACTACTTGCTTATTTTCTAGTGTTTTTTTACATAGAAAAAAACGAGATTAGGCTCAAGCAGGCTAGATGGTTGAACTTTTTCTCCTGGGTTGCCTTGCTACTATCTATACTCTACTTTGCCATGTTTCCGTTGATACTTTCGGATACTTTTAAGATCAATAATCGTTTGAGATCGCAAAATACAGTCCAGATTGCCAAATTTGATACAGGTTTAGAGCGGGTCAAACAATTAGTAACTCAAGCAACCTCTAATCAACAACTTTTAGCCATATCGCAGGCGACCAAACTTGGAGCTGAAGATATAATACGCAGCGGAAGAGCATTTCCCCAGATTAAAACTGAAGTAACCGAAAAGCTGGTCAACGATGCCTTGAAATATCGTAAATTTGCCGCAGATGAAAACAAAACCCGCATGATGGAATTTTATAAAAACGCCATTAAATATTCACTCGGAACTTTTCTAGGCGGGGTCTGTATGTTCATGATCTGGAGATTGACCAGATGGTCAAGAGTGCTCTATAAACAATTGAGAAAAGCGTAGATATTTGTGAATGATAATTTGCTCAAGATAGGTGAAATTGTAGCAGCCCAAGGAATCAAAGGAGAAGTTAAAGTCTATCCAGATTCTGATTTTCCTGAGCGATTTACCAAAAAGGGACTGCGCTATCTTCGTGCTAAAGATGGTCAAGATATTAGAGAAATTGAACTTTTGCAAGGGCGCATAGTGCCTGGCAAAAATCTCTATATCCTCACTTTTTCTGGAATCAATGATAGAAATACGGCTGAAGATCTACGCGGCTATGAGGTTTTGGTAGATTCAGCTGATCTTCCTCAATTAGCCCAAGATGAATATCACGTATCTCAACTATTAGATCTTGAGGTTTACAATCAACAAGATGGCAATAGTTTAGGTAAAGTAGTAGATATTATTTTTGCAGGACAAGATATTTTAGAAGTAAAATCCATTCAAGGAGCAAATTATCTGATCCCCTTTGTCAAAGAGATTGTCCCGGTAGTAGATCTGGTTAACAAAAAAATTGAGATAAATCCACCCAAAGGATTACTAGAGATTACCAAAAATAACTATTCCCAATGATGTAAACCCCCAGGGCAATATAGAGATAGGGGACTATTCGATTGACATAGCGCTCAATTAAATAGGCAACTTTAGGCACTCTAGTCAAGTAATAGGCTAAAGCGCAAAATAAACCAACTAAAAAATAAAAGATGGCTATGACCAATAATAGTTCATTTAGTTTCAAACTAGCAAATAAGGGAATATAGGTTGCAACATTGTCGCCACCATTGCCAATTTGAACAAACATCACCTCTAGGATATAGGGATTGAAATAGCGAAAAATTCCCCTTCTAAAAAAAGGAGAAACCGCTTTAGTATTGAGCTCTTCATCAATATCGACATTGGATTCTACAAGTCCTTTTAACCCCAAAAACATAGGCATTAGTCCCAATAAACCAATCCAGGATTTAGAAATTAAATAACCGCCCAAAAAACCAGGCAGACTCAGTAAAATCAAGATAGAAAAACCGAGGTATTCACCTAGAAGAATATGCTTAGGTCTAAACTCGTTATTAATCCTGCAATAAAAAAACAGTAGAACAACCAAACAGTCCATATTAGTGGCCAAAAAAGCCGCAATAGAAACGAGAACTAACCTAGGATCCACACTCATAACAGTGAAATTAAATTGGCAATTTGATAGAGCAGACTACATTTTAGGACAGCATGAGGTTCACCTATGGCAAGCCGGTTTAAATTGTTCTCAAAATATTTTGGATTTTCTCACTCGATCGCTTTCAGCCGATGAACTACAAAGAGCTGGAAAATTTTTACAAACCAAACATGCTGAGCAATTTATTATCGCCAGAGGAATGTTGAGGCTTATTTTGGGACGCTATTTACAATTGAGACCAGAAGAGATCCTCTTTAGCTACAGTGAAACAGGAAAACCCAAGCTATCACAAATAGCAACAACTAAACTCAATTTTAACCTGTCCCATTCCCAAGGATATGTGCTCTATGCCCTTGGTCAATATAGTGAATTGGGAATAGATCTAGAATATGCCAAAGATATGGGCAATATTAAAGAAATTGCCAGGCGTTTTTTTAATAGCCAAGACTGTGAATACCTGGAAAGCTGCTCTGATGAGCAAGAGTTGTTTTTTAAACTTTGGACAGCAAAAGAGGCTTATCTCAAAGCCACCGGTCAAGGTATAGCAGGAGGGTTAGACAAGGTCAAATTAACAATAGATCAAGATCGCTTCTTCTTAGAAAGGCCTTGGAATATCTATAGTTTTTCACCTCAAACCCGATACTACGGAGCGCTTGCTTGCAAAGGTAAGTTGGAAAAAATACTGGGTTTTTCTATTGATCTGGATCGATTTTCTCTGGAACTGGATCATAGCCACCACTATGCCAAGGATGACAAGAGAGAATCCTCTTAATAGATAGGTAAGTTCCCCAAAGGGCACCATGTTTTTCTAATGCCTCTATACTATATTGAGAACAAGTTGGTTGAAAACGACAAGATGGTAAAAACAAAGGAGATATCCAACGCCGATAACCCTTAACTAGATTAATTAGAACAAATTTCATGAGAGCATGGACATAAGTGAAAAAATGGGAAATTTATGCAGATGTTATCTTTTTCTTCTACCTTGGTTTGGGTGATTCTTTACCTGGCTATTGTTATTTTAGCGGCTGAGATAATACATAGAAGAGAAGGAAAAGATACTGAAGCTCCTCGCAAAATCGTTCATATTGGAGTGGGCAATGTGATCTTGATTGCCTGGTGGTTAAAAATTCCTCTTTCAATTATTCTGCAGGCCTCAATTGCCTCTTGCCTGGTCTGTTTAATCTCTTATTTTATTCCGATAATCTATAGTCTCAGTGGGGTAGGCCGTAAAAGCTTGGGATCTTTTTTTTACTCTCTTAGCATAGGAGTATTGTCTTGGATTTTCTGGAGAGATTATCCCTACTTTGCAGTTTTGGGTGTGCTGATAATGACTTGGGGTGATGGACTAGCAGCTATTATTGGCAAAAGATTCGGCAAGCATAAATTTAAAGCCCTTGGCATGAATAAAAGCCTTGAAGGTTCTTTGACTATGCTGCTGGTAAGTTTTGGGATGACTCTTTTGATTCTCACTGTGGTGTTCGGCAGCTCTTGGCAAATTTGGTTAATTTCTCTAGTAGTAGGTGTTTTTAGCAGTATATTAGAATTGGTTTCTCGAGTGGGAATAGACAATTTGTTGGTTCCTTTAGGTAGTGCTTATCTTGCTTATTTTCTTTGCACTAATTTTATTTAGTTCTGTTATAACTTCGGACTAAACTGTTTTAATATTATCTATGATTACCAAGAGATAATATTTCGAGGCCTACAGTGAAACGAGCTCTTCTTTCTCTACTTGTTACTAGTACTTTTTTCGCTTTACCTGCATTTTCCAGTAACAGCGCAGGAAACACAGCTCCCACAACCAAAGAGCCAGAACAAGTTTTAGTTGCTAAATCTAAAAAGGCTACTACTCCAGCTAAGCCTAAAAAAGCTACTAAAGCTAAAGCCAAACCTAAAAAAGCTACCAAACCTAAAGCTACAAAACCCAAAAAAGCTACCAAACCTAAAGCTACAAAACCCAAAAAAGCTACTAAGCCTAAAGCTACTACTCCAGCTAAAGCTACCAAACCTAAAGTTACAAAACCCAAAAAAGCTATCAAACCTAAAGTTACTACTCCAGCTAAACCCAAGGCTACTACTCCAGCTAAGCCTAAAGCTACTCAACCCAAAGCTAGGCCCGTTCCCAAAAAATCAACACCTAAACCCAATATCAACAGATATAAACCAGAGCCAACCTATCGTAAAGCTAATCCAGCTCCTGTAACTCATCAGCTTCCCAAACCAGAAAAAAGTATAGTCCCCTCTCCTTCAACCTATCATCAGACCCCCGCACCAGAAAAAAGCATTCTACCTTCTCCAACTTCATCCTATGGAAATCCCGTAAATCGCCAGACAAGTACACCGAATCCAGTTAGAAGTTCTGTTCCGCTTATTAATTCATCTCCTGAGATACCTACTACTCCTACTGTTCCCGAAACTAACATAGATAACCCAGTTAAATCTCCAATCCAAAATTAGTTAATAGTATGCAAGGGCGGCTCATTGCTTGCCAAGCTCTTGAGAGCGGTGGTAGGAAGCTAAAACAGCTTCAATTGCTGCTGCTCTAAAGCCTCCATTTTCTAGAGCCCTGACTCCTGCAATAGTCGTACCACCTGGACTGGTCACTTGATCTTTGAGGATAGCTGGGTGGACTTGATTATTTTGCAACAGTTGGGCAGTTCCCAAAACAGTTTGGATAGCCAATTGCATAGCGATAGGACGTGGCAAACCTGAAGCTACCCCACCATCAGCTAAAGCTTCAACCATAATTGCCACATAGGCAGGGCCTGAACCAGATAGGCCAGTCACCGCATCAATTGAGCTCTCTGGTAGCTCGACTACTTGACCAATAGCTGCAAAAATTCTTTGGGCTAGCTCGATTTGCTCAGATTCTACACCTGTTGCTGGAGAAATAGCAGTCATAGCAGAGCCAACTATAGCAGGCGTATTGGGCATAGCCCTTACTATTGCTTGATTAGGAAAAATAGTTGTTAACCGCTCAAGAGAAATCCCGGCAAGGATCGAGATTAACAAATTGCTCCTGATATTCAGAGGTTCAAGTTGAGCCAAGATTTGTGGCTTAACAGCGAGAATCACAACATCTTGAACATCAGCTACTTGTTGATTATCGTTAGTTGTCTGTACTTTATATTTATCTTGTAGATAAATTCTACGAGATTGCTGAGGGTCACTGAGGATGATTTCTTGAGCGCTATAGAGACCAACGCTAATTAATCTAGAGAAGATAGCCTCAGCCATCACCCCAGCACCAATGATACCTAGTTTAGGATTTGTCATTATCTTAAAAAAAAGCCTACATAGCTATTTCAATGTAGGCTTTTAGGTTTTTTATTTGAGGGATATTTGTGGAACTGGCTTGGCAGATTGCAAAATTGAAGTACTGGTAACAGAATCATTAGCCAGAGAAAACAGAGGATTAGAAAGAATCCCCGCTAGGGTAGTAGCAATCAAAGAAAGAACCAATCCTACTTGGAGAGGACGCATCCCATTGAGGTTCCAACGAATCTCTGGATAATTTTTGACCACTTCGGACATTTCTTGAGGTTCTTTGACTACCATCATTTTTACTACACGAATGTAGTAATAGATAGAAATAACACTGGTTACCAGTCCGAGCAAAACTAAACCATAAAGCCCTGCCTGCCAACCTGCCCAGAAAAGATATATCTTGCCAAAAAAGCCCGCCAGAGGTGGAATACCACCTAAAGAGAGCAAACAGATACTCAATCCCAGAGTCAAGAGAGGATCTTTTTGGTAAAGTCCAGCATATTCACTAATCTGGTCAGTACCAGTGCGCAGGGAAAATAGAATAATACAGGTAAAAGCCCCTAGGTTCATGAACAGATAAACCAACAGATAAAAAATCATACTGGAATAACCAGCATCACTATTGGCAATCAAACCAATCATCACAAAACCAGCTTGCGCAATAGATGAGTAGGCCAACATCCTTTTCATACTAGTTTGGGCAAGAGCGACCACATTGCCTAAAACCATACTCAAAATAGCCAGAGCAGTAAAGACAAAATGCCACTGTTCCGAGAGTGAACCAAAGGCAGTTACCAATAGGCGAATCGCCAAGGCAAAACCTGCAGCTTTAGAACCAACTGATAAAAAGGCGACTACTGGCGTTGGTGAACCTTCATAGACATCGGGAGTCCATTGGTGAAATGGTACAGCCGATATCTTAAAAGCAATCCCAGCAATTACAAAAACCAAAGAGATTACTAATCCTAAAGAACTAGCAGAATCATTCAAGACTATCTTGTTGGCAATTAAATGCAAATTAGTTTCACCACCAGATAATCCATAGAGTAGAGATACGCCATAGAGAAAAATAGCTGAGCTAGAAGCCCCAATCAAAAGATATTTCAAGGCAGCCTCATTAGAGCGCGAATCTCTTTTCATATAGCCTGTCATCAGGTATGAAGAGATGCTGAGCATCTCTAAAGAAATGAAAATCATCGATAGCTCATTGGCCCCGGAGAGGAACATACCGCCTACAGTCGCCGTGAGTAAAATAGCAATAAACTCAGCCAAAGCAGTGCCTGTTTGCTCGACATAGCGGATTGACATCAAGATAGTAACTACCGCTGAAAGTGCGATAATCGAGCGGAAGATTATACTCAGATTATCTGATTCAAATGAGCCGAGAAAGGAGATAGTCTCGCTTCGGTTCCAGCCCAAACAGAGAGCTCCTATAGATAAAAGCAAACCCGAAATAGCCAAATAGGGAAGAAATTTGCTGGAAAATTGTCTCCCTCCTAAAAGATCTCCTACTAGAACCAAAAGTAGGGTGACTATGACAATTCCCTCTGGTGCAATTGTCCCAGCGTTAAGTTGACTCGCAATGTTACTTGAAAAATCCATAACTTGTAATAAGACTTTAAACGCTCAATCTTTAACAATACTAGACTAGGAAGAGGGATCTCTACATCAATTTTTTAAATAAAACATTTGACAAATTGGGTAATTTCCTCTTTATCATCGTTAAATAGTAAGAGAAGAGTGAAAAATTTGCTCAAGCTCTTTGTAGGTAATACCTAAATAGTATATTTCAAGGTCAAGAGTGATGTCAAAATTAGTCATTGTCGAGTCTCCAACTAAAGCTAGGACAATCCGGAACTATCTTCCCAAAGACTATAGGGTGGAAGCATCCATGGGACATATCAGGGACTTGCCCGGCTCTGCTGATGAGGTACCGCCTGAATACAAGAATCGGGAATGGGCCAATTTAGGAGTCAATGTAGATAATGACTTTGAACCGCTCTATGTCATTCCCAAATCCAAAGAAAAAGTAGTCAAAGAGCTCAAAAGTGCCCTCAAGGGAGTAGATGAGTTGATTCTGGCTACTGATGAAGATCGTGAAGGCGAGAGCATCAGTTGGCATTTAGCTCAACTGCTCAAGCCCAAAGTTCCCATTAAACGGATGGTCTTTCACGAAATCACCAGAGAAGCTATTGGCAAAGCCCTAGAAAATTGCCGCAATATCGATCTAGATTTAGTACATGCTCAAGAGACCAGAAGAATTTTAGATCGTCTGGTAGGCTATACTCTCTCACCATTACTGTGGAAAAAGATCGCCCCTGCTCTTTCTGCTGGAAGAGTTCAGTCTGTAGCAGTCCGCTTGTTGGTACAAAGAGAAAGAGAGCGCCGCGCTTTTGTTGAGGCGAGCTATTGGGACCTTAAGGCAAATTTGGAAAAAGACAAGATCAATTTTGAAGCCAAATTATTCAGCCTAGATGGACAAAAGGTAGCAACTGGGGCTGACTTTGACCCCAATACCGGAAAATTAAGCAAGAGCAAAAATATCATACTGCTAGATCAGCTAGAAGCGGACAAACTCAAAGAACGCTTACAGTCTAAACAATGGACCGTCAGTGATCGTGAAGAAAAACCAAGTATCCGCAAACCCTCTCCGCCTTTTACAACCTCTACCTTGCAGCAAGAAGCTAACCGCAAGCTTAACCTCTCAGCTAGGGATACCATGCGCACTGCTCAAAATCTCTATGAGCGCGGTTACATAACCTATATGAGGACTGATTCAGTCCATCTCTCCTCAGAGGCAATCAGCGCCGCTCGCAGTTGCATTGAGCAGATGTATGGCAAAAATTATCTCTCTCCACAACCTCGCCAATATACAACCAAAAGCAAAGGAGCCCAAGAAGCTCATGAAGCAATCAGGCCTGCTGGCAGTACTTTTCGTCTACCAAAGGAAACCGATCTCACCGGAGTAGAAGCATCTCTCTATGAGCTAATTTGGAAAAGAACAGTTGCCTCCCAGATGGCTGATGCCCGATTGACCCAACTTTCGGTTTCTTTTGCAGTAGAAAATGCTATCTTTCGCTCTTCTGGGAAAACAATTGAATTTGCAGGCTTTTTCCGGGCCTATGTCGAGGGCTCTGACGATCCTGAAGCGGCCCTGGACAACCAAGAAGTAATTTTACCAGCCCTAGTCAAAGGAGATCATCCCAACTGCCGCCAATTAGAAGCTATAGGCCATCAAACCCAACCACCTGGGCGCTATAGCGAAGCATCTCTAGTTAAAACTTTAGAATCCGAGGGAGTAGGCAGGCCAAGTACTTATGCAACTATCATTAGTACTATTATAGATAGAGGTTATGCGCAAATGCGCAACAAGACCTTGATTCCCACCTTTACTGCCTTTGCTGTAGTTGGACTTTTAGAATCTAACTTCCCTGATCTAGTCGATACAGCCTTTACTTCCAAAATGGAACAGACTCTAGATGAAATTGCCACTGGTGATGCTAAATGGCTCCCCTATCTGGAGAAATTTTATCTAGGTGAAAGTGGATTGGTTCAACAGGTTAAACAAGGTGAACAAAATATAGATCCTGGTATAGCTAGAGCTATTCCTTTGCAGAATTTCGAAAATGTGATCAAAATCAGTAGATTTGGTCCCTATGTTGAAGTGAAAAAAGGAGAACAAACCATCCCTGTTTCTATTCCACCTGATGTTGCCCCTGCAGATTTAGCCATTGAGCAGCTTGAATTTCTCCTGCGCCAGAAAGCAGAAGGTCCCGAGCAACTGGGAGTTCATCCAACTATTAATCAACCTATTTTCTTAATGGTAGGTCCTTATGGACCCTATCTCCAATTAGGTGAAACCCCCGAAGAAGGCAAGAAAAAACCAAAAAGAGCGCCTATACCCAAGACAATCAAGCCGGAAGATGTAACCTTGGAAATCGCTGTTGGGCTGTTGGATTTACCCAGAGTACTCGGTCAGCACCCCGAAACAGGAGGAACTATAAAAGCCAGCCTTGGTCCCTATGGACCCTACATCCTCCACGATCAAGGGACAAATGCCAAAGAGTACCGCTCACTCAAAAAGGACGACAACGTCCTGACTATAGACTTAGAGAGAGCCTTGGAAATTTTGGCAACTCCCAAAGAAGCGCGCGGAACTAGAAATAGAACTGCTAAACCCCCTCTTAAAGAGCTGGGCAACCATCCTGGTGATAATTTATCTATTGGGGTCTATGAAGGTCCCTATGGTATCTATATCAAACACAACAAGACTAATGTCGGCCTGCCTGAAGGAGAAACTGTAGATACAATAACCTTGGAAAAAGCTCTCTCACTGCTTGCAGCTAAAGTACCAAAGAGCAATTCTGGTAAAAAAACATCTTCCAAGCGCTCCAAAACAACCACCAAATAAAAACTAATGATCTGGCCATTTAGACCAAAAACAAGCAAACAAATAGCCCGTCTCGAAGTTAGCGGGCCAATCTCCTCTGAAACTCGCAAAAGAGTACTCAAGGCTCTTGATTTTGTAGAGCAGAGAAAATTCCCAGTCCTGCTTTTACGTATTGACTCTCCCGGAGGAACAGTTGGAGATTCACAAGAAATCTACTCAGCTTTGATGCGCTTGAGAGAAAAAACCAAAATTATCGCTAGCTTTGGCAATATCTCAGCTTCTGGCGGGATTTATATTGCCATGGGCGCCGATCATATCGTAGCCAATCCTGGGACCATCACAGGTAGCATTGGAGTGATTTTACGTGGCAACAATCTAGAAAGACTTCTCGAAAAAATTGGCGTTTCTTTCAAGGTGATCAAATCTGGTCCCTATAAAGATATTCTCTCTTTTGATCGTCAATTAACCCCCGAAGAAGAAGGTATTCTCCAACAATTGATTGATAGTACTTACAATCAGTTTGTTCAAACAGTATCACATAGCCGCAATATTCCTATAGAAACCGTCAAAGGTTTTGCTGATGGACGGATTTTCACAGGAGAGCAAGCTCTCTCATTAGGCGTGGTTGATAGTTTAGGTACTGAAGAAGATGCCAGAATTTTGGCTGCCAAATTAGTTGGATTAGATCCAAACAAAACGAAATGTTACAACATTGAAGAACCGAGACCTTTCCTTAAAAAACTGCTACCCTTAAGGGGAGAGAGTTTGGAACTACTCACCTTTGAATTAATGACTAGCGGTCAACCTCTTTGGTTCTACAGTTGTTGAACTAAGATTTAAGAGTCACAGTCATACAATGAGTGGGAACCAACAGCAAAGGAGGACATTATAGCCAATGTGGAAAGTGCGGGCAATTCGTGGAGCAACCACAGCATCGGAAAATACAGTAGATTCCATCACCCTGGTGGTTACAGAACTGCTAGACGCTCTTGAGCACCACAATCAACTCGAATCTGATGACATTATCAGTGTGATTTTTACCGTTACCAAAGATCTTGATGCTCTATATCCGGCCTCGATAGCGCGTGAACGCCTCAATTGGTCCAATATTCCTTTGCTTGATGTTCAGCAGATGTATGTAGAAGGCAGTTTGGATCATTGTATTAGGGTTTTGCTCTATGTCAATACTCCCAAAAATCAAAACCAGATTCATCATACCTATCTTAGAGGAGCCAGGGTTCTTAGACCTGATCTAGATCTGGATCTTTCTCAAATGGAATTACAACGGGGATGATTGGATTCGAACCAATGGCCGACCGCTTAGAAGGCGGTTGCTCTATCCTCTGAGCTACATCCCCAAAATGGGTATTCTTGATAATCTCATGAGCTGCTCACTAATGTCAAGTTTTAAACCATCTATGTCCAGTTGAACCAGTAGATAACCACCAAATTGCTCTGAGCACATCTCTGATTGATTTAATTGGATAGTCACCTTTGTCATTTGTCTGTACAAACACTGGCCTCATTACAATACCTCTACTGCCAAATACTATCTCTCCAATCAAATAGGCTCTGGTCATATGTGAACTTGAGGTTACTAAATAGACATTGTTGATTTTTCTTGCTTTAAACTGGTCTACCAAAGTTGTAAAGTTCTCTAAAGTATCTTCTGCTTGATTATCTAGATGTAATCTATTGAGATTGACACCGGCATGGCGAAATATTTTCCTGACATGATTACTAGGGCTACCTGAAGATACCCAAATTGGCAAATCAGGGTTATATATAGCTAATTGGGCGGCATCTTTTTCTCTTTGTTGATCACCACCTAGAACAAAAATAATCTGCGGTCTACTTATCCTTGCCTTGATTGCTCTTGAACCGCACCAGCAAAATAAAATCAGCAAAGGACTTATAGCTAAAAGCCTCAGAACTGATTTTTTTTTACGTAAGGATAATGGCGAATCTAGCTTGGTATCCATCTAAAGTATTGGGATGATTTTTACTTTTGACGATCTTGTAATCTGCGCTTGGTATCTAGCCATAATTTTCTAAGACGCAAATCCAGAGAATAACCTCTTTTAGTAGTAATTGCCATGGTACCAGCTATACGATCATGAAAGGCTTGATAAAATTCAGGATCAGCTAGGGCGACTCCACCATCGGCTATTAAAGGAGAAAGTAGCAAAATCATCGATAAACCATTGGCTAGTCCTATTTCTAGTCCCCACATTGCCAAGAGCGCGGCAAGTCCTAAAATCACTTCTCTCTTGCTTAGCTCTACCATGCCAGGTGTGCGATCAAAACGAGGATCAATTACCTTGATGTCCATTGACCAATGACCTAGACTTTGTCCATGGTTTTTTTGCGCCGCGATTACCCTGGCAACCCACCAGAGCAACAGAAAAATTATGGTGCGTATCAACCAATCGCCGATAAAAGAACTCAATAGCCAGACAACAACAAAGTCAATTAAAAAAGCATAGATTCTTCTTTCAATTGAAACTTTAGGATAATAACGAATGGGAGTCCTATCAAGAGTCATTGTCTTTATTGGGTAAGTCCATGTTTAAGAGCAAAACGCACTAGCTCAGTTCTACTGTTGGTTTCGGTTTTAGTAAAAAGACGACTAACGTATTTTTCAACATTGCGCACGCTGGTATTTAAACGAACGGCAATTTCTTTATTCATCAGTCCCTGGGCTACTAGCTCTAGGATACTCTGTTCTCTAGGGGTTAGGTCAATCTTATGGGGTGATGGGGTCACCTGTAGATGGGAATTACCTGCATGTCCTAATTGTTCTTTGAGCTCTTTGATTTCTTGACGTATTTCATCTAATTTGGCGCTTTCACTATCTCCTTGAGTGGTTTCCTGTCTTCTTTCTAGAAGATTGCTGATAATAACTCTCAGTTCTTCTGGTTCAAATGGCTTAGAAAGATAGGCATCACAGTGTGCCTGATATCCTGCAATACGGTCTGAGGTCATTCCTCTAGCTGTTAAGAAAATGAAGGGAACTGTTTTAAAACGAACATCTTCACGAATTTTTTTAAGGAACTGATAGCCATCAACTTGCGGCATCATAATGTCGGATATAAAAAGATCTGGAGTTTCTTTTTGTAATATCTCTAATGCTTCATTGACATTACTGGCCACTTTGACTTGAAATTCGTTGTCAAACTCTAGATAGGCTTTAACTGACTCCCGAATTCCAGGTTCGTCATCGACCAAAAATAATTTAGGCGGTTGATTCACTTTTTTTTCCTTAAAAAGACTATGGTTAAAAGGCTATGTTTAATAGTCTCTCTATTGTGCCAGATTCTCTATCTAGGCGATGCGTTTTTATGTACTAAGAGGACTTAGATGTGGCTAAGCAATCAAAGCAAAATATCGTAAAAGAGATTATACAGTTCAATCAAGGCAGAGATGAACGATTGCTTGAGCTGAAATATCAGGCAATGCGTGCCAATCCCTTTAGTTTTTTCCGCGGAACTTGTCATCTTTTTTACCAAGATTGGCCTGAGCATTGCTCTTTAAATGATGCGCCACTAGCTTGGATTTGTGGAGATCTTCATCTGGAGAACTTTGGTAGCTTTAAAGGAGATAATCGCCTAGTTTACTTTGATCTCAATGATTTTGATGAAGCAGTATTAGCCCCTTGCACCTGGGAAATTTCCCGATTTTTAACTAGCATTTTTTTAGCAGCAGATAATCTTTCTTATAGCGAGTCTGAGGCATTTACCCTAGCTAAATCAGCCTTAGATAACTACATACAAGCTCTCTCTAATGGACACCTCGATAGCGTAGAAACCCAAACTGCCCAAGGTTTAGTTAAAGAGCTTTTAGTAAACTTGCAGCTGCGCAAAAGAAAAGATTTTCTGGATAATAGAACAGAAATAGTAAATCAGCAGCGACGACTTAAAATAGACCCTAAGCGCAATTTTGCTCTAGAAGAGAGCAGGCTTGAAAAGGTCAGGCGATTAATTGATGATCTTGGCAGCAAAAGCAAAAACTCTGACTTTTTTAAAGTACTAGATATAGCAGGGCGTATTGCGGGAAATGGTAGCCTAGGCTTGGAGCGCTATATGATTTTGGTTGAGGGGAATGGCTCACCGGATAAAAACTACTTGCTAGATCTCAAGGCTCAAACTGGCTCAGCTTTAGCAAAATATCTCAAAGTAACCCAACCTAACTGGCAAACTCAGGCGCAGCGCGCCAGCACTATCCAAAAAAATATGCAAGGCACTTCACCAGCTATATTACTGACGGTAGAAGATGGCGAGCAATCTTTTTTACTCAAAGAGTTGCAACCCAAAGAAGATAAGGTCAATCTCAAACAGTTAAAACAAGAAATAAATAATTTTGAACAATTGCTCAAGACGATGACTAATCTTGCAGCTTGGTCACAACTGCGCGCTGCCGGTAGATCCAGATCGGATATTCCAGATCGTTTGATTGAATTTGCCTCTCAGAAAGATTGGCCTGGTGAAATTCTCAGCTATAGCCAAAATTACTCACTCCAAGTCAA
>Ga0194059_1000782_pt1 | contig 14148 bp, 19 predicted proteins | sample SepL6211m_MetaG_FD_163426 | JGI IMG/M metagenome (GOLD analysis project Ga0194059, IMG submission 163426) | Anoxic zone freshwater microbial communities from boreal shield lake in IISD Experimental Lakes Area, Ontario, Canada - Sep2016-L626-11m | ecosystem: Environmental > Aquatic > Freshwater >... | reverse complement strand
GTTTTTTCAGTCGAGCTGGGATTCCTCAAAGTCATCCATGCAATTGGCGCATCGGAAAATACTCCGGTGGAGATCGTCCAGGTTCTTCCTCACGATGTAGACATAGGCCCCATCGATCACTTCCTGTCCTGTGGTTGCTTCACCGCAGTCTGAGCAGACAAACTGCATTTCAGGAGTTACTCCCCTGCTTGAGAGGATGATGCTCATGCTGCTACTAGCTCCTCTGCCCTCTTCCACTTGAGCTGATTGACCGAGCAGTCTTTCAATTCAAGATCGTCCCTGACACCGATGTAGACCGGCTGAAACAAGGATCCTGACTCAGGGAATGCGTAGAGGTAGCGGCATTCAATGATTTCACCGATGCCTGGAATATCACTTCCCACAGGAATTGTTACATTCCCGCAGGAGACCATCCTTATTCCATCCAGCACGCCTATCTTGACGGACCTCTTTCCATTCACATTTGTCACCACGACCGAGGCCGAGGCCACAAACTTGAACTTCCTCTGAGCACCTCCTGAGTTTGGGCGTCCAGGGATGTATGGGGCAGTCATGTCCTTGAATACGACACCTTCAAGGTTGTCCTCTCTGGATCGTTCCAAGAACCGGCGTTTCACAGCCTCACCCGTGTAGCTTCCCACCAAATGAATGTTGGGAGCCTGACCACTGGCGATGAGGTTGAACAAGGCTACCAATCTCCTACGCAGAGGTTGAGCACGACAACTGCCATCGTGCTCTATCAGGTCGAAGGTGTGGTACTCCTCGCCTATCAGTTCACCATCAATCAGCCAGTCACCCGATAGGGCTCCGGCATCTGTAATGATGTTATGAGGTAATCCACAGGCGATTCCTCTCCTGTTGATTCCTCGGACAACACCGTTCTCTTTTTGAAGGAGAAGGCGTTTACCATCCATCTTGGGCTGCATGAGGTAGCTGTCATCCTCTAGCAAGACATCCACATCCTCCTCATCAACTGCGTTCAACAATTGAGGTAGGATTCCTGTCGTTTCCGGGACTGCCACGGTATGCGAACCAATAGATTCGCCCGCCTCCCGGTACCCCTTCTTCATCTTATCAGCGACCAGGCGATCCCAGATTCTCATGGCCTCTGCCTTGGGAACAGGAGTGAGGGTCTTTTTACCAGTGACCATGGCAGCACCACGGCGACCATACGCGAAGTGCACCTCATAGAGTCCACCCATGGCGACCATGGAGGCCTGATAGATTTTGTCCGAACTACCTTCCCGATAATGAAGCGTGATGAAGGCACTCATTGGAGACCTCCTTTCCAAGATTCACACCGAGACATATGAGGGCATCCACCGCAATGCATCCCTGGATTAGGAACATACCGCTCACTTGCAACCCCCTCGGCATAATGCTCAAGGGTTTTGAGTACGCGTGTTTCCTGATCCTGAGTCATTGGACCTGATCTGGTGACCGTGTACTTGGCTTTACTGGTCTTGATTAAGGAATGAATTTCAAGGGCGGACTCTTTGCTTTGAGTCGCCTCTCGATAGAGCATGGAATAGCACCCCATTTGAAGCAGGTGACGATGCCTCAGAGTTCGGTCGTCCATGGAGGATGCAGAACTCTTGAAATCTACTACGATTCCGTTTTTCCCATTGGAGTCTGGCCCAGGTCTAACAAGATCCAGCACCCCTCTCAGGACAAACGGTAGCCCTACTGGCTTCATATCCTTTTCTACCCACGTTTCTACTGCGTCGGGCCGCTCGTCTGTTGGAATTTCCGTGAGTTGGAGAAATGTCAGAAAGGTATTCCATGCTTTCTCCTTCTCCTTAGATTCACCCTCTTCACTCTCAAAAGAGACCTCTTCCTCCTGGTTATCCCAGAAGGTGTCAAAGGATGCCCTGATGTTTTCTGCTTCTGCCGGCAACTTCTTCCAACGAAGTAGCGACCACTCCTGAAGGCAGTGATGGATAGCCTTACCCGTTGTGAGCGCGGGTGATGCCGGTCCTTTCAAACCCAGCACGTACTCATAGTAGTAGCGAAGGGAACAAGTCAGGTATGACTTCACCCTACTGGCACTCACTACTTCCAAGAGATCAGACTTGGGTGTGATCTCTGCAGCTCTCTCGGCGAAAGCGATCATCGAGATGGCCTCCCGTTGAAGCGTCCTGTGGGTGCTGTGCCTCGTGATGGCTTCTTGCCCCAGCGGTTGAGCATCTCGTCAAGGAGACCCGATGCCTGGAGCTTGTTAAGGCTTTTGAGATCAGAGTTGCCAAACATCTCCAGGGAGAGACTTTCAACGTCTGCCCTATCGACCTCGTTCTCGTTGATGATCTTTAGGATCAAATCACGTTGCTTCTCTGAGCACTTCCACTCAGGGGATGCATTGCGAATGATTGTGGGCCACTCTGCTCTCTTCTCTGGCTCCTTATCCCCATTGAGTTCCGCGTTAACGGAGTCATTGAGCAAGGTGTAGAGCTGATGACTTGCCTCGGCGACTTGATTGAGATTTGAAACCTCTGATTGAACTGTCAGCGAGAATCCCGCTGATCCGTAATTTGCCTGGCCAACTTTCTTGCTGACCGAGGCTGTTATGATAACTGGCATGTTGTTGTTTTTGATGCGTCCAAGGCATGAAAAAGGGCTCCCGTTAAAAGGAGCCCGATTCATGACCTGACTGTGTTGTTTTCTATGAGGTGATACCTGCCTCCATAGACAGGATCAGAGCGGCGCCACTCCTTCCTTTAGCGCTTACGCGACTTGCTGATTACTTCCTCAGCTATCGCTGTGGCTGCACTGGTCAGCAGAGTCACAAGCACTCGAATCCATGGCTGCATGATGTTTCACCTCCTCTGAGACGTAAAAATAGACCCTCAGATAGCTGAGGATCTCGTCTCATGGTGTTATACCCTGTAAGGGGGTATAAAAAGGAGGGGGGTCAGTCCCACCCCACGTTGGCGAACTCTTCCATGCCGTCTGGAGGGCGTACTTCAGTGAATTCTACCGGCCAGTCCTTTTCCATGATCAACTCCTCATGGAGTGATTCGTGGAGTTCTTCTGTCAGCGCGCTCGCTTCACCCTCTACCCAGCCCTGATGGTGGGCGATCATGTTGCCTAAGATTACCCACACCCCTTCCAAGCGATCCATCTGGGGATCAAGGTAGGGAGCCAGTCGCTGGGTTGCTTCGAATTCTACCTCCCACTCCTCCATGCTTGGCAACATGGCGTAGATTTTGAGGATTTCACGAGAAGCCTCCAATAAATCTCGACTCATCTGTGGTGTCTTTTCATCAAGCCCAGCAATGTTCTCAGTGATAAAGGGCAGGTATTCCGCATCCTCATCAACAACCCGATTTAACCTCCAAAATTCGTCGACAATATCCGTGAGGTAGCCGGCGGTTGTTGTGATTGCCTCAGGGAGATTGGTGCTGTTGTAGATCCGATCAATAGCTGCTTCCGCCCAGGGGAAGGTGAACTCGGTTTCCATAACCTACTTGTTGCCGTTCTTCAGTATCTCTCCTGCAATTTCTGAGAAGATGGGTGCTGCTACCAATCCTCCGTAGTTTTTCTCTGGTGGTAGGTCAGCCTGATCGACAACAACTACAATCACGTACTTGGGATTCTTGACAGGGAAGAATCCGGCAAAGCTCGTGATGAATTTGTCGGCGAGATATCCACCCTTGGAGCTGATGGCCTGAGCTGTTCCTGTCTTCCCAGCTACCTTTACTCCATTCACACGAGCAAGAGGAGCCGTTCCTTGATCACTCACGGTCTTCTGGAGGGCCTTCTTGATCAAGTCTGCGGTCCTCTTAGAGCAGACCCTACGCACAACCACTGAATTTTCATCACCAACCACCGGCTTCATGAGCTTTCCTCCATTCGCAAGTGCACAATAGGCCATTGTCAGTTGAATTGGAGTGACGGCAACACTTTGACCGAATGCCATCCGGGTCTTTGTGAGTGCATCCCACTTTGAGGGTGGGTTCACTAGCCCACTGCATTCCCAAGGAACTGAGATGCCTGTTTTAGCACCAAAGCCGAACTTGCAGACGTTGTTGTAAAAATCCTCATCCTTCAGCATGAGGGCAATCTTGGAGGCCCCTATGTTGCTGCTCTTGGCTATGATCTCATCAAAAGTTAGATCAGCTGATCCGACATGATCCTTGATGGACTTTCCCTTGTAGTTGAACTGCCCATTCTCGCAGAAGATCTTCGTTTTAGGAGTGATCTTACCCTCTTCTAATGCTGCCGCGACCACTACTGGTTTAAAGGTGCTTCCGGGTTCAAAAAGTCTTCGAGCGGGCCACCCAGTATCTGACTGATACTGTTTTGGGATGTTCATCTCCCAGCCATGCATACCTAGGATCTTCCCAGTCTTTGGCTCTGCCACTACAACGAAAATGCCCTTGGGGTGAAGAGTCTCCTTGGCTGACTTTACTTGGTCATCAACGATTTTCTGGATCTGTTTATTCTGGGGATATGCCTTGGTGTGTGACTGCGTGGGGGAGAAGGAGCAGCCGGCAAGAACGACGGGGAGAATGAGGAGTGGGTGGAGTTTCATATCGGGATACTATCAGCCAGAGGTGACGCCAAGTGTCCTAGGTCCGAATTATTTTTCGAGCTTCGGAATCATCGTCCACCCATCGTTCGGGCACTTGTGGATGCCAGGCACTCCGAACTCCTGAATCAAATGGCACGTTGGGCACTCGTATTTGTAAATGCTGGCGGCAAGAGCGATGCCGGTAGAAAGAATGAGCAGGAGAGCGAGGAGTGGTTTCATGACATTAATCGCTCAGAACTGCCCATACGCAGAGATCACCAGTCCTAGGGCGAAAAACAATCTGGTGAATTGTGGTATCGCTTCTGATTGGATCTTTTCTCAGGACCGATCCGAATGACGCTAAATCCTTTGTCGGCGTGAAGGATTTCAACTCACTCTCCATCTTTTCAACTCTTGCCGTTGAATCATCAAAGAGAGAGATCCAATCACCTTCCTCTTCTTGTTCTTCGGTCAGATTGTGTGCTTTGGCATTGAGATGCTTGAAAGGACGGTTGATGTAGAGATTCCCCTGAGCATGCGTACCACGACCATGCTTTCGGATACTGGCATTTTTCTTACCACGTTCAATTGTGCACGCTTGGCCTGCTTTTATACCGCAGACGGTAAAGAAAACATGCGTTGAGACAGGGCTGTGTTTCAACATGTACACGGCTTCCTCATAGGTATCGCATGTCTCAAGAACCTCTCTGAGGAGGAAGAGAGGACCCAGAGCTGTGATGTCAGGATCTGTATCAGGTTGCGCGTGATTGATTGTTGCCGAGTACCCACCAGTGACCATGCCTGATAAGACACCCACCATACCGACCATGCCCACAGCGATGAATTCTCTGTCCCCATCGATAAAGCGGAAGATGCGTGTTGCTTTAGCACCTTTCTTGAGAGGCCAATCCAATGACCGGAGGTGCACCATCCCATGACCTCTTGCGTGCTTTATTCCAGAGGTGCAACCCAAGACCTTTTTTCTCAGACTCCGCAGAAAGTCATATGCTTTTTTCCCTTCTTTGAGAGTCCCACTAAAAACTCCATCACTCTCCGGCAAGTGGCTGAGTTCATAGCTGCATTGGGTCAGCAGAAAATCCTCTTCGCCAACCCTAAGAGCATGAGCCCAAGCCTGCATTTCGCCCGTGTATCTACCGCCGACAATCCGGTACAGGGTCTTTACCGGTTTTCTGAAGAATTTTGGGAAATCCTTAACCATTGCCAACGCCTCTTTTATCAATCCCCGAGCAAGGGTCCTTTCTCTCCTGATCACCTCACTCCATCTCTCTTCCTCAGGAAGTTCGAGATTGATGGTGTAGGTGGCGTGGAGGCGCTGGGAGCGCATGTGCAAGATCCTTATTTTTTCTTTCTTGCGACGGCTTTCTTGGCAGGAGCCTTCTTTGCAACAGCCTTCTTCACCACTTTCTTGGCGGGGGCCTTCTTCGCTACCTTTTTCTTTACCACGTGCTTTACTGCCCGGCTTGTCTTTTTAACGACCTCTGGACCGAAATACTTAATAATCTCATCGAGCTTTTTAAGCAGGTAGGTAGTACCTGTGATAGCAACAGCAACAGCAACCTTTTCTGAAAGTCGGGAAGCTTCTCTTTGCGCTACTCTTGCAACGGGTTTGGCTACTGCTGAAGCTATTTTGTGAATGGGCATCTGGGTGTTGTAGTTCAATGCAGTATCGGGGTAGCCGCCATGCCGAGCAACTCAAAAAACCACATATGGTTTAAAGTATTATCCACTCTCGCCCTGTGCCAAGGGCAACTCTCAAACAACAACTCGCTTCCTACCTGCGAAATGCCAGGGGAGAAATGACTTTCACGCAGTTCGCCCGCAAGACCGGCATCAGCAACTCCAGCCTCCAACGTCTCGAGCGTGGTGATCAGAACCTGACCCTCACCAGTCTTGAAACCCTCCTGCGGAAGCTGAAGGTACGCCTCAGGGATGTATTCCCGGAGTAGTTCGGATGCTACGGACGCTACGGACAGTCAGACATCGACAAAAACTCCTCACGCAGCCCTATTCTTGACCAACCACGGGTGACTTTTCCTCCGTTGGGAAGATCATTCCTTAATCTCACACCGAACTTCTGATCAAAGTGCTGGTTGATCTCCTTCTGAAACTCAATTCGAGGGAGCGGCAGGGCATTGTGGAGATCGCAGTAACGGGTGTAGACCATGAATGCCTCTCGAAGTGCCAATGATCGGCCTTCCGCCTCGGTGATTGCATCCTCGGCAAAGCGTTTACAGCTATCCCTCGACGAGAAGACCTCGACCTTGCCGGCTATAACTCTCTTGTTCCTCTCCCAGAACGAAGGATCCACCTCCAGGATCGCTCTGGCAGCGTCTACCACCTTTTTTGATTGATCTCTGAGCCCGAGAATCACGTTGCGCGTTGATGCTGGCTCCTCTGCTGCGGCTTTGCCCACGATGATTTTAAACAGGATCTCCACGCGCTCCCTACTCGTCCTGCAAAAGCCTCCCCGGGCATAGTCGTTGTACCAAAACGACCCATCATCTCTGCTGTAGACAAGGGCAAAGGGCAGTTCACCCAATGCAGCACCGAGCATCTCATGGTTCACAGCTCCGTTTGAGAGGATAGGAGGCCCGTACAACTCCAACGCCCGGGGTGCGTGCTGTTGCCACCAATCATTCATCGTGATTTTACCCTAGTCCTGTCTATGTCCCAGCGTTTGAAAAGCTCGTCGCCGGTGGGTAAGTCAGCTCCGAAAGCACGAAGGGCCCCCAGGAGGGCTTCATGCTGCTCGTGTTCAGCACGGAGGAGGGCCTCTTCAGCTTGCTTGCGTTCCCAGGCCTGCTCTCCTGATGTCTGCCCACGTTGAAAATCTTTAAAGCTCATGTTTATTCCTTTAATAAACCATACTTTAACACAAGCTAACACCTAAAGCTAACATCTTTTGGTGGCGTGTTGGAGTACCGGGCTTTTTTCCGATACTCCAACACTTACTACCAATATTACTACGCAGCTAACTGATGCTGCTCATTATCATCGTAACCCTCTCTCATTACTGGAATAAGAGTTCCGCGAGGGTAGACTCCATTAACTAATCTGAACGGTTCTGCATACCCCTCGTTGGGTGCCCCAAGTATAATATCAAGATCTGCCTGCATTCCTTGAAATATCTCTGGGCGTATCTTTCCATCTGCCTCTTGAGACTGGTAGTATTTGTATGATTTGGCTGTCCAAGTTCTCAAATCTGTGGACAGAGTGCTTGGGTATCTTAAGTTATATCTACGGTATATCCGATACATAACTCCTGGATTATCTGTTTTTAGAAAATCCCAGACAAACACTGCCATTATATTTCCCCTATGATTTACATCTCTATAAACTGACGTTAGAATTGCCTCCCAATGCCCCTCGGGCGGGTGGTTACTAACTCTATATTCTTTGTTACTTTCGATTGTGTATTTCGTCATACTGTCTGTTTTGTTGCAGGCCGGCCTAGCCTCGTTACCGTCATTGCCGTTGACCTCACCACCGTTGCTAGCGTTGGCTTGATCAAATCTGTTGAAAATCTGGTCTGATACTTCAGTTCGCTCCTGAATGAGATGCCCTTCACGCCCCACCCGCTGCCCCTCCCTATAGGGGGAGGGGCGCAGGGGCGTTGACGACCCAGATAGGTCCAAAGGGCGTTGCTGGGGCGTAGGGGCGTTATTCATTTTCAACGAGTGTGTATCCGTGTCCAGGCGACCAACTGATGAGCCCCAGCTTCTCTAGGCGCTCCATCTTCTTTCTGGCTCCACTTGGTGTTAGGTCACCTGTCTGAGCAACCCTCTCCTTGAGTTCCGTCCAAGTGAGCCCACCCTCAACTCCCTCGTAAACACTCATGGCAAAAGGCAACAGAGATTGCTTGGCAGCATTCATCTTCACTTCGCTGAGTGGCGGCGCCAACACGTGCATCTGCTGACCTTCAGAAAAATGAAATCTAATGCCCTGCTCTTTGGGAATGCTGCAATGTCGCCCACGTTCGATCCACATCGTGGTAACTCCATCTACTTTGGAAAGCCTGAGGTTGGTCTCTGCTTTTCTCTCTAGGTGGCTACCAAGGTGGCCACGAGTCTTTCCTGATTCTGATCCTGGATTTTCGTGCAGCACCAAGACAATCGGACAATCGTGAGTTATTGCCAACTTGTGGAGTTCCCCTACCAGCGCAAAGGAAGCTGGCCCATCGTTGGGATCAAGGAGTAGGTCTGCGACGCCATCAATTACGAGAATGAAGACCTTGCCGGCCATCTCGAGTACCTTCTTCAGCATCTCCAATCTCGTGGAAACATCAACGTCCGCGAGACAATAGCTCTTGAGTTCTGGAGGAGGTTCTTCAAGCCCGGCGCGTCGTAGAGTCCTGCCGACCATTTTATGATGGTCGTATTTCGACTGCTCCGTATCGATATGGATAATCGCCCCTCCAACGTTCCTGCAGGATTGAAATCCCAAGAGGCGACTTTCTGGGGCTAGCGGGTTTAATGCTGCGGCAATGAGCCCCGATAGTACGGCTGTTTTTCCCTCCTTAGCCTTGGCAGTGACCGCCGATAGATTTCCTGGCGTGCAGATCGTCTGTCCACCTAGTGAGACTATTGGAAGTGGTTTTACTGGCGGAGCATGGTGATTGTATTGCCTACGCTCCAACTCTCTCAGCAGTTTAGCCTCATCTTCGGCCTCAGCTCTTCTATCAGCCTCTTTTTCCTCGCGTATCTTGCGATAGTAGCCGTCGTTGAGGTGCTCGATCTCATGATGAATTTTGGCGATCGCCGCTGCGTCGGCCCTTTCCAAGTTGGAGTCAAGGCCCTGAGGTCTGGTGTTCAATGTAGCCATTTGCGCGGCTGTAGGTGGAACTACAAACGGTTCATCCCATGGGGAGAGGACTTTATCAGCTATGCGCTCATTCATGGTCGGTTTCCTTCATCGGCTCCGCAGAGCGTTACCTTTCCATCAGCCCTCAGGTTGACCGCCATAGTGTGGAAAAAACTCAGGATGTTCCCCATGGCAATGAGTGGCCAATCTTCGCCTTCATCGAAACCTGCAAGCAGCTGAAGCGATTCGTCGCTGAAGTGCTCGGCGATTTCGCTCTCAGTGAAGTTCCACTCCTCCCAGTAGATGGCGATGAGCTCTTCAGCCGCCGACCAGAAGTTTGTTGTTAGCTCAAACTGCAGTTCCATCTCCTTTTGTCGCGACTTGTATTTTGCAGATTTCTTTTTCAATACATTGACCCTCTGCATTTCGCGCTGGATGAACTTGTCTGGATCCGTATCGGGGTCATTGAACTGGGATAGCCCTTCAGCGGCGCAAAAGTACCCGCTCAATCTGGACGCCATGATTCTGAGAAGCTCGCGTGGGCACGGGGCTTTGCTTACCGCAGTAAGAGCCTCTTTCAGGGCCTGTGCGCTGAGTGGGTCGTTCTGTATGCGTTTCATGATTTGATTTCTCCCGCTGGCCATGCGCTGATGCGCTCCGCTGAGTTGTGCCAATACTGGAGCCACGGAAGGCGCTGATCGTGCCATTCACGTTCTGCTGCTTCACGGAGATCACCTTCGAGTCTGCTACCGAGGTCACGCTGCGCCTGCATTTTCTTCATCTCCATGAAGCCGCCTTTACTGGCCAGATCCTTGTCGGGCCACTGGTGCAATACCCCCTCAGGAACATTCAGCTCCTTGCAGATACGATCCACCATGTCGAACTGCTGAAATGCATAATCCCTCCAGTTTTCACGACTCTGGAAGACTTCGCTCCGGACTTCTCGACCAAGTTCTCGGGCCTTGGCCTCAATACGGGCCAGGTTCTCGGCACGCAAGTTGATGGGCTCGTGAAATAAAGTCACAGGATTGAACTGCATCAGTGCCTTGATCGTTTCACGGAGTTCGTTTTCCCCCTCGTCCGGGATTGTTGGTGCCAGAGCCACGTAGACATGAACCCCTGCCTCAACAGCCTTCTCAAGTGTTCGGAGTTTCGCCTGAGGCCCCGGAGCGTGAGGTTCGTATACTGAGCTCCATTGGGAATCCAGCGTTGGGATGCTCATCCCGAACAGAAGGCGGTCTCCGAAAGTCTTGTAGAGGTCAAAGTCCTCTACAGCCAATGGTGATCGGGTGAGGATCCTGACGTTGAGATCAGAGTAATCACGGATCATTTCAAGTGCCTTCCTGACCATGTTCCGACGGTGTGCGTTGAGGATCGCTGTCTTCCCTGGATTCCCTGGAATCGAGAGCGTCTGATACGGGTCTGTAGTCGTGCAGAACATCACGGCTCGATTCCCTTCGGCAGCTAACCGATCAACCTTTCGCATCGCTGCCTTGAGGCTCTTCTTGAACTCAGCCTCATCCCACTCGCGTAGGAATGAGTAGTTGCCCCACTGGATATCGCCCCAGTGATTTCCTGCTAGACGCTCCTCCTTCCAAGCTTCGGGGATCAATCCCAGTATGCTTTCTAGTCGGGCTTCCTGCTTGATCGTCGCGGTCTCTGGGACGTAGCAGAAACTGCACCCATGGCAGCATCCGGTGGCGATGTTGCAGCTGAAGCAGCACAATGATTTGTGCTGAAAATTGCTCTCTGCGATAACTGTTTTCGACGGAATGATGTCGAAACTCTTCTGTTGTGCCCTGACCGGGCCGGCGTTGTTGTTGTCGTTAAACATATTGATGGGTTGGTTGCGCGGTTGAAGCCGCAGCGTTGTGTCTGTGCTGTTTGTGTTGATGGTCATGTGTTTGTCGTTGTCGTTCTATGTGGGCTTTCCGGAGCTGACGATGGCCGTGAGGCGAACGACAACCCCGGAATAGACTCCTTCAGTCCTTCTTTAGGCTGCGATACGGGTGATCACCCATGTTTGGATTCCTTGACGCTGACCACCATCACTGACTCCAGGCTGCCCCTTGTCGATGAGTCGACGCATGTAGGTACCAACAGCGCCATTCCAACTGATCAGGGGACGAGCGCCCTGCTTGGTTGCAGGGTCATCCATCAGAGCGTGCTGAATCTGAGCTGAGGTGCCACGCCAAGAGCCACCATCTTGTTGGTTCTTTTCACCCAGGTTGCACTGTTGAACCAACTCAAAGAGACGCCCCTCTGGGGAAATCTCCTCGAGCATTGCGAGGATGCCTGGGTGCTGCCAGGCACGTGCTCCAGTGCGGCTGTCACGCAGATTCTCGGGGATCTGGTAGCTTCCCAGCCAGTGGATGAAGGCGGGTAACTCCTCCTGGATTCTATTCATCAAGATATCCCGATCATCAGTCTCCCCATGGAGGAAGCGTGCCCGTCCTGTTTTGATAAGACTGATCTTATCGGTTAGACTCGCATCCATTTCGGGCAACACGTGAACATGCTGGGGCTCATCGTTGAGAGCGATTGCCAATGCATGAACTGGTCGGGCCGAGAATGCGTCTCGATGCTTACCCTCTACCCGAATCGACGCAGTGAAGAGCTGGCCTTTGATGGCCTGCCCAAATCGCACCCGCGCTCGAGGATCACGTGAAGCCATCTGATCGTCCACCGTGAGAAGCTCTGCTCCGATTATGTCAGAGTTAAATCCGCTATCATGGGTGAGAGATCGGTAAGCCGGCGCTGAACGCCCCCCTAAAACTAACCGGATGACCTCCAACGCCAGAGACTTCCCAGCATTGATCGGGCCAACCATGGCTAGAGCTGGGAGCGGACGACGAAGTCCACTCCTGACATTTTGGCCCGCTTGTTTGATCCACGCTATCACCGCCGCATATTGGTCGGGGTATTCTATATCCTCGAATAGCCCCTTCATTACTCGTTCGATAAGGCTCCAATCGCCCTCATGACCCTCAATGATCATCGGGGGACGCGTAACCAAGAATTTCCTTCCTGAATCAGCATCGACATGGATGCCGCTCTGGTAGCCTGCTATCGATCCCATCCACGTCACGTAGTTTGAAACACGGATGAAGCATAAGGCATCGTCCATTTGCTCGTCCGGAAGCCCACGTTTCAGGAGGTGTTTTTTGACCTGTCCCTCTCCGAGGGGGATGAACTGGTTCCCGCTCCTCATGCAGTATCGTGTTCCCCCATAATAGAAATCACCGCAGATTCCGGTAAAATCGATCTTCTTGGGCGCTTCTGCCGCTGCATCCACTTCTGGAGATTCTTCTCCGTTTTGTGGAACTGGTTGCTTCACTCCTTCACCTGCCACGCACAGATGATCCGGGTTGACGGTGGTGTCGGGGTCTGAAAAGCCCGGAATCTGTTGGTCCATTTTCACATTGCCCTTGGTCGTCTGCTCCATTGATGGTGCCGATGATTCGGGGTGGTCCTTCTGCTCTTCTGAATGGTTCAGTATCTTGTTTTCTTTCATAGTTTCGTTTTGATACGCGGACCCTCTTCGGAACCGCTTTTGTTTTTCTTGCGCTGGTTGTTTTTTGTTGGTGATTGTTACGTGACCTGAGGCCAAGTTAATGAAGGCCTTCCGTTGGGTATTCACTGCCGGTAATTCTTCATTTGCGGGCGCACTTGCGGTGGTAGCGCTCGATATCGGACTGTCGGATACGTATGCAGCGCTGTGAGTAACGGAGGTGATTGAGCGCCCCGCTGCGGCATTTAGCCCAGACTGTACGAGTCGAAAGCCCTAGTAGGGGTGCAGCTTGGGCGGGTGTGTAGATGCGGTCGGCGGGGGTTGTGTTCATAGGTTCAGTGGAATATGCCAGTGGCGAGAACTTACGCCATTGCAGTGTGGTTGCAAGCTTTTTATTTCAGCGGAATATTTCGGTGAACATTTTGGGTGCAATTTACCTAAGACCATGGCAATCTTTGCGCTTCTATGAACGTCAGCCGGAAACGAACTACCTTGGCAATTCTACGGTCGCTTTTGGGACCGGTTTGGGGCTCGGAAAAATCATTCTCCGACATGACTGGCCTAAGCCTTTCTTGGATAAGAAAGGCATCTGCCGGTGGAGTGCCCATGACACAAAGGGCTGCCGAATCCATCTCGGAGGCTACCGGCATATCCCTCGAGTGGTTGATGAATGCCAACATCAAGGCGTCCCCGGTGGGGGTCGATGATTCCCACTACAATTTGGCGACCTTCGAGAAGTGGATTTCAAAGCTGCAATCTAAGCACGCACGACCAACCTCCGCCTCGCCATCATTCCCACTCCAGCAAATCCTACTTAGCCTGTATGCGGCTCAAAAAAAGGGGCAGTCCTCGACTGCATTCTTCCACCTACGACAATTTTCAGAGCTAATGCGTAGCCAATTTGGTCAAGATAGCGACCGGGCTGGTGCCGTTGGTCACGCCCGTAAACTTCTAGCCGAGATCGACGGCCTCCTTGGCCATGGCAGCCTTCATGCGGAAGAGGAGGCACAAGGCAGAGAGACATTCAGAAAGATGGAAATCTGAAAGGCAGTTTTCCTGAAGATTCGTGAAGAACTAGAGGTAACTTAGGGCCACTTCGCGAAAGTCTAAAGTTTTTGACGACAACCGCTAGAGCCTTTATTTATCTGCTTAGAAGAGGCATTTCGCCTCTTGTAAAATTGGAGCGGGTGAAGGGAATCGAACCCTCGTCTCAGGCTTGGGAAGCCCACATTCTACCATTGAACCACACCCGCAAAAACTTTAGTCCCAGGAATTAATAAGCACGTTTGTTTTCCCAATAGTGGGG
>Ga0194059_1000776_pt1 | contig 14288 bp, 7 predicted proteins | sample SepL6211m_MetaG_FD_163426 | JGI IMG/M metagenome (GOLD analysis project Ga0194059, IMG submission 163426) | Anoxic zone freshwater microbial communities from boreal shield lake in IISD Experimental Lakes Area, Ontario, Canada - Sep2016-L626-11m | ecosystem: Environmental > Aquatic > Freshwater >... | reverse complement strand
GTGCTAGGACTTCTATCCTTTTTACGCTCTTCTAGCCACTCTGAGTAAGATTTGGCATCTGCCATGCTTTGATTCATCAGACAATGGTAGCGAAAACCCTCAGCTTTCGGCTCTGAGACGTGATGTGGAGTTATGGAACCAAGCGCTGGTCTATACTCAAGGCCTTTTAACATATATGCAGCGTTACGTAGCATATTGGTCTTGATTTGTTTTTCAGACAAAGCGGGGGTGATTTTACCCTGTAACAAGTCTACCATTTGGTTGAATGAGCATGCATCCGATGTGTAGTCATAGCAGGTGACAAAATGTGGACAAACACCACTGAAAATCAGCGGATTGGTAACCTTCAAGTAGATATCAGCCTCATAATATATCGCTATAGTTGCATCCAGCATTTCCGAAGTATTTTTCACGTCTTTTGCATTAAAAGAAATTTTCATAAATGCTGAGTTGTAAGTAATCGTAAAATCACTATATCCAACTGGTTTCAGTTCTTGTTCTTCCTTGAAATTCACGAGCCATGTATCAGTTGGAGATGCACTGTTGGACTTGAGTGTTACGATACTTTTTATGTCTTTTTTCATATTACATATTCTTTCCTTGGACATTTTAACTTAGGGTAAGAAGTTAAAATCAGTTTCTATACCAACAAGGTATAGAAAATGCGTCTTTATTGAATTGTACATTGTGAGTCTTGTGGTGGAGTTGGTGTTCTACCACCCCGTTTGGCTCTAAGTACCTGTTTGTCTGGCTGTCTAAGCGGACTTTGTCTTCTACCCATCCGTTTGGTCCTAAGTGGTGATTGTGTTTTTCCTAGCTGTCTGAGCGGACTTTGTCTTTTGCCCACGCGTCTAGCTACTTGAGGAGGATGCAAGATATCATGTTTGCGCTGTGTAGCCAAATCTTTCTGTACAACACCATCATCGTTGAATAGGGATGGGCGAAGTGAGTGTACATTAGCTTCGAGTACAGTACTAAGATCTACAGTTTGAGAAGCAAAATTGGACAATAAGAAAAGTTCGGGAATTATATTTGTTATTGATTTGAAATTTTGTGTAAACCACGCGTTTGAGAAAGAGGATATTCTGTCTGCAGTTCTAAGCCAACACATATCGTCGCTTATTACTTCCCGAAATGCAGTACGGGAGCTACGTGCTGTTTTACATATAGCGGATTCAATCTTAGTAGTTATAGGAGTGTTTTTAGCGCTACTTTTAAAGTCATGTGCTATATAACAACAGCATTTGATAAAGTCCTTATTTCCTCCAGCACCGATATCGTTACACTGAGAGTACCCATCACAGTAATATTGGTCGTTTATTTCATTATCTCCCATTCTAACAGCATATGACCTATCAAAATCATACAAATATGGCACCCATTTTGGTATAAATTTATATATTCTATCACCAACCTCGTAAATTACAGGTACAACGGGATCGGCTTCCTTAACATAGATATTTCCACTATGTAAATCGTTATGAATAGCTTTTGACAGAAACAATGCATAGCAAGCAATTGCGACTTGAAACAAGACTCCAAAAACCTCTGGTTGCGTTTTTGACTTTAACCAAACGTCGAGTGTGGGGATGTCTTTCATGCTTTCATTCATTATGCAACAGTAATGCGCGCGTGAGACATCAGCCAAACGTGTCGCTTTTACGTTATCGGCTAGTGAAGGACGTTTACCCTTTGTAAGCCCTAACATAAAGGATGCATTTCGGGCCATATTACGAACCAACTGCTCATCACTCATAAACATAGTACTATTGAGCTTACCATCTACTAAACTCGTCATTTGGTTAAAAGTACAGTCTAGTGACGTGTCGTAGCAAGTAACGAAATAAGGACACACAGTACTAAACACTAGTGGGTTAGTGATTAGTCGGTAAAAGTGAAGCTCGTAAAACAACCCAGCAGCTTGGTGCACTTTGTTTTCAAGTGCATCTGCATCTATAACCCAACTGGTAACGAAAGGTTTCAAAAGAGACTTAATATCTTTCGGATTTATAAACATCTTGATAAACGCTGAATTGCACGGCAGTCTAACGCCTGGATAGCCTGTTGGAATGAATGTTAGTTTTTTGTTGAAATTCACGAGCCATGTATCTGTTGGTGACGCACTATTTGACTTGAGCGCTTGAACATTCTTGACATCTTTTTTCATATTACAAATGAATTCATTGGACATTTTGTTATAGGTTAAGATTACTTTCTATACCTTTCTGGTATAGAACATACAAATTTAAAAATAACCTGGCGCTATCTTGCGCAGTCTGCCGCGGACATCTGGCACGTAATCCCACAGTGTTCTGTCGCGATACGTTTCGTATATTAATCTAATTCTTTTCTCAACTAATTTTGGTATTAATTTTCCAGTAGAATCAAATAGTTTGGTATTTAGAGTATGCACATCTGCTGGATTTAGCTTTTTAAACTTGGCTTTTGATCCGCTAAATATCGACTCTGCATACAATAATGGAATTATCTCTGTGATTGGTCTGAAATAATAGGTAAAATCCAAATTGAGTATAGCGGGGCCTGCGCCTTGATTTGTTCGCAGAAAGCATTTTGGATCGCTCATAATCTCATTAAAGACTGCGACGGCTCCTGGTTTTTGTGGTTTACATACGATAGAAGTTAGTATGTCTTTCAAGTCTTGCCTTTCTTCTATTACATAACAACAGCACTTTATAAAATCTTTATTACCTCCAATTGCTACATCATTACACTGTCCAGCATCAGCACACATATCTCGATCGTTTATTGGATTCTTTCCTATCCTTTCTGAGTAAGCTCTATCAAAATCATACAAATATGGCACCCATTGTGGTTGAAACGTGTAGAATCTCTTATTTATCTCATAAATTACTTGCACTGGCTTCTCTTTCTTAACATAGGAGTTACCACTATGCAGGTCGTTATGTGTAGCTTTTGATAAATACAAAGCATAGCATGCGATAGCAATCTGAAATAACACCCCAAATACTTCTTTAATACTATGTCTTCTACGCAGCCATTCATCGAGCTTATCAGCGCCAGCCATGCTTTGGTTCATTATACAGCAGTAAGTAAGTGTGGGTACACCGTCAACGTGATTTGCTTTTGTCCTACAGTCTGTAAGTGACGGACGCTTACCCTCTGTCATCCCTAACATAAATGAAGCATTTCGAATCATATTTTTTTCAATTTGGTATTTTGAGTAACCAGAAATCTTACCCACTAACAACTCCAACATCTGGTCAAAACTGCAATCATCCGAAGTGGCGTTACAATTTACAAAATAAGTACACGCACCACTAAAACTTAGTCTGTTTGTAATTTTCTTGTAGAACTGCATTTCATACATAAGTGCAACTGATTGTATGTACAGATAGGTATTTGTATCGATGTCTTCAGGATTAAAGAAAATTTTCATAAACGCTGTGTTGTACTTGAGTACTAAATCGGGGAATTCTTTTGGTTTTAGCGTTATTTCACGGTTGAATTCAACTAGCCATGTGTCAGTAGGCGATGCACTATCAGATTTCTTCGGATTTATGTTTTTGACGTCGTTCTTCATGTTACAAATAAAAGCTTTGGACATTTTACATTAGGGTAAGAAATTACTAATATCTTCCATACAGGAATTTTATACATTGTCCAACCATTAGTCTATTAACTGTACCGTCTGGATTGAATGCTCTAGGGTCAAGACAATGGATGTCTGAAGTTGCTATTCCCATAAAGTCAGAGCCAAATTTCTTGAAATTTGACCTTGTGTAAAGCTCTAGAATTATCTGAGTTACAGGCTTAAAACTCTTAGTGAATTCTTGGTTTGGTATTGCCTTGCCAGTTCCTTCATATGTTCTAAAGAAACACTGTGGGTCGCTCATCGCCACTTCAAACATATATTCCCTGCCTGGGATGCATATAATTTCTATAATTGTATTTTTCCATGATGGAAAGATGTGTGCAATGTAACACATAGATTTGATGATATCTTTATTATTTTGAATTATATTACACTGAGAAGCGGCCTCACAGTTGGCTGCATTATTTATTCCATTCAGACCAAGTCTGACAGCATATGACCTATCAAAATCGTACAAATACGGCACCCAACGAGGTCGAAATTCATAGACATCAGCGTCTATCTGGTAAACTACTGGTTTTTCTTCATGTTCTTTAATAAACATATTTCCAATATGCAAGTCGTTATGGACTGCTTGAGTTAGGTACAGTGCGTACGTAGCTATCGCTATCTGAAATAACACGCCGCATACTTCCTTGAATGGTTTTGGAGGTTTGATTAACCAGTCACTGAAAGCAGGCGCACCTGCCATACTTTGTGTCAATAGCGCGCCGTAATGCATACGTGTAGCATCTGGTATGTAACCTGCGGGCGTCTCGCTATCGGTAAGATTCGGGCGGTTTCCCTTTGCATAGCCCAACATAAACGACGCATTCCGCAACATGTTTCTTTGGATCTGGGTGTCAGATAAACGTGGTTTTACTTTGCCTTGTAGAAGGCCGAACATCTGACCAAAAGTACAGGTTGTAGTTACTCCATAACACGTAACAAAATACGGACAGGCGCCACTAAAAATTAAAGGATTGGTTATATATGCATAAAACATACCTTCATATACAAGAGCTAATGTCTGTACATGTACTTTTGTTCCTACTGCATCTTTTGGATTTATAAAAATTATCCTTCTGATTTGAAATTCTGTTGTATACTAAAATCTACAATCCATGTGTCGGTAGGCGACGCACTGTTAGAACCCTTAGGCTCGATGCTTCCTATGTCGTTCTTCAGATTACAAATGTACGAGCTGGACATTTTTATCTTAGGGTAAGATTAGAATTCTATACCTGTACAGGTATAGAAAAGCATCTACATTTTAGCATATTTCGTCTGTAACTCAGATAGATATGCGATTGATTCTTTCACATCGAAGTTCAATTTGTGTCTGCGTCCTTTATCTGCAAATAATTTTGGGTTCAAGAAATGCAGATCTGCTGGGTCTACTCTTTCTTCGCTTTGGGACCCAGAAAGTCTAATGTATTCCTTGTATAATGCGTCGATTATCACTGGCATCGGATTGAAATGTTCGTCGAACCATTCTACCGGAAACTCGTCGCCGTCTTCTGCTACCATATTACATCTTCTATCAAGAACGCGTTCAAATTTGTCTTCATGTCCTGGATGACAAATAACGGATTTGACAAACTTATTCCATACTCTTGAGCTACGAACAAGGTGACAACAAGATTTAATAAAATCTCTATTAGGTGCAATCCGATTTTGAAAAGATACCTTGTAGTCGTCGGCTTCGTCGAGAAATATATTCTCACCAAGAGATTCGGCATAGGATCTATCAAAATCATACAAATAAGGCACCCATTCTGTTGTGAATCTATATATCTCGCCTCCTATCTCATAGATTACTGGTTTTGGAGGGTTAGTTTCTTTAACAAAGATATTGCCATTGTGTAAATCATTGTGGGTAGCGCCAGATAGATACAAAGCATAACAAGCGATAGCAATCTGGAACAGAACTAACAAAATGTCGATGCCGACCTCACTTTCCATGTCACTTTTTGCTCTTGAATTTAGCCAGTTGTAATACGGCACTGCATCTGACATTTCTTGTGTCATTATCATGCCATATTTGTAACTGTGTAATTCTGTTCTTGGAAGTCGTTTAAATATTTTATCATCAGTTGTCGACAGCGCTGGGCGTTCACCAGCATCAGGAAAAAGCATAAATACCGCATTGCGCTCCAAATTATTCTCGAGCTGTGTCTCTGATAAAGTGGCACCTTCTAACTTATCCTGTAACATACCCAATATGTTATACCATCTACATTCAGTTGACATCCCATAGCAGGTCACAAAATACGGGCACATACCACTTAGCACTAAGGGATTAGTTATTTGGGTATAGAATTCTCCTTCGTATTTCAAGGCCCAAGTAGCTGCACCATACTCTGAGTACATAAACGTGTTATCCCCGTCCGTAAAGAAAACCTTAACAAAAGCTTTCTCATAAGTTATAGTTAGATTAAAGAGCCGATAGTTCAATGCCATTTCTTCTTTGTAATTTACGATCCATGTGTCGCTGGGTGAAGCACTGTTAGACGGTAATGCTTTTATGCTTTTGACTTTGTCACCGTTACATAAATCCTTCCGACTTATCATCTTTAATTTTAGATGACATTAATTATTGAGGTCAATTTCTATACCTGTACAGGTATAGAAAAAGCATCAACTACTTTTTCAGTCTAATAACAGTCTTAACTCCCATAGCATTTAATTCTTGCAATAGAAGTTTCGATGCATATGGAAAATTACATCTCGATATCTGGTCTGTTTCACATATACGACACTCTTGTGGTGAAGATGCGATATTACCACATATTTCACAGATATGTAGCTGATATGGGTCGGATTTTTCACTAAGTCTTTCCTTAAGAAATCTTGATACACCGTGACTTTTGAGACAATCTATATGAATAAAAAATTAGTTTTTTGAAAATTATAAAAAAATATACAATATCTTACCTGACTCCATTTCTCCACAACGTAGACCGCCTTGACGTGACCTTCCCTCTGGTGGTTGTCTACATAGATTCGTAACTTCACCATGGGAGCGACTATTACCTGTCCATACTGCCTTTCCATTGCGTCGGATATAGAATACTTCAGATGGAACTTGTAAACAGAATACAGGGCATTTTTCATGTGTTAAGTATTCTTTGTTTTCACGGCTGCTGTTCACGATGGGATTACCATTTCCAATACGTATTTCCCACATTTCGTGAGTACTTACAATCTTTTCAATAACACCACTATAGCCTGCATGCATGAATAATTGCTGATATTGACCCGCTAGTATTACCGACATTGAGAATAGTTTATCTCTTCCCCACAACATACTACTCAGAAGAGTAGTAACCTGAGATCGTGACAATTGAAATACCCACTCAGGTAGTCTTCTATCTGAGACTCCTGTACCTAACGTGCTTATGTAACTATATAGTTGTTCATCATAAATGTACAACTTCTCACATAGTTTCTCACTGATGATATTAAAATCGTAACCTAATTTTCGCAGACTAGGTATAACCACGTCTTTCACTTTCTGTGTAGCCACAAGTATCGTTACTTCGCTATCTGTAGTGCTACCTAGTGAAAACCACGCTCCTAAAAGCACAAGCCACGATTCCATGTCAACGCGTTTTGTTTTTATAGTTGCGGTTGCTGGCAAGACAAACTGATAATCCGTGCTATCCCAAATAGCGTCTGTTTTATACCTTACACATTGCCTAATTATATCGTCAGCTCTTACAAAACCAAAATCGTCGTTTCTGGCATAGACTCTAGACACCCACATACGGTGATTTTCACTTACATGTAAGTCTACTTCTTCAGTCTCAATGCTATACATAGTACCCTCATAGTCTTCGTATATCATAATTTCTGTTGGATTTTCGTAAACAAGCTTATGATCTCTCAAACAAGCTATCTTGTCTGTTTTTGATAATTCATAGGCTGTCTTCCAGCCTTGCAGAGTCAGAACTTCTGTACCCTTTATAGCCAAGCAATGTACCTTGTCTGAGACCATATGCTTCAGGCGCAAATAATGCTGAGGTGCCAGCATGATTAATGCTTCCAATGGCTCACCTGTGTATCCAGAATACATCTGTTCGTAGCCATGTGGCTGAAATCCATTACCTTTCAATCTTTCACAGAGTTCGTCGACTATGTCTGTACTATTAGAACTGAAAGCAGTAGCATCGCCGAATTTACCATCCAAAGCAGCTGATTTACCTAGAATACCCTCCATCAGAACGTTGATAGTCATTCTCGACGGTATAGCATGTGGATTAATAATCAAGTCGGGTGTAATACCAGCAGCTGTGAACGGTAGGTCTTCTTGTGGTAAGAATAATCCGAAGACACCTTTTTGCGCACTACGTGAGTTCCCAGTCCATACAGGTTTACCATTTTGCCTAACCATAAATACACCAGTTCTCACAGTTAGACAGTAAACTTTACCATTATAATCAACCCATTTTTCTGACTGTCCGTTCTGAGATTTTGCATGTCCGTGATTTACTTGTGGTTCATTTTTAGATTTTATGATTGTTATAGCCCAATTGTCTTCAGTTGTTTTGATAACTCTGCCATCAGTCATAACAGATTCATTACCAGCTTTTCTTCCTTCTGGAACTCTACAATGTGTAGAATAACCAGCATGTAACGCAAGTCTTGTAACGTCATTGCATAATATTATAGACGATGTATAGTAAACTCTGGTATTTGTTTTAGATATATGACCATCGCCAAGTTCCATCGATTCTAGCAACAGTCTACACTGGCTCTTATTTAGTGACCAAACCCATTCGGGTAAATATTTGTTTACAGCTCCAACACTAAATTGTTTCATGTAGCCAGCAAGTTGAACACTGTGGATAGACCATTTTTCAGCGCTATCTATTTTACACAGATGGAAATTCATATTAGGAACATGTTTATCTAATGCGTTTTTCACTCTTTGTTTATTTACAGAAATTGTAACCTTAGTATCGTCAGCCCATCCTTCAGCCATCCAAATTCCAAAAAATACTAACCAGTCGGCAGTGTGTACAACAATTTCTGGTCTTTTTATATGTTTCCCATCTACGTATTCTGGTATAGAAAAATAATCACCAATCCATACTTCGGGTTCAAAGTTATCTATATTTTTCTTATATCTTATTCTCTTGCCGAAGCATTCTTCAGTATTCACGAACTCATAGCAGTCCCTGTCTCGTCTTTTTATCCACATTCTATGATTTGGAGTGACTGTAAGCTCTACTAGCTGCGACTTAAGTTCGTATAACCTACCGTTATAGTCATATTCATGAAGTTCTTGTGGTGTTTCATACTTGACATTATCATTATCTAATATCGCAACCTTATCTTTCAGTGTTATATCGGTAATGGGTTTCCAGCCAGTGGTTGTTAATACTTCTGCATCGCCCTTCAGACAAGCCGCTTTGTCCCCTATCTCTGGAAATCGTTGATTCCGTGTTATCACTTTTATCAATTTGTATCCATTAGGTGCTACCATCTCGATGACTCTATCTATGTATCCTTCCTCGCCAGACTTGATAGCGTAACTACAATCTGATACTTCCTCTCCTGTTGTCTTATTCGTCTTAGTAAGTGTCTTACCTACTAATACATCGTCTTTCTTGACATATACAGAACGACCGTTAATTCTAGCCTGAATAACACCTTCAGAGTTTAAGTACCCGTAATTCCAACTTCTTACACGTTTTTCAAATGGTGGTAGACATACAGTTTCATAAGAATGAGCTGCTGGTTTAGGTTCTTCTATTGTGATTGTTTTGTATGTTGTAGCGCCAAACAAGCCCCGTTCAACAGCTGATTTAGAGACGATACAAGAATCCTCTTGATTCCAACCTCCATAAACAGCAATTGCTACAATCACATTTGTTCCGTAGGGCATCTCATCCATACCCATAAACGTCGATGGTATTGTACTCACCAGCGGCCTCTGTGGATAGTCGAGTACGTGACTAGTGGTATCTGTTCGAAGCTGATGCGAGAGTGCAAATACCCCAACGGCTTGCTTTGCCATGGATGCTTGAAACACATTTCTGGAAGAATTATGTACACAAAATCCGTCACCACAGATAAAACTCTGAGTGTCACCAGCGACGGTGATGTCAGCAATTCGACGGATATCTGATAGAGTTTTACTCAATACTGGTACGAACAATGTACTACCGTTGGATTTGACTATATTCTTCCAATCATCCGTAGACATTGGATTTTTCGTGTACTGTTTATACTTCAAATACTCAATCTCAGTTCCACGCCTAATTAGTTCTGTTCTGTTATATCTAATACCAATAGTTTCGAAGATATCTATTACAGAAGCATCATCTCCCATCCCTCTAACATCAACACCTAATTCTCGGTACCAGCCTATGAACTCAGAATACGGCTCGTCTCTAGCACCCATACCCGAGAGGAATTCCTTACGTACATGTGGTGGGCAGTTCTTTATCCACTCCAACGAACAATACCTCATAAGAGCAGCAGAGAAATTCTCATCTGGATATAGTCTCAATGCTGACTTGTCGTAGTACTGTACTCCCAAGCCGATAGAATTACAATCAGTTTCGTATTCTTCTAAATCTTCAATAGTCGTAAAATTCAATCGAAATCTATATTCCCATTCCATTTTCAAACAAAAATACCCCATAAGTCTAGCAAAAACTGGCAGACGCCAATCATTGGTCTTTGTTATAATAAAATCTCCATCTTCTGGAGGTGATAGCGATGGGAACACGCTATCTTCTAGTGCAAAATCAGATAGAGATTTATCAGCGTGATAGTCGGTCCTGATAGGCTTACTAGGTAAAAGCGATACACCAACCAAAGATGAGCCGATTTTCAGGTTGTCCAGCGTAACCCATCCATCATAAGTCAGAAATCTATGGTCATATGTAGCAACGATTTTTCGACCTGATATTAATTCGAGTTGGTAAGTCTGTTTGTCAGTAACTTTTGACGCGGAATAGACTACTTCAACTGATTTGTACGTATGTGTCTTTGGACATACTGTAATCACATTTTCACCTATCTGGACTTCCTTTAGTGGTATCGTCGTGCCATCGGTGAGTAGCACAAGTTCATCCTCAAAGATACACTGAGTATGCGACGGAAACGGAGTCGTACTAGCGATTACACCAAGCATCATAGCTGGGTCAATCTCACAGTAATCAGCTTTGAATTGTGACAATTCTGAATCTCTCATAGCAATAACTGCATTTTCGACCTCTGAATTATCCACATACTGTATCAGCTGGCGGTCAAGTAAGTCGTCAAAGTCGAGATTTTTGTACTGTATGTAGCCACCTTTAGAGACAGCGTCCAAGTCGAGTTGGTCCCAGGTCAAAACCAGATCTGATATAGACAACAAAGCGAGTGAATTACTTAGCTCATCCTCAATCGGCGTAGATTTGAGGTATCTACTTCGGACTTCGCGATTGAGTCTGCTTATCACATCCAAAGTTCTTTCTCTATCGATAAATTCATCTTCCTTAATTCTCAGTTTATTATCTGGTCCCACTGGAAATACAGGTCGAATTAATCTACCTTCATCTGTAAAAATTTTGACCTCGTTATCAAGCTCATCGTATGCAAACGATGTATCCTTATTAAGAAGGCCAGAATCACGTGCATACCGCAATTCCGCAATAAAAGCTCTTTGGTCTGGAGTTACACCGAGTAATGCACCATTGAGAAATATTTTTGGATGATATTGTACGTTAGATAATTCTGTAAAATTTTCCATATCTTCAATAATTTCCTTGATGAGAACGGTAGGAGTACGAGATGTAATAGTAGCTGACAATGCAAGATTCAGAACGAGACCTGTTTGTTGACCCTATAAAAAATATATGTGAGATTTTTGGGATAAAAATAATAAATACATCTAGTGCTACACTAACCTCAGGAGTTTCCGCAGGACAAATATAGAAAATTTGGCTTGAATGTGGCTGACGAATTTTTACACTGACGTTTTTTCCATCTTTTCCCATCTGGATGACTACACGTCGCAAATGCGACAGACTTGATCCGTACGATAGTCTCATCAATACCTGTGATACACCAGTTTTGATATAATTAGCTTTTGGTACACCCCATGCGCCAGTAGCAAAAGCACGTCGGATTCCAGTAGTAATGTCCGTATTTCTAGAAATCATACTAATTAAGTCTGGTTTTTGTTTTTTCTTTTCGATACTGCATTGCAGGGTCTTTGTGAATTTCTTAAACAGGGTGCGAAACAGGTCACAACAAAGCACACCTGACATTTCGACGCGCTTATTGATATAACTGTCACGGTCATCACAATTTCTCTCCCCTATACTTGTCCTTAGTAGTTTGTTTACCATATCACCCAACAAGTATGCCTTCTCGCGGAGACTAACAGAGATTCCCATATGCGGAAAAAGTTCATTCTCAACGACCTGTGTTGCATATCCTAATCTCTCATCGTCCTTGATAACTCTTTCTGGGAACTGTCCGAGCCAACACAGAGCATCGCGTCTAGTTTCTACAAATGCAGCGTCGCGGACGATATACTTGATAAATTTAGCTAAATTTCCAGTACGGTCACCTATCAACTCTGCTATTTCGTCTTCTGTTTCGTACCCAAGAGCCTTGAAAAGCACACCAGCAGGTACTAACTCCTTAATATAAGGAAGAACAAACACTATCGTTCTATCGTTGACACCAAGCTTAACGATTATCTGAACTGAATGCCCCGTTTCTTCAGACATACTACGTATTTCACAGGCATATTTGTACTTATCTGACGACTTTTTCTGCGCAGATACAACTATCGGTTGGTTGTAAATACCCCTTAACTGTCCTACGAGAACACGCTCCTTACCTCTAACGATAAAGTACCCACCATGTTCCCACTCACATTCGCCCTGTTGTACTCTCTCTGAAGTAGTAAGTGCTGAGAGATTGCATATCGACGAAAGCAACATTACAGGAATTCTACATATTGGGATACGATTGTGAACAGTGCGTACCACAGGCTCACCTTCAGGAGCATATGTCTCGGTCAACGTCACAAAAATAGGCGTATCGTAGGTTAAATCTTTTAATCTAGCCTCATTTGGATAGACAGTATAAGTTCTCCTTCTATCGTCCTCAGCTAGTGTCGGTGGCGGTACATAGACTTCACCAAAACTAACACTGTACTTGAAATTTGTTGTATCGACTTCAATCATACATTCGTGTACAACTCTCTCTATTCCCATATGAATAAAATCGTTGTACGACGAGAGTTGATGGTGCACGAAGCCTCTTTTCGCAAACATACTCTCTAATACTTTCCATTTAAAATTTTCGGTTAGAGACATTTTTTGGTATATTGGTATTATGACGAGAAGTAGAAAAAATCAAGCTCAATTTTTCTGTCTGTCAACAAAGAATGAACGATTCAACTACAGCAGGAAAATCCTACGCATACCATATTCCCGGTCCATATACAGGCCAAGCAACACGTGCTTATTCACAGTATAGCACTGAAGGCGGCTACAACACCTGTAGAGACGGAGGAATAACACCCCCAACACCAGTGTCGGTTATACCTGCATCTTTCTACAAAATGCGCCCTCACGAGATGCCCTTGTTGAGACCACCACCCTCAAGCACAGCCACTGGCTATTATTCTCCATATGCAGTGATTAGCCAACAAATGTACACCTGTGGGGGCCTTGCCAACGCTCCAGAATTTTGTCTTGGATTCAATGATATCAGTGGCAATGGATGCTCCTAATAAATTGAGCATGAAAAAACGCCAACTAAAAATTCACACAACAATATGGAACTGCACGTAAGCCAAACAAAAGTTATAATGCTTGTAGATACTGTTAAAGCAGCTATCGGGTTATACAGTAAAATAAAAACAGTGGACAAATGCGTCGTCAGAGGCCTTAAATATCTAACGAAACTTGACGGCACTGCAATCGAGGCCAATTATCGGGTTTTACTGGAATTAGCTTTATTTCTGAAATCATACTATGAATCAAATATGGAAAGCTCGCTTCAACGTGCAATATCTGACTATATGATATGGATACTTGAAAAAATTATAGATAATTGTATTGACGTTTTCGATATGGTAGATGAAGTAAATAAAGAAGAATCTGAAGACATCATATTGCCTCGTGAAGTAGTCAGTGAACTAAAACTTGAACGATTCCTGATGCCACGCGACTGGTAGAAAATTGTATTATTTCTAAAAATTTCCAAAGTATGATACTTTGGAAAAACGATATGTTCTTATTTTTCATCTTCTTTCATCCTCATTTCACAAAACGACACTAAAGATTTCGCTTCATTCTCGTCAAAGATGCCATTTGATTGCGGACCGAGATTTAATAGAAATTTTCCACCTAATTCTTTGACTTTCTTATATAGATCGAATAATTCTTCTCCAGTTTTATAATCTTTTCGTTCTTGTGTTCTACAGAATCCCCAACTTATTCCTATAGTTTGTACTGATTCCCATTTAGTTTCAGGTTTGACTTCAGGAATATGCCTATCGCTGAAATTATTATAAGTATAATCATATACAATTCTATCATTAATCTCAACGTCAGGATTATCTTCTTTCAATAATTTTGAAAGTTCTTTCAATGAATTATGTGCAAATTTCGTAGAAAAGCACCAATGTCCGTCGAACCACCAAATATCTGGT
>Ga0194059_1000775_pt1 | contig 14297 bp, 9 predicted proteins | sample SepL6211m_MetaG_FD_163426 | JGI IMG/M metagenome (GOLD analysis project Ga0194059, IMG submission 163426) | Anoxic zone freshwater microbial communities from boreal shield lake in IISD Experimental Lakes Area, Ontario, Canada - Sep2016-L626-11m | ecosystem: Environmental > Aquatic > Freshwater >... | reverse complement strand
GAAGAGACGGGTGTGGGTGGCGTCAATGGGAACGACCAGGGCGTGGATTTTCAGGCGCATCCGCGGGATCGGGATGTGCAGGGTCATGACGTTCGGGCGGTGGAAGTCCAGCCGGCCGCCACCATCCCGGCCGTCCATGAGGGCGTGGGTCGAGCCGCCGAAGTCGGTGTCTTCCCAGATCACCTCCATCTCGGAGTCCGGCTTCATGTAGCGGCTGACGAATTTCCCGATGGTCTTGCGATGAACAAAGGGCAGGTGCGGACTGTCGAGCATGTTCTCCATGGCCCGGGTCCAGTGGCAGTTCCAGGTCCGCTCGATGATGATCCGCGCCAGGGAGGGATCGGTCAGGGTCTCCGGAACAACGGGCTCGCCGGGCGGCTCCCCTGCAGGGTTGGTGTAGGCCCAGACGAAGTCGCCGATCGCCCGGGCCGGAAGCGCGGTCGCGCCAAGGGTCTCCAGCCGGGCCTTCGGGTTCAGGGGTGCGCCCCGGTTGGTTCCGTCCGTCCCGAACCTCCACCCGTGGAAAGGACACTCCAGGCACCCCTCCGGTGTGATGCGTCCGAGGGAAAGTTTCACACCGCGATGGGGGCACTTGTCGACAAGCACGCCTGGCGTTCCGCCGGAACCGAGGAAGACCGCCAGGCGCTCTCCCGCCACCTGGACGCCCACCGGTCCCTGCGCGAGGCTGCGCAGGGGGACGATGGGAGTCCAGACCCGGGCGAAGTCCCCGAACATCATGCTTCTCCGCGGGCCTTGCGGGCGTCCGCGAGGGCCTTCACCAGACCGATGGAGCCGAGGAAGTAGTGGAAGGCCGCCCACAGGTAGAAGCACAGGGAAATGATCACGCCCGAGCGGGTCGCATCCACCAGGCTGTCATGGCAACGCGCGACCAGTCCAGGCGCCGATCCTGCCGGTGCCAGACCGCCGGGGCAGGCCTTGGCGAAGTTCTCCGCGCCGCCTGCACCGCCCAGCATCTGGCCGATCGAGGCCAGCACGCCGCTCCCCGGGCCATGGTTGAAGTTGAACTGGGCGAAGTGGTCGATCACCCAGCCGGTGAAGGGCGGGCCTCCACCAAGGGCGATCAGGTTCAGGAAGAACAGCATGATGGCCGCAGCGGTCGCCCGGCGACGGCTTTCGACCATGTTCTGGACCACGCCAAAGGTCGGGCCGAGATAGGTGTAGTGGAAGATACCGGGGATCAGGAGGATCAAGGCCGCTGACTGCCAGGAGGGCTGGAGGTAGGCCGTGATGTAGATCGGTGTCGCGATGGCCAGGCCGATGGCCGGGGTCAGCGAGTACCACCGGGGGCTGCGCAGGGCGAGGCGGTCGGTCACCACGCCCCCAAGCAGGGTGCCTATGCCCGCAGAGATGCCGCCCACCAGGCCGGTGATCAGGCCAACCTGGGCATAGTCGAGGCCAAAGGCGCGGGAGAAGTAGGGCGGCACGAACTGGCCCGACCCATAGGATCCGAAGGAGGCGATGGTCACGCCGAGGATCATGTTGAGCACCGGCCACTTGCCGAACAGGGTCTTCACGATGGCCCCTATCTCGCGGAACTCACCGCCCATAGAGAAGGGCGGTTGCGCTACCAGCGAAGCCCCGCCGTCGGCCTCGGAGTGTCCCCGCGGCGGTTCCTTGATCAGGAGCTTGATGGCGATGGCGATAAGTACGCCGGGCAGGCCCACCAGCATGAAGGCGACCCGCCAGGAGAAGTTCTGCGCCAGCCAACCCCCGGCGACCGCACCGACCATGGTCCCGAAAGGGATACCGAAGGCGTAGACTGCCAGGGCGCTCGCCCGCTTCTTAGGCTCGAAATAGTCGCTGATCAGGGAGTGGGCTGGCGGGTTCAGTCCAGCCTCGCCGAAGCCCACCCCGAACCGGTAGGCCGCCAACATGGCGAAGCTCGTCGCCGAGCCGCAGAGGGCGGTGAACCCCGACCAGACGACGATGGCAGCGGTGATGATATTGACCCTGGAGAACCGCTCGGCCAGCCGCGCGATCGGGATCCCGAGGATGGTGTAGAGCAGGGCGAAATAAAGTCCGCCAAGCAGGCCGAGCTGGGTGTCCGTGATCTTCAGGTCAACCTTGATGGCCTGGCCGATCGTGGAAATGATCGTGCGGTCGATGAAGTTGAAGGTGTAGGCCGTGACCAGGAGGGTCAGCACCAGGGATTTGTAGTTGTTCGAATAAACAGGGCGATCCGCTGACGGCAGATCGGCTTCACGTGTGGACATAGACTCTCTTACCCCCTTGGCGGCGACCGCTTTGGTCGAGATTGTCACGGTTCGGCGTCGCAGGGGAAGGGGCCGTCATGGGCCTGCCGGCCGGGATCGGCTAGAAGGCGGAATGATCGAGCAGATCACAGACCCCAAGGATCTACGCATCGCCGACTACCAGGAGGTCCGCGAACGCGACCTCGTGGGTCGGCGAGGGCGCTTCATCGCAGAGGGCGAGGTTGTCCTTCGTGCGCTCCTCGGGAGTTCCCTGGCGCGCCCCGTTTCTCTCCTGGTCACCGATCGCCAGCGGGTGCGGCTGGAACCCCTGATATCGGAGCTTCCCGGCGAAACGCCTGTCTTCGCCGCTTCTCAGACCGTGATGGACGCCATCGTCGGGTTTCCCATCCACAGGGGAATCCTTGCGGTCGGGGAAAGGCTTGCACCGCCCGATCCCTCCACCCTGCTTGCTGGCGTCTCCGGGGACGGCCTGATCCTGGCCCTCTCCGGGATTTCCAACCACGACAACATGGGCGGCCTGTTCCGCAACGCCGCCGCATTCGGCGTCTCGGCGGTGCTGCTCGACGCCAGCTGCTGCGACCCCCTCTACCGGAAGGCGCTCAGGGTGTCGGTGGGCGCTGTCCTGCGGGTCCCCTTCGCCAGGCTGGAGCCCGGCGGCGATCTTGGCACCTGCCTTGAAGCCTCAGGCGTCCGACGGCTGGCCCTCAGCCCGTCAGGCGACCACGCTCTTGGGGACGTCCGGGTCGGCGGTCGTATGGCGGCTCTCTTCGGTGCCGAGGGGCCCGGCCTCTCGCCCGAACTCATGGCGCGGTGTGAAACCGTCCGTATCCCTATGGCCGAGGGGTTTGATTCCCTGAACGTTGCGACGACTTCGGGCATCGTCCTGCACCACCTCTCGACTGCGCGCCGGTCTCAGGAGCCCCTGTCGTGACCGCCCTCGTCGATCGTCCGGAGCTCCGTCTCTTCCTCGCCCTCGGCATTGGCCTCCTGGTCGGCGTCGAGCGCGAGCGCAGCAAGGGCGAGGGACCTGGCCGTCAGGCCGCTGGCCTTCGGACCTTCGCCCTGCTGGGCCTTGTCGGCGGTGGCGCAGGCCTTTCAGGTCAACCCCTTCTGGTCGCCGTTTCGGGCCTCTTCGTGGCCGCCGCCGCGGTAGCTTCCTACCTGCGGACCCGGGTTTCCGACCCCGGACTGACGACCGAGGTGGCCATGTTCGCCACCTTCCTCCTCGGCGTCATAACGGCCACCCAGCCGCAGGGGGCTGTGGCGGCGGGCGTGGTCATGGCGGTTCTGCTGGCGGCCCGCACCCCCCTGCAGCGCCTCGTCAAAGAGGTCCTGAGCGAACGTGAGCTCCGGGACGGTCTGGCCTTCGCCATCGCAGCCCTTGTGGTCCTGCCCCTGCTCCCGGACCGGGCCGTGGACCCCCTTGGCGTGCTCAATCCCTTTGCCCTCTGGCGGCTGGCGGTCGTGATGATGGGGCTGAGCGCCGCCGGCTACGTGGCCCAGCGCCTCGCGGGCTTGCGCAGGGGTCTGATCCTCGCTGGCCTTGCCGGGGGGTTCGTTTCCTCCACGGCCACCATTGCAGCCATGGGACGCCGGGCCCGTGAGACGCCGGAAGTTGCCGGACAGGCCGCCTCGGCGGGGGTGGCATCCATGCTGACCTCGATCCTCTACCTGTGCCTGCTGCTGGCGGCCCTGAGGCCGCAGGTCCTCGTCCTCGTCGGCGTTCCGCTGGCAGTCTCGGCCGCCTGCCTCCTGGCCTATGCGGTAGCTGGTCTCCGGCATGACGCCCCTCCGGATGCCCCTGCACCGACGGGCCGTGCCTTTGACCCTCGCGCCGTCGCCCTCTTCGTCGGCCTGGTGGCAGGCTTTACCCTGATCAGCCAAGGGCTGGAGCGCTGGCTTGGCGACGCCGGGGTCCTTGCGGGTGCGGTGGCGACCGGCCTTGCCGATGCCCACGCCGCAGCCTTGTCCATGGCGAACATGGCGGCAGCCGGGGCGCTGTCGGACCGTACTGCCGCCCTTGGGGTACTGATCGCCCTGGTGACCAACATGCTGGTCAAGGCGCCAACAGCCTGGATCCTCGGAGGTCGCGACTATGGCCTTCGAGTGAGCCTGGGTGCCGTGCTGCTGGCGGCCAGCGCCTTTGGGGCCGCGGTATTCACTGGGCTGGTCCATCTGTGAGCGGCAAAGCTTGTCAAGGATGGCTTGCCACGGCTAGAGCCTAGGCCTCGCCGGTCCCCCGGTTGCATCGACGCGCGAAGTTCAACGGAGACTCCTTATGGCCATTGATGCGGCGACCGTCCGCAAGGTCGCCAGACTGGCCCGGATCGCCGAACCCGAAGCCCGGATCGAACCGCTCGCCCGGGAACTGACCGGCATCATGGCCTGGATCGAACAACTGGCCGAGGTCGATGTCGAGGGGGTGGAGCCCATGACCTCGGCGGTTTCCATGTCTGCGCCCCTCCGCGAAGACGTGGTCACCGAAGGTGGCGACCCTGAGCGCGTCCTGACCAACGCCCCTCGCCGGTCTGGCGACTTCTTCGTCGTTCCCAAGGTGGTCGAGTGATGTCCGGACTTACCGACCTGACCCTAGGCCAGGCCCTCGACGCCCTCGGGACCGGGAAGATTTCGTCCGAGGAACTCACAGGCGCGTACATCGCCGCCATCGAGGCCGCCCGGCCCCTGAACGCCTTCGTCCTCGAGACCCCCGAGAAGGCGCTCGAAATGGCGCGCGCCTCGGACCATCGACGGGCCTCAGCCGAGGCGGGCCCGCTTGATGGGGTTCCTCTCGGGATCAAGGACCTGTTCTGTACCGAGGGCGTGCGGACCACCGCCGGCAGCCGTATCCTCGCCGACTTCACGCCGACCTATGAGTCCACCGTGACCTCCCAGCTTTGGCGCGACGGTGCGGTCATGCTGGGCAAGCTGAACCTGGATGAGTTCGCCATGGGCTCGTCCAACGAGACCTCGGCCTTTGGGCCTGTGGTCAGCCCCTGGCGGCGCCAGGGCGACGATGCGCCCCTTACGCCCGGCGGATCTTCGGGGGGCTCCGCGGCGGCTGTCGCTGCGGGCCTCTGCCTCGGGGCTACGGCCACCGACACCGGCGGCTCGATCCGCCAACCTGCGGCCTTCACGGGCACAGTAGGGATCAAGCCCACCTATGGGCGGTGTTCGCGCTGGGGCGTGGTTGCCTTTGCCTCCTCGCTCGATCAGGCCGGACCCATCGCCCGGACGGTAGAGGACGCGGCCATCCTCCTGAAGTCCATGTCCGGGCATGACCCCAAGGACTCCACCAGCCTGAACACCGAAGTCCCCGACTTCCCGGCCTTCATCGGAAAGTCGGTCAAGGGGCTCCGGATCGGCATACCTAAGGAGTACCGGGTCGAGGGCATGTCCCCCGAAATCGACGCGCTCTGGGAGCAGGGGATCGCCTGGCTTCGCGACGCTGGGTGCGAGATCGTCGAGGTTTCCCTCCCACACACCCGCTATGCCCTGCCGGCCTATTACATCGTTGCCCCCGCGGAGGCATCCTCCAACCTCGCCCGCTACGATGGCATGCGATACGGCCTCAGGGTCGAGGGCGGGAACCTGACGGACACCTACGAGAAGTCCAGGGCTGCGGGCTTTGGCGAAGAGGTCAAGCGGCGGATCCTGATCGGCACCTACGTCTTGTCGGCCGGCTACTACGACGCCTACTACCTGCGTGCCCTCAAGGTGCGCCGGCGCATTGCCGATGACTTCACGGAGGCTTTCGGCAAGGTCGATGCCCTGCTGACGCCCACGGCACCCTCCGCCGCCTTTGCCCTCGGCGAGAACGCCGAGGACCCGGTGGCCATGTACCTGAACTATATCTTCACGGTGACCGTGAACCTGGCTGGCCTACCGGGAATGAGCGTTCCGGCGGGGCTGGACGCCCAGGGCTTGCCCCTCGGCCTGCAGCTGATCGGCCGCCCCCTCGACGAGGGCCTGCTGTTCTCACTGGGCGGCGCCATCGAGAAAGCGGCGGGCTTCTCGTCGAAGCCCGCGCGCTGGTGGTAACCCCTTAGGGGGCTTACTGCGACGAAGTCTTGCCAGCCGGGGCCGAGCCCTGGGGGGCCGCATTCAGGGCGGTCTGGATGGCCGCAAGCTTCTCGTCCGACAGAGCGCCGCCAGACATGGGCTGTAGCTGGCGAAGGGTCATGCCCTTGAACTGCTCGTAGGCCGGGTGCTGGGTCATGCCCGGCATTTCCTTGTCGAGGACAGCCTTGGAGGCGGGATCGGCAACGAGCTCGGCGATCGGGGTTGCGTCGACCGTCTTCTTGCCATCTGCAAGGGCGGGAATGGCGGCAAAGGCGAGGGACAGGCCGGCCAGGCCGGCGATCAGGGTTTTCTTCATTTTGGTCTCCAGGCACGCGGGGTCCTTCCCGGGCTCTGGGGTCGGAGGTTGAAGACAGACTGGCCGGGAGCGCAAGAGGCTTTCGCAGGGAACTCGCCCGATCTAAACAGGGTGTATGAGCGAAGCATCAAAATTGATCGAAGGCCGGACCGGGCCGTGGGAAATCGTATTGGGCCTCGAGGTTCACGCCCAGGTGGCCTCCCAGGCCAAGCTTTTCTCCGGCGCAGCCGTCGGCTTTGGGGCAGGTCCCAATGCGCAGGTCAGCCTCGTGGACGCAGCCATGCCTGGCATGCTGCCGGTTCTGAACGGGTTCTGCGTCGAGCAGGCGGTCCGCACTGGGCTGGGCCTGGGCGCACAGATCAACCTGACCAGCCGGTTCGACCGTAAAAACTATTTCTATCCCGACCTGCCCCAGGGCTACCAGATCAGCCAGTTCAAGGATCCCATCGTCGGCGAGGGCGAGGTCCTGGTGGAACGTGACGACGGGACCAGCTTCACCGTGGGTATCGAGCGCCTGCATCTCGAGCAGGACGCCGGCAAGAGCCTCCACGACCAGGATCCCGATTCGACCTTTGTGGATCTGAACCGGTCCGGCACGGCCCTGATGGAGATCGTCTCCCGGCCGGACATGCGCTCGTCGGAAGAGGCAGCGGCCTACGTCAAGAAACTCCGCACTATCCTCATCTATCTCGGCACCTGTGATGGCGACATGGAGAAGGGCAACCTGCGCGCCGACGTCAACGTCTCGGTCCGCAGGCCCGGCGAGGGCCTTGGCACCCGCTGCGAGATCAAGAACGTCAACTCCTACCGTTTCATCCAGCAGGCCATCGAGTACGAGGCCCGCCGCCAGATCGAGATCCTCGAGGATGGCGGCCACATCCACCAGGAAACCCGTCTGTTCGACCCGGTGAAGGGCGAGACCCGCTCCATGCGGTCAAAGGAAGACGCCAATGACTACCGCTACTTCCCCGATCCGGACCTGCTTCCCCTGGTTCTGGACCCGGCCTGGGTGAAGGCGATCGAGGCCAGCCTGCCCGAACTCCCCGACGCCAAGAAGGCGCGCTTCCAGGAACAGTACGGGCTCACCGCCTACGACGCGGGCGTGCTGATCAGCGAGCAGGCCCGGGCCGACTATTACGAGGCCGCTGCGGCAGGTCGGGACGCCAAGCTGGTGGCCAACTGGGTCACCAATGACCTGGCCGCCCGCCTGACGGCCGCCGGAACGCCCATCGCCGAGAGCCCGATCGCGCCGGATGAGATCGCCGAGCTTGTCGCCCTGATCGAGGAGGGCGTGATCTCCTCCAAGATCGCCAAGGATGTCTTCGAGCGCATGTGGGCGGGGGACGGACGTCCCCGGGCGGTCGTCGAGGCCCAGGGCCTGCAGCAGGTTTCGGACACCGGCGCCCTGGAGGCCCTGGTCGAGCAACTGATCGCCGAAAACCCGGGTCAGGCGGCTGCGGTCCGCGAGAAGCCCCAGGCCATCGGCTGGTTCGTCGGCCAGGTCATGAAGGCGACCGGGGGCAAGGCCAATCCCGCTGCCGTGAACCAGATCCTCAGGTCCAAGCTCGGGGCCTGAAGCCACCGACAGGGAGACGCGCCATGGCATCGGCATTCGAGACGGCCTGGACCTGCTTCGAGGTGACCCTCCAGGATCGGGTGGCGCACATCCGCCTCAACCGACCCGACGCCTTCAACGCCATGAACCGGGCGTTCTGGAATGAACTGCCAGCCATCGTCGACGACATCAGCGACAACGCCCGGGCCCGGGTGATCGTGATCTCCGCCGCTGGACGCCATTTCTCGGCCGGCATGGACCTGCAGAACTTTGACGGGGTCGGCGGCGGTTCCGGCCAGGTTCGCGCCGATATCGCCGGGGAGGCCTCCCGGGCCCACCTGGAGTCGCTGCAGGATACGTTTTCCTGCCTCGACCGCGCCCGGATGCCGGTCATCGTCGCGGTGCAGGGCGCCTGCGTCGGGGGCGGTGTCGACCTGACCTCGGCCTGCGACATCCGTTACGCCAGCGCCGACGCCTTCTTCTGCATCCAGGAGATCAACATCGGCATGACCGCCGATGCCGGCACCTTCCCCCGCCTCTGCCGCCTCATCCCGCAGGGCTGGGTGCGTGAGCTGGCCTATACCGGTCGACGCCTCCCGGCCGAGGCGGCTCAGGCGATCGGCCTGGTCAATACGGTCCTGCCGGATCCGGAGACCCTCTTGGCCCATGCCCTTTCCACCGCCCGGGAGATCGCCTCCAAGTCGCCCCTGGCGGTGGCTGGATCCAAGGTGATGATCAACTACGCCCGGGAGCACGACACGGAGACCGCCCTGGAGTACCTGCGGGTCTGGCAGACGGGCATGTTCCCTTCGGCCGACATGGCCGAGACTTTCAAGGCCCGGCAGGACGGGCGAGAGCCGGATTTCCCGGACCTTCGGCCCGTCCGGCGGGGCATGTAGGACCGCCTCAGCGCGCCGGGGCCGCCGTCCAGAGGTCCAGCCAGTCCATGACCTCATCGTGCCACTGGACCGAGTTTTGCGGCTTCAGGATCCAGTGGTTCTCGTCCGGGAAGGTCACGAACCGGCTTTCGATCCCCCGGCGCTGCAGGGCGGTGAAGGTCGCCAGGCCCTGCTCAAGAGGCACGCGGTAGTCTTTCTGGCCATGGATGACGAGCATGGGCCGGGTCCAGGCCCCGACCTTGGTCACCGGGTTGAACCTCTCGTAGCCCGCTGGGTCGTCGTGTGGCATGCCGCCGTTCTCCCACTCGGTGAACCAGATTTCCTCCGTGGAGTAGGCCATGGCGCGGGTGTCGAAGAGGCCGGAGTGGTTCACCAGGCATTTCCACGGCTTGCTCCAGTTCCCAGCAATCCAATTGACCATATAGCCGCCATAGGAGCCTCCGAGGGCGCAGGCCCGGTCGCCGTCCAGCCAGGGGAAGCGTTCGAGGGCTGCGGTCCAACCCTTTTGCAGGTCTTCCAGCGGGCGGTCGCCCCAGTGTCGCGAGATGGCGTCGGTGAAGGCCTGGCCGTACCCCGTCGACCCGTGGAAATCGATCATGACCACGGCGTAGCCTCGGCCAGTGTAGGTCTGGGCATTCCAGCGATAGTGCCAGAGGTTCCCGAAGGATCCCTGCGGCCCACCGTGGATCAGGAAGGCAACCGGGAACTTCTGGCCCGGCCGCGCACCTGGCGGACGGACTACGTATCCGTAGACCGTTTCCCCGTTCCAGCCGGTGAAGGCGAACTGGGTGGGCTCGCCCATTCCCATACCGGCCATTCGTTCGGCGTTGAGGCGGGTCATTTGGACGGCGTTGCGGCCGTCGGCGTCGGCACGCCAGACCTGGGCGGGGGCGGTCAGGCTGTCTTGCGTGAAGACCAGGCCTGTTCGGCTGACGTCGTATTCCCCGACGTGTCCCTCGCCAGTGACCGAGAATGGGAATCCGCCACGCCGGGCGTCGAATGCAAAGAGACGCTGCTGGCCCTGGTCCTGGGCCGGGACGTAGAGACGGCGACCATCGGGCGACCACCTGAGGGCTTCGGCCGAGCGGTCCCAGCCGGGCGCAAGTTCCCGGGTCCGCCCTGTGGCGAGGTCGCGCACCATGATCCCGTTCCGGTCAGCCTCGAAGCCGGGTCGCTTCATGGCCAGCCAGGCGAGGGTCCGACCATCCGGCGACAGGACCGGCGCGGAGTCGGCGGCAGGATTGCCTGGGGTCAGGTTGACGGGCGCGGTCCCACCGGAGACCGGGACCTGGAAAAGATCGAAATTCGTGCTCCAGGCCTCTGTCTTCCCAGCGATCTTGGCAGAAAAAATCACCGACTTCCCATCCGGTGTCAGAGCGAAGTCGTCCTCGCCGCCAAAGGGCCTTCCCGGAACGTCGGCGTCCAGGCCCGCCGTCAGGGCGACGGCTTCCCCGGTCGTAACACCGGCGACCGGGTCGAGCGGAAGGGCGAAGAGCTGGTTTCGGGTTCCGTCCGCCCAGGTGTCCCAGTGGCGCACGAAGAGGCGATCGTAGACCCGTCCTGACGGGATGGCCGGCGCCGCGAGGCGGTCGGAGGTGCATTTCAGGGAAGCGCAGTCGGGAAAGACGGACAGGCCAATCACCAGAGTCCGGCCATCATTTGAAAGGCGGTAGGCCTCCACGCCCAGGGGCAGGCGCGTGACCTGCTGGGGAGAGCCACCTGCGGAGGGCGCGCGCCAGACCTGGTTGGAGCCCGAGCGGCTGGAGAGGAAGTAGATCCAGCGGCCGTCGGCGCTCCAGCGGGGGGAGCCGACGCCTTCGCCGATCCCGGCGACAGGCTCGGGCGTCGCCGCCTTCGCGGACAGGTTCACCCGCCACAGGACGGTGCGGCCGCGGTCAGCCTCCCAGTCTGTACGGCGGACGACGAAGAGTGCGGAGCCACCGTCCGGTGCGGTCCGGACCTCGGAGATCCGATCTAGCATGACCAGATCCTTGGCCGTGAAGCCCCGGGCCTCCGCCGCCTGGGCTCCCGCGGGCGCGGCGAAGATGGCAGCGAGGGCGAGTGCGGTCAGGGCGATGCGCATGTGTCAGGTCTCCGGCGGGGATCCACTCTGATCTTAGCACGCCCTGACCCGGGGAAGGAGGACGTTGCGCCGCGCCGCCGCCTTCGGCTAAGAGAGGCGCTCCCCGCCGGGGACTGGTGACGTGGCCGAGTGGCTGAAGGCAACGGTTTGCTAAATCGTCATACCCGAAAGGGTATCCAGGGTTCGAATCCCTGCGTCACCGCCACCCAGCCTGCTGGCATAGTCCTTCTTTTGCTAGCGCCGGAATCTTTCGGTCTGTAGTGAATTTAAGCCTCGATTGTAGTTCTGCGGGCTTCACGAGGGTTGCTTCAAGGATATCGAGCAAGAATTTCGACCTCTGCGGATTTCGCCCAGTCTCACTCTGGGTTGGGAGTGGGTATGTCAGGAACGGAAGTGAATTCGCAGGATGATGCGCCTCAGCCTGCGTTCGAATCAGAACAGCAAGGTGAGAACAGTCTCCTTGCTGGGACCATGCAGGCAGCGCTGGCGCTTGCGCGAGACCGACTTCTCGACCGGTCTCTGCGAAATAGGCTCATCAATACCCCTCTGAAATCGAGCAAGGCGCGGCAGGTCCGCGTATTCGATGAACTGAGCGACAAGGTCTTCGCCCGCCTCCGTAGTAAAGGCGTATTTTCGTTTATACATGGCCGCGGCGACGATGCTGAAGATCAACACCAGGTCGAGGTTGCCGGGTCGGGCTCGGGCCCCGATCGCCTCTCCGACAGCAAGCTTCAAACACAGATGACGTTGGATGGGCTGCAGAAGCGCCTTCTAAGCCTCTACCATGAAGGGCGCACGCTTGAGGAGGAGCAAGGCGTCAACGTCCTGTTCCTTGCGCTCGGATTCCTTGAGTGGCGTGAAGACGCCAAATCCCAGGTCGAGCGGTTCGCTCCACTCTTGCTGCTGCCGGTCGAGTTGATCCGGGAGGGCGCGCGGGACCGGTTTAAACTCCGGGTTCGTGATGAGGACCTGATCACGAACATAAGCCTGCAGGCTTGGCTAAAGGAGGAGTTCCGGGTCGAGCTTCCCGAGATTCCGGAGCGCGATGAGTGGAGTCCAAGTGACTACTTCGACGACGTTGCAAGGGCGGTTGAAGGCCTGAAAGGCTGGCGGGTCCACCAAAATGAAGTGCTCCTCGGTTTCTTCTCCTTCTCAAAATTCCTGCTCTGGCGGGATCTAAAGCCGGAAAGCTGGGGCGATGGCATCTTGCTGGGGAACGGCCTCCTCAAGCAGCTATTGCTGCGCGACTTTGGTGAAGATGAGATCGTGGATACGCCTCTGATCGCTCATGACGATCGGCTTGATCAGGTCTTTTCACCTGCCGAACTGATCCATGTCACGGACGCGGATAGTTCCCAGGCAATCGCGATCCAGGAGGTTCTGGCCGGCAAGAACCTAGTGATCCAGGGACCGCCGGGTACCGGGAAGTCGCAGACCATCACCAACATAGTCGCTGGCGCTGTGGCCGGCGGGAAATCCGTTCTGTTCGTCGCTGAGAAGATGGCGGCGCTGGACGTCGTGCACGAACGGTTGGCTACGGCGAAGCTGGGCCCCATCTGCCTCGAACTTCACAGCCGCAAGTCGTCGAAGGCCTCTGTGCTCGAACAGCTTCGGAAAGGGCAGAATACCGCACCTCCACCGATGTGGGCCGAGTCAGCTTTCGCCGAACTCGGTGAGACGCAACAGCGGCTTCGCAGCCACTCCGACCTGCTTCACACTCCGGATTCAACTGGCTTTACCCCCTTCAAGCTCATGGGCGAGATTTCGCTCCTGAAGGGGGCTGGGGCGCCGACGCCAGACTTCGAACTCTCCAGCGCCGCGGAATGGACCCAGGTCCAGGTTGACGAGGTCCGGCGCGAGACGTCGCTGGTTGCCGGTCGCCTTCTGACTTGTGGGACCCCAGCGCTTCATCCTTGGCGGGGGGTGGGCATTCCAGCGCCAGACCCGCTGGTCCGTGACCGTCTCAGACCGCAGGTCGCACGGTGCCGGGACACCGCGTCAGCGCTTGTGGAGCAGGTCGATGCAGTTCGCCAAAGACTTCCAATTTCTGGTGAACTCACATTCCGCCGTGAGGCGGAGTGGCTGGATGCGCTCGGTCTGCTCGCGGTTCGCCCGACCGGATTCGAGGAGATCATCGCCGATGGTCGTTGGCGCGTCGTCCTCGCGGAGATTGGTGTCGCGGTCCAGAACGGGCTCCGTCTCGCCACTCTTGAGGCGGTTGTCGGTCAGGCCTTCCGTCCAAGCGCGCTTGAGCGGGACTGGTCGCGGGTCCGGGTTGAAATCGCGGGCCGCGGCGACTCAATCTTCAGGTTCCTCTCGAAGTCATACCGGGATGCCGTCGCAGACGTGCGCGGGCACTGGAATGGTTCCTGGCCGAAACAAAATCGGGTCCGCCTGAGTAAGCTCGACGCCCTGATTGAACTCAAGCAGGTCCAAGCTACGATCCTTTCGGCTGGTGAAAGGGTAGGTCCGGCGCTTGGGTTGCACTGGCGCGGCCTCCAGTCGGACTGGGAGCGATTAGCGGAACTGGCCGCTTGGTTGCCGAGACTGGTTCATGCGGAAGAGGTTGTCGGTACCCGCTTTCCGTTACTCCCTTCCAAAGAGGCTCAGGACCTCGCGGATCGCCTTCGGCATGTCGCCGAGGCTGCGGAGGCCGCCTTTGGCGATGCGGTCGAAGCCCTGAAATTGGACCTAAATCTTACCTTCGAGAGGCCCGAACTGCGGGAGGTTCCGTACGGGCTCCTGCTTGCGACGGCGATTCAGTGGTCTGAGAAATTCGAGTTCCTGGTCGACTGGACTGCGGCGCGGGACGGTTTGAGTTGGCTTCGGCAGCTCGGCTGTCTCCGGCTTGCGGAAGGCGCCTACGCCGGTGAAGTCACACCCGTCCAGCTCGAGCCGATCCTGGCCCTGGCGATCTTCGAGGCGAAGTGGAATCGACTTCGCTCACAAAGTCCGGAGCTTGGCGAAGGGCTGGGGGATGAACTGGATCGTCTCGTCAAGCGGTTCAGGACTGCGGATAAAGACGGGATTCGGCTGGCGTCGGATCAGGTCTCCCGAGCCCATATCGACCGGCGTCCGACGGGTACGATGGGCGCGATGGGCATCCTTGCCGATGAGCTCAGGAAGCAACGCAATCACATGCCTGTGCGCA
>Ga0194059_1000774_pt1 | contig 14297 bp, 11 predicted proteins | sample SepL6211m_MetaG_FD_163426 | JGI IMG/M metagenome (GOLD analysis project Ga0194059, IMG submission 163426) | Anoxic zone freshwater microbial communities from boreal shield lake in IISD Experimental Lakes Area, Ontario, Canada - Sep2016-L626-11m | ecosystem: Environmental > Aquatic > Freshwater >... | reverse complement strand
TGTTGCCATCTCGAGCATGGCGTCGGCGTCGTTGACAGCCACCAAGACCAGCCCGCCGCCTGGCTCGCCGAACAGCGTGATGTCGTCGCGCGTCGCCAGATTGGGCAATTCGAGTTCGATACCGACACGACCAGCGATCGCCATCTCGGCGGCTGCCACAGCGAGTCCGCCTTCGGCAGCGTCGTGGGCGGCGTGAGTGATGCCCTGTGCAGCCGCCTCGACGAGGACGTCAATCAGGTGAGCCTCGGCCGCCAGATCGACGTCGGGAATTCGACCAGCCACGCTGCCGAACACGTAGGCCTGATACTCGGAGCCATCGACGGCGGGCTCAGCATCGCCAAGCAGCACGATCGTCGCGCCTGTCTGTGGGGCCGCACCAATCGCGCGCGCCGCATCTTCGATCAGACCCACACAGCCGACGACAGGCGACGGCGGAATCGGGCCGCCGGAGTGCTCGTTGTACAGCGAGACGTTGCCCGAGACGACGGGCGCCTGGAGCGCCTCGCAGGCCTCAGCCATCCCCTCAACGGACTCAACGAACATGTACGGCGTCTCGCCGCGCTCGGGATTACCGAAGTTGAGGCAGTTGGTGATGGCCAATGGTCGACCACCGGTGCAGGCAACGTTGCGCGCAGCCTCGGCGACGGCCTGTCGTCCACCGCGTCGCGGATCGAGCCAGGTGCGGCGGCCACTGCCATCGAGCGCAGCGGCGATCGCTCGCTTGGAGCCTGGCAGCCGAACGACGCCGGCATCGGCGCCCGGGCGAATGACCGTACCACCGCCGACGATCTGGTCGTACTGCTGAAAAATCGCGGCCTTGGAGGCGATATTTGGTGCGCCAAGCAGGCGCGTGAGCGCAGTCGTGGCATCCGGCTCCGCCGGCAAATCGGCGATCGCCAACGACTCACTCGCCAGCCGATCGGGGCGCTGCGGGTCGAGCGTATAGCGCGGGCAATCGTCGACAAGGGCCGCGACGGGAATATCGCCAACGACGGTGTCGCCCATCGTGCAGATCAGATGATCACCCTCAACGACTTCGCCGATCACGGAACATTCGAGCTCCCACCGAGCACACAGCGCCTCTACTTCGGCCAGGCGGCGAGGCTCGACGCAGGCGAGCATACGCTCTTGCGATTCGGAGATCATGATCTCGAAGGCCTCCATGTCGTCCTCGCGCAACGGCACCTTGGCGAGGTCGAGGCGTACTCCGACTGGACCACGCGAGGCCATCTCGGAGGCGGACGAGGCGAGCCCTGCGGCACCGAGGTCTTGCAGGCCAACGAGGACATCGTCACGCACGAGCTCGAGCGAGGTCTCGATCAGGCGCTTACCCATGTACGGGTCGCCGATCTGGACGGTCGGGCGCTTCTCGTCGCCACCTGCATCGATGTCCTGTGAGGCGAGCACAGACGCTCCACCGATCCCATCGCGCCCGGTACGCGCGCCGAACAAGACGACAAGGTTGCCGATGCCAGCCGCGGTCGCACTCTTGAGATCGGAGGCCTTGAGGACGCCGATACCCATCGCGTTGACGAGGCACGACTGCTCGTAGCCGGCGTCGAAGCGCACTTCGCCACCGATGTTGGCGACGCCAACGCAGTTGCCGTAGTGACCGATGCCACGCACGGCTCCATCGAGAAGGCGTCGTGTGCGCTCGGTTGCTGGATCACCAAAGCGGAGTGAGTCGAGGATCGCGATCGGGCGAGCGCCCATCGCGAAGATGTCGCGCAGGATGCCGCCAACACCGGTCGCGGCGCCTTGAAACGGCTCGACCGCGGACGGGTGATTATGGCTCTCGACCTTGAAGGCCACACCGAGGCCATCACCAACGTCGACGACGCCCGCATTTTCGCCGGGACCCTGCAGTACGGCAGGCCCCGTGGTGGGAAAACGTCGCAGAATTGCGCGCGAATGCTTGTAGCCACAGTGCTCGCTCCAGAGCAGCGAGAAGACCGCGAGTTCGAAGTGATTCGGGTCGCGCCCGAGCAGTTCAACGATTTGCGTGTACTCGTCATCCCTCAACCCAAGTTGGCGGTGCAGTTGGGGTTCGGAGACCGGGTTCACGCGTTGACCAACTCTAGCGGAGGCGTCTGCTGTCCACCCCCTTTCGCGCCGATCTGGGGTGCCTGTGTGAGCGTCTACCGCGTGTCGATGCAAGAGTTGGCCGACGCTGTCACTCGCGTGCGTGTCGTCGAGCGCAAAACTCGAGCCATGAAGACAATCCCCTCCTCTCCTCCCGCCCCCGCCCGTCGCGCCACGATCGCCGTGCCCGGTGGTCGCGCCACCTTGATCTCCGAAATCGTCGAGCCCGGCGACAGCGAGACCGGTGACATCGTCTTGCAATCGCTTGAACGCAGTGATGGGCGCTGCTTCCTCCGCCTCGGCTATCGCCGCAACGGCCGACTCATCCGTGGGCCTGTCAGCTTCGAGCCACGCGCCTTCTCACGACTCTTCAAGCAGGCTGCCAAAGACACCACGATCGGCCCGTTGCTCCCAAGCGGCACGTCAATGTCGACCGCTAGCCGCCGACACGCCTAGTGTTCGTGTGTGAGCCCAATCCAATTCAGTAGCCGGCCCGCCTTGCGCGACCCGATTTTGGTGGCGGCGTTTCGTGGCTGGAACGACGGCGGTTCGGCTGCCACGGTGGCTGCTGCCTTCTTGAAGAACCGCTGCGAGGCCGAGCGCTTCGCGGTAATCGACCCGGATCGCTTCGTCGACTACCAGCAGACACGCCCGATGGTCTCGATCGAAGAGGGTCAGGTCCGCCAGATCACGTGGCCCGAAACCGAGTTTTTTCATGCGCGGCTGCCCAATAGCGAGCGCGATTTGCTGCTCGTGATTGGTGTCGAGCCGAACTTTCGGTGGCGTGAGTTCAGCAAGGCGATTGCCACCCTCGCGGTCGAGAGCAGCGTGGGACTTGCGGTGACCCTCGGCGGTCTGCTCGCCGACACGCCCCACACCCGTGCGATCCCCGTCTCTGGCGCTGCCCACGATCCCGATCTCCTCGAGCGTTTCGAGGATCTCGAGCCAGTGCGCTACGAGGGACCAACGGGCATCGTCGGCGTGCTCCATGACGATCTTGGAAAGGCTGGAATCCCTTCGGCCAGTCTTTGGGCAGCCGTGCCGCACTATCTCGGCGGCAATCCGAACCCGACCGCTGCGTTGGCACTGGTCCAGGCGCTCGAGCCGCTCGTTGAGTGCGAGCTCTCGCCGACAGAACTCGAGAAGGCCTCGGCCGAGTTCGATCGCCAGATCGCACGCGTCGTCGAGAAGGACGCTGAGATGCGCTCGTACGTGACCGACCTCGAGGATCGCCTCGACAACGGTGACGAGTACGACGACGAGGATGACGAAGACGATGAGGACGACGCGGACATTGATGGCCCCGATGCCACCGACGTCACCAGCGAAACACGTATTCCCAGTGGCGACGAGATCGCCGCCGAGCTTCAAGAGTTTCTGCGCGAGCAGCGCGACGACAGCTAGTTCGAGCGGGAGGACTCCTCATCCGCGCGGTTGCGGTGTCCTCCTAGAATTCCGTCGCGCCTCATCAGGGGAGGACATGACAACCGCGCGGATGTGGTGTCCTCCTTGGCACACGGCTACGAACCTGATTGCGTCTAACCCGCAGCGGCGAGTGCTGCAAGATCGACAGCGGGGTCAGCGAGTTGCTCTCGTGTGGGCGAAACACCAGCGGCGAACAACTTGCGTACGCCCCGCAGCGTCTTCATGTCACTGACCGAGAAGGCCGCGCGCATCGTGCCCTCACGCAGATAGAAGGCCGTGCAGGCCGGCAGGGCCTGATCGCCCCGCCAGACGATTTCGTCGTCCGGCCGAGCAACGCCAACGACGTTGAGGGTGATGTCGCCCTGGTCCGACCAAAACGAGGGAAGGTCGTCATAGAGACCCTCGTTGGTGGCAATCTGCTCGGCGGCGATCTGGCCGTGTGCAATCGCCACGGCGGCGTGCTCGACACGGATGCGATCTTCGTCGGCCCACGGGCTGGGGAATGCCGCGATGTCGCCGACGGCATAGACATCGGCGACGCTCGTGCGCATACCTGCATCGACCTGAATCCCACCAGCGACCTCTTCACACCCCAACTGCTGAGCGAGCTCGAGTCGCGGTGTCTGGCCGACGGCAACAATCACCAGGTCGGCGTCGATCTCCTCACCACCGACAAGGCGCACGCCAGTCGCGATGTCGTCGCCCGAGACCTGTTCGACTCCCACGCCCGCACGTATCACGACGCCCCGGTCCGTTGCCCACTGCAAGACGCGCTCGGCAACTTCCAGGCCCAACGGTCGACTCATCGGCTCGGGCGCAGCCTCGAGCACCGTCGCCGTGTGGCCTGCCGCAACCGCTGCAGCCGCGACCTCCATGCCAATAAAGCCACCGCCGATAATCGCAAGGTGCTTCGGTCCGGTCGCGAGCACCGCCTGAATTTCGAGCGCCTCGTCGAGTCGTGTCACGCGGTGCACACCCGGCAGGTCGAGCCCAGGGATCGGCAACTGTCGCGGCGCACACCCTGTGGCAAGCACGAGCGCATCCCAGGCCAGCGTCGAGCCATCCGACAACTCGGCCGTCTTCGCTGACGCGTCAGCGCCCGTCACCGTCACCCCACGCCGCAGGTCAATCCCGTCCTGCTCGTACACCTCTGGCGCGGGCTTGATGACCTTGCTCATGTCGGCAGTACCGACGACGACCGACTTCGACAGCGGCGGGCGGTCGTACGGATACTCCGGGTCATCGCCGACCAGGACGATCTCACCCGTCCACCCAACGCGACGGAGCGTCAACGCCGCAGCGCGCCCCGCCATACCCGAACCCGCAATCAGAGCGATCGTCATCGAGCCGACCTAGACGTCGACGAGGACAGAGTCGCCGTCAACCGTGACGGTAAAGACCTCAACGGCCTCGGTGGCAGGAGGACAATCGGGATCGCCAGTCGTGAGGTTAAAGGCCGAGCCGTGCAGCGGGCACTCGATTGCCATGTCGTCGGCGAGAAAGTCGCCTTCAGATAGCGAGGCCTCCGCATGGGGGCAGTCATCGCAGATAGCGTGGACGGTGTCACCAACGCGCACGATGCACAGCGCTGTGCCGTCGGCCTCGACGCGTGTCGGCGTGCCTTCGGGAAAATCGCTGAGCGAGCCGATCGATACCTGGGTCATGTTCGAACTCCTTCTCGGGTGGTTACCCACATGGTGGGGTGCGCAGATGAGGCGCAACATGGCTAGAACGTTAGGAGTTGATGAGACGGCCGACCAGCAGTTGGCCGTCGATCGAACCGAGAATCGGGTCGACCGCGTGCTCGGGGTGCGGCATCAGACCGCAGACATTACCGGCCGCGTTGGTGACACAGGCGACGCGGCGCGTCGCGCCGTTGACATCCTCGGCGTAGCGCAGCAGCACCTGGCCGTTTTCTTCGAGCTCGTCCAAACCCTCTTCGGGATGGAACCAGGCACCGTCGCCGTGCTTGACGGGCACGGTGATGGTCGTGCCAACGGCACGGTTACCAATCCACGGCGACTCCTGCTCGACGATCAACTCGACGTCGCGGCAGATAAAGCGCTGGCCGTGGTTGGGCGTCAGGATGCCAGGCAAGAGGTCGGCCTCGCAGAGAATCTGGAAGCCATTGCAGATGCCGAGTACCGGGCCACCCGCGGCCGCGAAGTCGGCAACGGCGCCCATGATCGGCGAGAAACGTGCGAGTGCGCCACAACGCAGATGGTCGCCATACGAGAACCCACCGGGCAACAAAATCGCGTCAACGCCCTGCAAATCGGTGCTGCCGTGCCAGAGCGAGACAGGCTCGCCACCGACCACGCCGACGGCGCGCATCGCATCGCGATCGTCGAGCGAGCCAAGGAACGTGATGACGCCGACCTTAGCCAACGATGACCTCGAACCCCTCGATCAGATCGTTCGACAACACGCGCGCTGCCATCTCGGCGCCAAGGCGTTCGGCTTCCTTGGGGTCATCTGTGTCCACGTCGAGGTCGAAGATGCTGCCAGCAGAGACGGCGCTGACGGGGTAGCCAAGGCCACCCAGCGAGCGACCGATGGCCTCGCCTTGAGGATCACGAATGCCCGTCTTGGGCCGTACCAGTACGGTCACTCTCACCGTTCTACCTCCATCTTGTCCAAATACTCGTCGAGCGTGGAATCAGTCAATAGTTCGTAGGCCTCACGGTAGCGCCCGGCCGTCCCGTCAACGACCTTTGCCGGCAACTCTGGCCCGGGTGCCGACTTGTCCCAGTCGAGCGTCTCGAGATAGTCGCGGACGTACTGCTTGTCGTACGACGGCGGCGAGATGCCCGTGCGCCAACCGTCGATCGGCCACCAGCGCGAGGAGTCAGGGGTCATCACCTCGTCGCCGAGCACGAGTCGGCGATCGGCGTCGTAGCCGAATTCGAACTTCGTATCCGCGAGGATGATGCCGCGCTCGAGTGCGTGGGCGGCGGCGTATTCGTAGAGTGCGATCGATGCTCGCTCGACTGCCTCGTACTCCTCGGAGCCGATCAGGTTGCGGGCCTGTGCGGTCGAGATGTTCTCGTCGTGGTCGCCTAGGTCGGCTTTGGTGGCGGGCGTAAAGATCGCGCGAGGTAGCTGCTCGGCCTCCTGGAGGCCGGGTTCGAGTTCGTGGCCCGAGACGGTACCCGTCGCCTGGTAGTCCTTCCAGCCAGAGCCGGCGAGGTAGCCGCGCACCACGCACTCGATCGGCAGCATCTCGAGGCGCTCACAGAGCATCGCGCGGCCACGTAACTCTGGATCGGCGGCCTCGTCTGGCAATTCGCCGGGCCAGGCACCCCGCAGATGGTTCGGCACGATCGATTGTGTCTGCTCAAGCCAGAACAGCGTCATCCCGGTCAGGACGCGCCCCTTCTGCGGAATCGGGTTGGGCATGATCACATCGAAGGCACTAATGCGATCGCTGGCGACAAGCAGTAGCCCATCAGAGCCGAGGTCGTAAAGCTCGCGGACCTTACCCGAGCCAATCAGGTACTTCTCGAGCCCCACCCGTTAGACCCCGAGCCTGCCGAAGGGGATCTCTGTGCGCGATAACACCTCGTCGAGACTGAAGGCCTGTTCGATCACGGCCGCATCGAGCGAGGCAGCGTCGGGGTCGGCGAGCACGAGGTCGCGTAGGTGCTCGCCCGACTCCCAAGCCTGCATCGCATTGCGCTGGACGACCACGTAGGCGTCCTCGCGCGAGAGTCCGGCCTCCACGAGCGCGAGCAAGACGCGACCCGAGAACGGCAGGCCCTGCGAGGCGTCGAGGTTCTGGCGCATGCGCTCGGTCCGCACGACGAGCCCCTCCATCACCCAGCTGAACTTCGCGAGCATGTAGTCGAGCAAAATCGTTGAGTCGGCCAAGACCACACGCTCGGCGGACGAGTGCGAGATATCGCGCTCGTGCCAGAGCGGCACGTCTTCGAAGCCGACCACAGCGTTGCCCCGCAAGACCCGGGCCAGGCCCGAGATGCGCTCGCAGGTGATCGGGTTCTTCTTGTGCGGCATGGCCGACGAGCCCTTCTGACCCTTGCCAAACGGCTCCTCGGTCTCGCGGACCTCGCTGCGTTGCAGATGCCGAAGCTCGGTGGCAAAGCGGTCGAGCGACGAGCCAGTGATGGCGATCGCGGCGAGAAATTCGGCGTGGCGATCGCGCGCGACAACCTGCGTCGAGGCGGGCTCGACATCGAGACCGAGCAAGGCGAGTACGCGCTCCTCGACGAGCGGATCGATATTGCCGTAGGCACCAACGGCACCCGACAACTTGCCGACGCTGACTCCGTCGGTGGCGCGAGCTAGTCGCGCGTGCGCGCGGTCGAGCTCGAAGACCCAGCCCAGCAGTTTGAGGCCAAACGTCGTGGGCTCAGCATGGACCCCATGCGTGCGACCCATGCAGGGCGTGGCGCGGTGCTCGAGCGCACGCGCCAAGACGGTGGCGCGGGCGAGCTCGACGCCGCGGAGCAACTGCGCTCCCGCGTCGCGCAACTGCAGCGCAAGACCCGTGTCGACAACGTCCGAGGAGGTCAGGCCATAGTGAAACCACCGCGATGGCTCACCAACCTGCTCGGCGACCGTCTCCGTAAAGGCGATCACATCGTGGTGAGTGCGCTCCTCGATCTCCTTCGAACGCGCGACATCGACCTTGGCCCCAGCGCGAATCGCAGCCGCATCGGCGGCTGGCACGACGCCGAGTTCGACGTGTGCATCGAGCGCCGCCAGTTCCACTTCAAGCCATGCGCCGAGGCGCCTGTCGTCGGTCCAGACGGCGCCCATCTCCGGTCGCGTGTAGCGGGCGATCACCCCATAGACACTAGTCGGAGAGCCGGATGGCGGCTCCCCTCACCTCGTCGCTAGCCCTGCGAGTCGGAGCCGATGTCGTCGCGACGCTGCATGCCGTCGAACGACACCTTGTTGGCCGCTGCGTAGGCCGCAGCCCGTGCGCCATCGGCATCTGCGCCGCGTGCGACGACGGCGAGCACGCGTCCACCAGCCGTGACGACCTTGCCGTTTGCAATCGCAGTGCCTGCCTGGAAGACGGCGGTGTCGCGCATGATCGACGCGTCGGCGAGACCACTAATGGGGTTGCCGGATTCGGACGTTTCGGGATAGCCCCGCGAGGCCAGCACGATCGCGACGGCCGAGCCCCCGTAGGTCTTGAGCGGCCGCTCTTCGAGCTCGCCCTTGGCGCACGCCATCAGCCACGGCAGCAGGTCCTCGCCGAGGCGCGGCAACACGGCCTGCGTTTCGGGATCACCAAAGCGGACATTGAATTCGAGCACGCGCGGGCCGGTCTCGGTCAGCATCAGGCCCGCGTAGAGGCAGCCGTTGAAGCGAATACCGCGGCGCGTCAGCTCCATCAGGATCGGCTTGTGGACCGTGTCGACAATCGCTTGCGCCTGCTCGTCGGTGACTCCCGGTGCGGGCGAAATTGCGCCCATGCCACCCGTATTGGGACCGGTGCCGCCCTCACCAATGCGCTTGTAGTCGCGCGCGCTCGGGAGTGGCACAGCCGCCTCGCCGTCGCAGAGAGCCAGCACAGAAACTTCCGGGCCCTCCATCCGCTCTTCAATCACGAGCACATTGCCTGCAATGCCAAGCGACCCGCCGAGCAGCTCTTCGGCTGCGCGCTCGGCCTCGGTCGCGTCGTCGCAGACGATCACACCCTTGCCCGCCGCAAGACCATCGGCCTTGACCACACAGGCGCCACCAAGCGCACCGATCGCCAGCTTGGCACCCGCGAAGTCCGTGACGGTGTAGGACTCGGCGGTATCCACACCAGCCGCATCGAGCAGCTGCTTCGTAAAGGCCTTCGAGCCCTCCATCTTCGCCGCCGCGGCACCTGGCCCGAACGTTGCGATGCCAATGTGACGCAGCTCGTCGGCGAGGCCCAACACCAACGGAACCTCCGGACCGATCACCACGAGATCGACGGCGAGGTCGCGTGCCAAGGCCACGAGACCCTCGATGTCATCGGCCACGACCGGGTGGCACTTGGCGATCATCGAGATACCGGGATTTCCCGGCGCAGCATGAACTTCGAGGCAGTGCGGACTGGCGGCGATCGAGGCGGCTAGGGCGTGCTCACGGCCGCCCGAGCCCACGATCAGAACCCTCAACGTACGCTCCGCGCCACCGCATCCATACCGTGAGGTGCCAGCACCTGATCGCGACGCACGCCAACGCCAACCAGCGTGACGGGAATCCCGAGCTGGTCGGCAACCCAATCAACGTAATCGCGCGCGGCCTGTGGCAATTGCTCCCACTCAGTCGCGTCCGAGATGTCGGTGCCCCAACCGGGTCGCTCTTCCCAGACCGGTGCGGCATGGTGGAAGTCGGATTGGTGGGCAGGAAACTCCTCGGTGATCGTGCCGTCGGGCAGCTTGTAGGCCACACAGACGGGGATCGTGTCGAACTCGGAGAGCACGTCGAGCTTGGTCAGCACGAGCTCGGTTAGGCCGTTAAGGCGCACCGCGTAGCGCAGGCCGACAAGGTCGAGCCAACCGCAGCGGCGCTCGCGCCCCGTCGTCGTGCCGAACTCGGCACCAATGTCGCGAATCTTCGTGCCACGCTCTTCGTCGGCCTCGCTCGGGAATGGGCCCGCACCCACGCGCGTCAGGTACGCCTTGGCAATACCGAGCACGCTGTCGATCTTGGTCGGTCCGACGCCGGTACCCGTGCAGGCACCACCGGCGATCGGGTTCGACGAGGTCACAAACGGATAGGTCCCGTTGTCGAGGTCGAGCAGCGTGCCTTGCGCGCCTTCAAACAACACGCGCTTTCCGGACTTGAGCGCCTGGTCGATCAAGAGCGACGTATCGGCCGCATAGGGCTTGAGTCGCTCGGCGTAGACCGCAATCTCGTCGCAGATGGCGTTCGGATAGAGCGGTCCTTGGTCGCGGCCGCGCAGGATCTCGCGGTTGCGGATCGCGAGGGCCGCGGCGACCTTCTTCTGCAGGATGCCGAGGTCGAAGAGATCCTGGACGCGGATACCGACGCGCGACGCCTTGTCGGCGTAGGCCGGTCCGATACCACGACGCGTGGTGCCGATCTGCAGCGAGCCGAGGCTGACCTCGTTCTGCGAATCGAGCAGACGGTGCCAGGGCATGATCACGTGCGCATTCATCGAGATCCGCAGACCAGCTGTCGAGCGTCCACGCGCCTCGAGCGCGTCGAGCTCGCCACACAGCACCTCGGGATCAATGACGACGCCGTTACCGAGGACGCAAATCTTGTCGGGCTCGAGGATGCCGCTGGGGAGCAGGTGGAACTTGAAGGTCTCATCGCCATGCACGACCGTGTGGCCGGCGTTGTTGCCGCCCTGGTATCGCGCCACGATCTCGAATCGCTCAGCGAGCAGGTCGACAATCTTGCCTTTGCCCTCATCGCCCCACTGGGCTCCAACAACCACTGCTCCGCTCATTTACGCCTCTCCCCTTGCAAGATCCGAGAACGTCGTGAAGTGCGGCATGAACGCGAGGTCAACCGCACCAACAGCACCGTTACGGTGCTTCGCCACAATCAGCTCGGCAATTCCGGGCTTTTCGGACGTCTCTTTATTGTAGTAATCGTCTCGGTAGATAAACATCACAACGTCCGCGTCTTGCTCGATCGAGTTATGAACGATGATGTCTTCCGCCACGAAATTGTGGAGCCCAGTGACGGTAAGGTCGAAGACCTCTTCCTCTCCGTCGAACTCGATGCGTGTGACTGCATCCCAGGTGACTTGCCCATCAGCGAGTCGGCGCAGCTCGTCGCTGCCGGTGTCACGGCGAGCGTCACCGTGATTGTGTCGCGAGCCGTCGAGCGACACGGCGCTGTGCAGTAGGACGCGATCGGAATGTTGCTCCTCGCTCGCGGTACCTATAGCTGCGAGTGGCAACTCGACCGGCACAGCGAGGCGATCACCAATCTTGAGTTGATCGAGTCGCTGCCAGTCGCCGAGTAACCGAAAACGGTGATTACCAGTCGCCCGAATCGTGCGACCCGACGCTAGTGTCAATCGATAGACGGGCTTGACCCCCGTCGAGAACGCGTTGGTGACGACGCGACGCTCAAGTTCCCAGGTCTCCGGGTTGACGGCTAGCACGCACTCGCCAACGCGACTGCTCATCTGATCCATCCGGATGCGCTCGCCGGAATCCGGCAGAAAGACGCGAGTGTCACCCGTCAGGCAGCCACTTTCACGAAGGTCCGACAGGAGCGGACGCTTGTCGGTGCGCGACTCGACGGCACGCGAAAGCTGCGATAGGGCGAGGACGGGAATGTTGAGCTCGCGGGCCAGCACCTTGAGGGAGCGCGAGATCTGGCTGATCTCTTGCACGCGGGACTCTGCCGTGTCGTTGGCGCTCATCAGCTGGAGGTAGTCGACCAAGACAAGTCCGAGGTTCGGCTCCTTCATCTTGAGGCGCCGCGCCTTCGAGCGGATCTCCATCAGATTGATGCCGGCCGTGTCGTCGACGTAGATCGGTGCCGAGGTGAGTCGGTTACAGGCGTCTTGGACGCGGACCCAATCCTCGTCGCGCAGGTCGCCGCGGCGCATTCGGGTCGAATCGACGCGCGCCTCGGACGAGATGAAGCGCTGGGCGATTTCGTTGCGGGACATCTCGAGGCTGAAGATGACGACCGGGATCTTCGCTTCGACGCCGAGATGGCGGGCGATGCCGAGCGCGAGCGACGTCTTGCCCATCGCAGGACGGGCGGCGAGGATCACGAGGTTCGAGGCCTGGAAGCCCGAGGTGATCTTGTCGAGCGAATTGAGCCCGGAGGGGGCGCCGGTCAGACCACGGTGCTCGCCCGCAGCCTCCATCCGCTCAACCTCTTCGGGCAAGAGCTCGGAAATCGGAATCAGCTCGCTCGTGTTGCGCGACTGCGCGACGTCGAAGATGGCCGACTCGGCCTGATCGAGAATCTGTCGGACATCGCCCTGGCGCTGATAGCCGAGCTGGGCGATCTCGAGACCGGCGGCGGCAACGCGTCGCATGACTGCAACGTCGCGGACGATCTGCGCGTGACTCTTGGCATTCGCGGCGACCGTCACGCTCGACGAGAGGCCGAAGATGAAGCCGCGGCCCCCAACGTCTTCGAGTTTGCCCATCCGCTCGAGCTCGTCCGAGACGGTGACGGCATCGATTGGCTCGCTGCGCGTGAGCAGCGCGAGGATTGCGCGGAAGACCGTGCCGTGGGCCTCGCGATAGAAATCGCCGGGATCTTTGATCACCTCGGAGACCGTCAAGACGGCCTGCTCGTTGATCATCATCGCGCCGAGGACAGCCTCCTCAGCGTCGAGGTCTTGGGGCGGAAGATTCGCCCCTTCTGGCGCGGGCGGCATCCCGCCGCCTCGCTACTCGTCCGTCTCGGCCACCGCGTCAGCGTCAGCGGGGGCGTCGACAACTTCTTCGACAACCTCTGCTTCGGCGACGGGAGCCTCTTCAAACTCGAAGCCCTCGGCCTGGACAACCTGCGTCTTGACGGCCGCACGGACATCAGTGAACACGTCGATCTCGACGAGATACGAACCAATCGCCTTGATCGGCTCTTCGAGACGGATCTTGCGACGGTCGACACGAATCTTGCGCGAGCGCCAGATCTCGTCAGCGAGGTCGGCAGCCGTGACGGAGCCGTAAAGGCGTCCATCCGGGCCCGTTCGAGCCGGGATCGTCAGAACCGTTTTCGTCAGCAGTGCAGCGATGTCATGCGCCTGCTCAGCGGTGCGAGCCTCCTGCGCGGAGCGCGTGGCGGCCAGACCCTCGACCTCACGGACGCGAGCAGGAGTCGCCTCCTCGGCCAGCTTGCGCGGGACGAGGTAGTTGCGGAGATAGCCCCGAGAGACAGCGACGATCTCGCCACGGTGCCCGAGATGCTCGACGTCGTCGAGCAGGATTGCCTTGCGGTTTGCGGTGCGTGCCATCGGTCAGTCCTCGTACGTCAGAAGGGAATGTCGTCGTCCTGCGCAGCGCCGCCACCGGCCCACGCATCAGGAATATCTGCAGCTGGCTCCGGTGTGGAGGTCGGTGCGGAGTACTCGCCGCCGCCACCACCACTACCGCCACCCTCGCGGGGACCAATGAACTGCACGGTGTCTGCGATCACTTCAACGCGTTCACGCTTGCCCGAGCCATCCTTGGCCTCGTACTCGCTCCACGACAGGCGACCGTCGACGGCGACCTGGCGGCCCTTGGCGAGGTAGCGAGAGATGTTCTCGGCCTGCGCACCAAAGGTGGTGACGTTGAAGTAGTTCGGCTCTTCGACCCATTCGCCCGTATCGCCCTTCTTACGGCGATTGTTGACGGCGATGCGGATCGTGCACACAGCGAGCCCACTGCCGGTTGCGCGCAGCTCGGGATCGCGGGTGAGATTGCCGACCAGAATAACTCGATTGATGTTCGCCATTGGAGTGACCTTTCTACGACGTGTATCCGAGAGTCGATCGTTATCGGTATCGCGTTACACGGAGCCTACGGCTTCGCGCGCGCAATGACCAGACCGACATCAGGAACCCGCCGCAGCCTCCGTCTTCCGCGACGTTCGTGCCTGATGTACGGCCTTGTGTCGCAGAACTTCGTCGGTGATCGAGAGGACGCGCTCAGCCTCATCAAGGGTCGCGGGGTTCGAGGTGAAGCGAATCACCCAGTAGTCGCCCTCTTCGCGCTTCTTGATGGGGAACGTGAGCTTGCGACGACCCCAAGGATCAATCGCATCCCACGTGCCGCCTCCGCCGAGAATGATGTCGCGCACGCGGTGCACGATCTCTTCCTGACGCGCCTCGTCCACTTCGGGGTCGAGGA
>Ga0194059_1000773_pt1 | contig 14302 bp, 19 predicted proteins | sample SepL6211m_MetaG_FD_163426 | JGI IMG/M metagenome (GOLD analysis project Ga0194059, IMG submission 163426) | Anoxic zone freshwater microbial communities from boreal shield lake in IISD Experimental Lakes Area, Ontario, Canada - Sep2016-L626-11m | ecosystem: Environmental > Aquatic > Freshwater >... | reverse complement strand
GTCAATAGCCAATATAAAGCTTCCCTGCTTTGCCGCCTTTCTGGCGGCTTTTTCATGTGCGTAGAGCATCTAAGAAATACTGATTATTCGAGGTGCCCTATATTAAGACATGCCAGCAGATTCGATCGGTCATCAATCGACGCAATCAAATGAACCAAAGCTGGGGATGGAAAGATCCCTACGCCTATCATTATTTGAGAGGTATCATCGATATCTGCAGAAACCCCCGTTTAATACTCGTCACCCGTAATCCACTTGATACGGCCCAGTCAATGATAAAAGCGGCGCATTCCGTTGGTGAATTACTAACAATCGAAAATGCCTACAACCATTCCTTGCTTACCCTTCAGCAGATCTGGGACTCAGCTCAACATTGCGGCGTACCCACTCTTTTGGTAAGTTTTGAGCAAGCTATTTTCAATAAAAAACAATTGATTGCCGATCTCAACTCCTTTCTTGAATTAGATCCTGATGAGATGTCATTGAACAGAGCCCTTGATTTCATTACTCCTAGTGGTGGCTACCGCACCCTCAATAACTCGTAATCCCACAAGCTTTGAAGCCTTTGTCCGTTCCGGGGAACCCTTGATGGTTCGATGAATTGACCGATTTGAAAACGTTGCTTGCTCGGTCTCGTGGAGGCCGAGGCCTTACTTCAAAATGGTTTCCAATTCAATGTCACTCCCCCCAGAAATTCACACCCCAAGATCCTGAAGCTGGCTTCCTACTTCCGCTTACGGTTGTGGCCTCCATGGGATTGTTGCTCTCCAGCCTTTCGCTCCAGGCGACGGCACTTGAAAGCCAACTTCGGTTTCGATCCCAGGTTCAGGCCCGCTCCGATCAGGATCAACTCAGCCAGGCAGCCCAGAGGTTGGTAAGCGAGATCAATCTTGCCCATCCATGCCTGCTCCACCTGCCTCAACAAAATTGGGCCCAGGAAGGAACTGATTGCATTGATGTCAAACGAGCAACCTGGCTCATCCAAGGTGGCGATGGATCCCCCTCCGACGTGCGTACCCTCGCTTGGCAGCCCGATACCAATGGTAAGAAAGTCATGCTGCTGCTGGAACTACCCAAGGCCCCAGGGGGCACGGGCCGGCGTGGACTATTTGAGATCGGACTCGGGGGAGATCCCGTCCGGGCATGGTCCATTCAGGAGCAGGGCCTGCTGGGGGGCCAACCATGACGATGGCAGAAGTGACGGTGGCCGCCGTGACGCTGATGGGCGCGGCTTCGGCCTCTTTGCAAATCTGGGCCTGTTCCATGGCTGGCATCAACGGCGCCCAGCAACGGCAGCTGGCCTTGAACCGGATTGATGGCGAACTGATCATCCTCCAGAAACACTGGCAGCTAATGGCGCAGCTCGGACCCCTTGCCCCATCGTGTCGCGCAGCCAGTGAACAGCTTCTGGACGATCTCAGGCGAACCCCGCAAGCTTCTGGGGTGGATCGCGAACTGACCCTGCTGCCCGCGGAGGAGGGCCTGTTGGTTTCCCTTCGCGATCACAACGAACCCCGGGCCCGTCGCGACCAACTGGTCAAACCAGGGGCCCTACATCTCTGTGAAGGAGCATGATCATGGGCAAAGCCCAAACCCACTCCCTCGGGTTCACCCTGGTGGAGCTGCTCGTGACCCTGGCGGTACTGATGCTGCTGGCCGGCCTGGCCATGGCCTATGGCAGCGCCGGTCTGGCCAGACTTCGCGTGGAAATGGCCAGCCGCCGCATCCTGTTGGGCCTGGAAGAGGGCCGCAGCGCGGCGTTGCGCAGTGGGCAACCCTGTGGCCTCCACCTGGGGGAAAAGGGTTGGGAGGCCCCAGCCTCCAGCTCCCTGGCCCCCTGTCCAGGGGTCAACGTGCCCCTCGTTGAGGGCATCGAATCCTCGGTGGTGGAGCTGGAACACAATTTCCCGGAAACCGTGCGCTTCACCAGCAATGGCCTAATTCTTGATGGCGGTACGGTTGTACTACGGTCGGATGCCACCGAACTGGAACGCTGTGTGGTGGTGTCCCTGCCCCTGGGGGTGACGCGGGTCGGGCGCATGGCGTCCGGGTCCTGCCAAAGGGACATGAGTCTTTAGGGGGACCCATGCCAATCGAACCGAACGAGCCCAGCGCAAAGGGCTTCAGCCTTGTGGAACTGCTGCTGGCAGTCGGCTTAGCCCTGATGATCTGCGGGGGAATCGCGAAGATGCAGGTCTGCCTTCAACGCAGTGCTGATCTGGCCATGCGAGTGATGCGCGAGAGACGCTTCCAGGACAGGGCCCTGGAGCTGATTCGCTCGGATGTCCTGCGATCTGAAGCCATCAGCCTCGATGGCGCCGCATCGGGTCCCTGCGCCCTGGGTGGCAGGCGATCGGTGATGGCTTTGAAAACTGAGACCGGAACAATCGTTTACAGTCAGGGGATCTCACCGAGTCCCATTTGGCGGGGAGAGGTTCTGATGCGCTGCGGTCCAGCCTTCACCTTGACCGGGCAAGTCAGCTTAGGCCAGTTCCAGAACCGCGTCCTGATTGACGGACTGCAAAGCGAAGGGTTCACAGCCCAAAACCTTGATGGATCCAGGCTTCAATTGCGCCTTAGACAGGAGTTTACGGGCCCGAGTGGACCTCAGATCATCGAAAATGAGATTCTCACAACGATGCGACAGGCGAGTCTTAAGGCGCCTTAGGTGGGCAGCCAGCAACGGCCATGGACTTTTCGATGCCAGTTTTGGGCTATGGTATTGATTAAGGGAATACCAAGATTACATGGGAGTGTCCAACCCAATCCTGATCGCACTTAGACGAAGACCCGAGGCAGCTGTCTCGGGTGAGTCTGGTTTTGTTCTGATCCTTGTTCTGCCCGCCGCCTTGATGCTGATCATGACGGCCCTCAGCCTCGTCTCTCGTAGCAATAGCGCCACCATGAGCGGCTCCCGGGAATTGAGGGCCAAGGGAGCCCTTATGGCCGCAGAATATGGATTCAATCAAATGATGGGTCTGCTGAATACCGAATACGACACATCGAAGCCGATTTCTTTTGTAGACAATGAGAATGTTATTGTGGGCTCACCGGCTTCTAGCTATACCATCCTTTCCTTTAATCCACCTTCGCCCCCAGTCACATGTAGCGATATCAGTAACGAAGGCAACGACGTTTATGTATCCATCATGGGCAAATTAAAAGTTGGTTCAACCACCTATACCCAAGTGGTCAATCGTTCCCTCAGGATTTGCGCTCCAGCCGACAAGCCCAATCAACTTAGAGTAAGGGCCTTCCACTGAATCCCATGACAACAATACTGCCCACACTTCCCAACCCATCTGTCACAAATACCTTGCAAAGCCAGAATCGAAGCAATAAATTTTTGAAGGCCATTCCAAAACTAAATAAGTATATTGGTTCTTCGATGATTGAACTACTTATTGCCTCAGTTGTCGCCCTTTTTGCCGCTAGCGCGGCAGCCCAATTAATTACTAACCTCAATAATAGCGGCTTGAATCGCCGGGCTGCAGCCCTAAGTTCGATTGAAGTAGCCATCAGCAATGAAGTAGCCTGGTTTCAACAATATGCTGTGCTTTGGCACATGCAAGCAGGCCCCTTCAAGACTCTTTCACCCCAGATCACCCAAACCGACTATTACGAACAGAAAAATTTTAATCAATATTACACCAACCCCATAGATTGTGAAAATACCAATATGGCAGTTTCTTTTCAGCAAAGTGCAGCCAATTCCTTAACATACTCTTCTCCAATGAACAAGCCCCCTAATCCAATCCCAGTCGGTAATTCCTATCAATCCGTTGCCCTTTCAGCCGTAGCTTCTGACTACAAACTTGTCAGAAAATTAGAACCTGGCTCCGTACCTGGCACTTTGCAAATCACCTATTTCCTTAGTAAATCTGGCACCCCACTTTTTCTGAGACCTTTATCTATTTATCTCCCAGCGGCGGGGTGGTGCTAATGATACTACATTTAACCCGCCACACCGACCAAGGGTCTAAGGCTGGTTTCACTGTGGTTGAGTTACTTGTTACCGTATCTATTGTAGGGATACTAGGTTCCATTGGTTTTAAATCAATGGTTGGATTTTACGAACAACGTCGCCTTCGCAGTGCCGCCATTGAAGTCATCGGCATGATTCAGGAAAAACGCGCACTAGTGATGGCCCAACGGCTCACTTCAACCGGAGCCTGTATGTCCCTTGACCCAGCGGATTCCTCAAGCCCAATCCGTGCCGATAAGGCCATGACCTCAGGGGTCATCGACCTTGAAGTCAAAACTGAAGCCGGTGCAACCCCTTCTCCCCTCTGTTTCACGCCCGACGGGTTGGTTCTAACCCCCATAACCTTGGTCCTCAGGTCACCGGCGGTTGCCAGCCAAGGCGATTGGTGCGTTGTCGTGACACCTCTGTTGGCCCAGCCCCATCTCGATTGGAGACCCAACGGCCAAACCGGTTGTCGCTTTGATGGTTCCGGAGGCTCCCTTTGATGACGGGGAAAAGGCCCATGGCACCCACTCTTAGGCGTCAAGCTCGGGCTTGGCGACGGACAACGCCGTTCCCAATCAACAGATTGGAACGCAGCAACGGCTTCAGTTTGGTGGAGTTGATGATCGTGGCCGGCCTGACGGGGGTGGTTCTAGCTGGGCTTGGGGCCCTCACCTTGGTTTCGGATGTGGAAGTGGGACGCCGCATGAATTCGATTCAAGAAGCCCAGGAACAGTGGGGTCGGACGGTCGCCTTTATCCAAAAGGAAGTGGCCGTTGCCGCCAGCCTCTCCTCGGGGCCCCTGACATCTGCGGACTATCCCTGCAACGGCGATGTCCCCGATCCTGTGCTGGTGCTCAAGGGGCCCAATAACCTTTGGACCGTCATCTATGGCGTACGCAAGCGCGCCGTTGGCGAAGAAGGCCTCTATCGCGGCCCCAAACTCCTGGTTCGTTGCGGCCCCCAACCCCTAAAGGTAGATCGAGACCCAGCAAATCTCGGAACACCCCAATTAAATGCCGATTTTGGCCACCTCGACGAGACCAAGGCCAACCTTTCGCCCCAAAGCCAGAGCGTTCTCTTAGATCGCCTGCCCGCCGACACCCCCTTGCAGGTGTTGTTGCTGGCGGATCCGGCCAACGGACCGGTCCATGACGCCCAACTCACCATCACGATGCAAGCTGGTGTCGACAGCACCTACGCCGGGGACCAACCCTTCCGTGTGCATGTCCAAAGCACTCCCTGAGATATCTTGCTGCCATGAGCGGATCGGACACGTCTTCCCCATTGGATACTTCTGGAGATAGGCAGATCGTTCTTCAGGCGACTGAGCTGGTCAGCCAAGGCGATCTCGATCAAGCCGAACAGCTGCTTCGCCAGCTGGTTAACTCAGGCTGCTCCCTACCCATGGCCTGGATGAACCTCGCGGTGGTCGTGGGTGATCGGGGCGATAAGGACGAGCGCCTCCGACTGCTCCATCACGCCCGGGAACTGGATCCCAACAATGCCCAGGTGCTACTCAACCTGGCCACTGCCACCCTGGAGAACGGTGATCTTGACAACGCCGAAGTGCTGATCCGCCAGGTGCTAAGTCTGGATGCCGAGCTGGTTGAAGCCCACCACAACCTAGGGGTGGTGCTGGCCAAGGCCAAACGACCCGCGGAGGCCAGGATGGCCTGGGCCAGAGCCTTGGAACTGGATCCCCAGCATTGGCAGAGCCTGGACCAACTTACCGAGTTGAAATCGGCAGCAGACCTGGAGCTTGCCGAAGCTGGCTACCGACGGCTGATCGACGCCGAACCCGACAATGGTGAGTTTTACCGCAAACTAGCTATCAGTCTCTGCTACCAAACTCGTGTGCCAGAGGCCATTGATAATTATCGAACCGCCCTGAATCTTAATGCTGACGATACTGCATCCCTGATTAACCTGGGTCTGCTACTGCTGAATCAAGGCCAAGCCGACGAATCCCTGGTTCTCTTTTTGCAGGCGTTGGCCCTTGACCCCGACAATCCCGATGCCCTGGGCTGTACTGGATTAGCGCTTCACACCCTTGGCGATCAAGCTCAGGCCATCGAAATGCTCGATCGTGCTTTGCTGGCCATGCCAGAGCGGGCTGACATTTTAAATGTCAAAGGGGAATGCCACCAGGAAATCGGCCAATTAGACCAAGCCCTGGAAAGTATCGAAAAAGCATATCAGCTAGATCCAAATGATCTCGGCATTCGATACAACCGAGCCAGCACATTAAGGCTTCGTGGTGATCTTGAAGAAGCGCGGCTCGCCCTTGACGAGCTCCTATCTGAAAAACCCCTGGATGTGACCCTGTTCAGCGCCCAGATGTTTTTGTATTCGGTGAATTCAGAGAAATGGGCACCGGCAGCCCTAGCGCTGAGCCAACGGTTTTGGTCCGAGTGGAGTCAGATGCTAGCGACTAAATATAATCCAACAAGCACTAACAGCTTGATTCTAGATCCTGCCCCGCGCAGCGTCGGCAGCCTGGTGGACAGCGCCGATCCCCGTCGGATTGGCAAAATCCGCATTGGCATCCTCAGCGGCGACCTAGGCAGTCATGTGGTGGGTGGGTTTCTTTCCGCTTTTCTGGAGCACTACGACCACGACAAACTGCATGTGGAACTGCTATCCATGCGGCGTCGCTATGAATCGCGCAGTGAAGAATTAATGGACTTTGCTGATGGCGCCTTGTCTCTTGAGGGTCTATCCGACCCAGAAGCCCGCGCACTGCTAAAGAGTCGCAATTACGATTTGATTTTAGAGACATCTGGATATACCAGATATAGTGGCATCTGGCTACTGTCCCAGCGTGCCGCTCCGGTGCAATGCCATTACATTGGTTATCACGCCACCACCGGCCTGCCGGGAATGGATTATTTTATCGGTGATCAAGATACTGCCGATCCCGCGTTTCAGGATCAATTCAGCGAAAAGCTTTGGCAGCTGCCCCGACCCTGGTTGGCCTATCCCAAGAATAAGATCTTTCCCGAGGCCGAGCAGCTGGCAGCCACCGACTTGCCCGTGCTGGGAGCCTTCAGTCAAGTGGGCAAGATTCGAGAAGAAACCCTCAGCTTCTGGGGAGCCGCCCTTAAAAGGGTTCCGGACAGCCTGCTGGTGATCAAGGATAAATGCACCCTGGATCCCAATGTCTGTGAGCGGATCGCCGATCTTTTGGCCGAGGACCACGATGTCGATCCCATGCGACTGCGGTTCTTACCAATGCTGGGGGAATGGAATGACCATGTGGATTGTTACAACATTCTTGACGTGGTCTTGGATACGACCCCATGGAGCAGCGCCACCACCGGCTTTGAAGCTTTGGCCATGGGGGCACCCTTGGTGGCCATTAAGGGAGGCTGCACGGCGGCTCGCATGAGCACCTCCTTGGTCAAGGGTGTGGGTCGGCCGGAATGGGTGGCCAGCACCCCGGATGAATTTGCCTCAATCGTGGCCGAACTCTGTTCCGACCTACCTGCTCTGCGGGCTGGAAAGCAGGAGCGTCAACGGCAAGCCCAGAACAGCATCCTGTTTGATGGCAAGGACTTGGGCCACCACTTGGAGGATGCCTTGATCACCATGGTGAGCCAAGGGAAACGACCTTGAACCCAGGGCCTCAGGAGCGGCGACCAACGATCGAACATTTCAATTCTCCACTGCTGGAAACGTTGATCGAGATGCCGATCCCGCCAGATTTGGTCACCTGCAAGCACCGCAGACCATTGTAAACCGGGCCGAACTCACCCCAGGAACCTTCGTATAGGGAGGAAGACCTAGTGAGCCAGCATGTTCCCACAGCGGGATTTTCACCAACCCCACCGGAGAGCAACCAGGTGGCACATGCCTTGGATCGGCCCAACTCCTGACCAATCACGGCACCGGCCCGGGCGGCGTTCCTGATCTGTAGATACTTGGGCAGGGAGATGGCTGAGAGCATGCCGACGATGGAAACAACAATCAGCAGCTCCATCAAGGAAAAACCACTAGAAATACGCCGGGTTCCCTTCAGACTGCGAAGAAATTCCAATTGAAGTTTGGTTTGCATTCAGAAGAAAACCAGAAAACCAGGTCAGCTCAACTTTTTACATGATATATGGTCATGTCAATGCACGGATCGCGCTTTCCGCCTTTCGGAAAATTTTGCCTTTTGCAAGGGGCCTCAAAAAAACGGGGGTTTAGGGCCCCCGTTTGCTTTGTGGCTAGTTGGAAAGACACCTGGCGTTTGCAGGCCAAGTGTCTGTGCGAACGAAATAATCAGGTTTTTGAAACGACGCAAGAGAGAAGACCGGTTACATCAGCAACGGTGATTCTGGCGATTCTGCCTACGCCTGCTGTTTCGTTGAGGCATCTCAAGCCAGAGACGTCCTGTTTGAACTCGCTCCAGTCAGCAGTGTAAGTGCTAGCGCCAGAGAGAGCACAAGATGTATTTGGTTGGACACCCACTTGGCCAGAGGCGATGAAGGTGGCACATTCCTTAGCCAGACCAACCTGCTCACCAATTTTGGCGCCTGCGCCGGCGGCGGCACGGGCAGCCAGGTAACGGGGTAGGGCAACGGCCGAGAGGATACCGACCACAGCCACGACGATCATGAGTTCCACCAGGGTGAAACCCTTGGCGGACTTGGAGCCAGACTTGTTGCGCTTGGCAAGGCTGCGAAGCAGCTCAATTTGCAGACGACTTTTGACGAAAGTGGAGTTCATGGAAAGAGCCTTTTGGGGGCCTGTCGACGTATCCATAATTACCACGGTCCGATCGATGTACGCAATGACGTGGTTTTCGTAACATCGCTTAAAAAATAGATTAAGCAAAATCAATCAATACTAGTAGAGTGGATGATTCCTTTTGAGAAGGTAGTGGACAGAACTACCAATTGGTCTACCCATAAATGGGTAGCCTGGGCCAAATCATTGATCAGGCTTGGGGTCTTCCTAGTTTACAGCTCACCAAAACGCGGGGGAAAATGGAACGGGTCAACGGCAAGGTGCGGCGCTGAAAGACTCCCACGAAGGTTCGGGAAACCGACAGTATTGACCTCAAAAAGGCTCAAATCAGCCCCCAAACCGCTCATCCACCCACGGCCGAGGCGATCCCAAGCTTCGCTACCCAGGTCACTGGAATCACAAGAATCCTGAGACCAACGCCCCCGGCCTGGCCACGACGGGCAGGATCGTGGCGGCGTGGCGACAACCGCTCGCATTAGGTTCGGCAAACCTGGTCGTTGACCCATGTCGAGGCCCGCCTCCGTTTCCCACGGTTTGAGTGCGCTGGGATTCAGCCTTTCGGCCCGCATGACCCGCTGGGGTGTGGTCATCGTGCTGAGTTATGCCCTGGTGGCCCTGCTCGTCCCCCTGCTGATTCACCTCGGCTGGCTCGACGATCCCAATGCCGGCCTCAACAACCCCATCTATGCCCCGCCTAGCCCCAGCCACTGGTGCGGCACCGATCGCCTGGGGAGGGACGTCTGCACGCGCACCCTGGCGGGCAGCGGTGTCGCCCTGCAGGTTGTGGTGGTGGCCCTGCTGGTGGCCCTGTTGATCGGAGTCCCCCTCGGCATGGCCAGTGGCTACCTGGGCGGTGCCGTCGACCGGGTTCTGGTGCTGTTAATGGACACCCTGTACACCTTGCCAGTGTTGTTGTTGTCGGTGGTGCTGGCGTTTCTTCTGGGCCGGGGCTTACTGAACGCCGCCGCCGCCCTCTGCGTCGTTTACGTGCCCCAGTATTTCCGGGTGGTGCGCAACCAAAGCGCCCAGGTCAAAGCCGAGCCCTATGTGGAAGCGGCCCGGTCCCTTGGTGCCGGACCGGTGTGGGTCCTGCGCCGCTATCTGTTTCGCAACGTCATCACCTCCGTGCCGGTGCTGCTGACCCTCAATGCCGCCGATGCCGTGCTGGTGCTAGGCGGGCTGGGCTTTCTGGGGCTGGGGCTGCCCGAGACGGTGCCCGAATGGGGGGGCGATTTGCAACAGGCCCTGACGGCCGTCCCCACCGGCGTCTGGTGGACGGCCCTCTATCCCGGTTTGGCGATGTTTGTGCTGGTGTTGGGTCTTTCCTTTCTCGGGGAAGGACTGGAGCAATGGCTCTCGGGACCCTCCAGGAACTCCTGATCTCCCAGGTCGGGCCCCCTCGTCACTGGGGTACCGAGGCCTCTGGGGCAGCTAGGCCTGGGGCACCGAGGCCCATCAAGGCAGCCCCGATCGCCTGGGCCAAGGCCCCGTAATCGCCCCGCCCACACACCTCGCTCTGGAAGGTCGTGGCGATTTCGACCCGTTCGGCCCGATGGTCCAAGTGGGCGTAGTAATCGATCTTGTGTTGCAGCTCCTCAGGACTGCGGTAGCTGATGGCCTCAGCCACGCTGGTGATCGCCACCAACTCCTCTTTCCAATCGGTGAGGGGGAACCCTCCTGCCGCCGCCACATCCAGAACCCGGTTGCTGACGGCCTGGTCGAACTGCAAGGCGGTGATGTTGAGGCTGATCAGCGACGAGCGATACACCGCCGCACTGGCGGCCACCGAAGTCGTAGCAGGATGGCCGCGCCAAGGCCCAACTGCTGGGGCTTGGGCTGGGTCTGGGGCTGGCCAGCTGGCACATAAGCGCTCGGCCTCAGGTCCGTAGAGATCAAGGGGGTGGCCCCCCAAACGCCGCAGCACTTCTCCCCGAAACTCCAACGAGTGACCGTGGGCCAGGGACCGGTAGAAGGCCTTGGCCGCCAACCGCTGCACCGCCGAAGATCCGGGTCCACAGTGCCGCTGGGCGTAGGCCAGGGCGGCGGGTTCAAGGGGGTGGTCGAACTGGAGCAAACGGCGCCCTATATCGGCCTGCAGCTCTGAGGCCAGCCCGGGGGGATGGTCTCCCCAGATAAAACCCGGATGCACATGGCCGATGAAACAGACATCCCGGCGCAACGCGGCCCCAGCCGGTGGCTCGTAGGGCCCCTCGCCGATGGCAAAAAGCGGCGATGTGGCCAGATTCAGGCGCCCCAGGTCCTGGGCATTGCGTGGCTCAAGACAAAAATGGTGGGAACGGTGGGCGGTGGCGAGGTAGCTGCCAAGGACCGCTTCGATGCGCTCCAGGGAAGGATGGGTGCTGAAGCAGTCCTCGAAATGCAGAAAGACCAGGGGCATCGGGCCCTGTTCGTAGAGAAACGTGCCCCGGACCAAATCGAAGCCGGCTAACAGGCTGACGGGACTCACGATGATCAGGGCATCGGCTTCGAGGCAGTCCAGCCGATCCCAAAACCTGGGGGGATGGAGGCCCACCTGGGCCACCCGGCCCAAGGCCACCTGCGTCAGGGTTCCGTCTTTGGAGCCAGCAAAGGACCCGGCAAAGGACCCGGCGATGAAATCGGTTGGATCCAGCAGGCTGATGCGATGGCCGGCCTGCACCAGGGCCCGGGAGATTCCAGCGATCAGCCGCTGGTAAATGGGGGTAGAACTCTGCTCAAGAACGAAGTGCATGGCAGAGGCCCGGCTGGGGAACCTAGGCTGAAGAGAGTTGTTCTTGTCCGGGCATGCCCCTATGGCTTGACCTGCTGTTTCTTGGTCTCGCTGTTCTGTTGTGGACCCGGGGAGGGCGCCAGCTGGACGATGTGGTCATGATGCTGATGCGCATTCTGGCGGTGGCTTTCGCCCTTGTGGTGCTGCTGGCGGGCCGGCTGCTGGTCCTGGAGATCGGCTTGTTGGCCCTGCTCCTCTGGCTTCCCAGTGTGCGCGCCCTGGAAAGCGGTTCTCGCTTCTAGTTCCATCTCTGCGGGGGGCACCCGGATCAGTGGGGCAACCTGACATCCCGCGGCAGGGGCTCGGCAATCTCTCCCTCGGGTGTCAGGGCCGGATAGGGCCGTCCTTGCTGATCACACCAGCGGGCCACCTGGGGATAGGACCAGGCGAAAAGCTGGCGGCCGTATTGGTCGGGACTGAGCCCTTCTCCGTGCTCCGGCACCACACCGGCACTCTGGCGCTGGCGTAGGGCCTCAAATAAAAGAATCGCCGCCGCCACGGACACATTCAGGGACTGCACCATGCCCCGCATCGGGATATAAAGGGATTGATCGACAAGGGAAGCGGCTGTTTCACTGAGCCCCCACTTCTCGGCCCCCAGCACAAAGGCAGTGGGGCCAGTGAAATCACAGGCGCGATAGTCGACGGCGGAGCGACCCAGGTGGGTGCCATACAAGCGGAAGCCACGCTCCTTGAGCTGGGCCATGGCCGCTTCGGTGCTGGTGTGCAGCTTCAGAGGCACCCACTTCTGGCTGCCCTGGGCCGTGCTGTTGAACGTGGGCAGCCGGCCCGCGCGGCAGACCGCATGGGCCTCCAACGCCCCCACCGCATCGCAACTGCGCAGGATCGCCGAAAGATTGTGCGGCTTCTCCACCTGCTCCAGCAGCACGGTGAGATCAGCCATGCGGTGATCGAGAACCGACTGGAGACGTTCGAAACGGCGTGGTAATAGGGGCATGGTCAAACCGCCAGGCGGCTCCTCCAGGATGGGCAGGTGAAAGGGCGAACCAATGGATCCGGACGGGCCCTCCAGGAAAGCCAGCGATCGCCGCACCCCATGATGGAGCCGATGAAGGAAACCAGTTTCGACCAACGGGTCTACCAGCAAATCGCCCGCATTCCCTGCGGCCAACTGGCCACCTATGGCCAGATCGCTGAACTCATGGGGGAATGGGGATGCGCCAGGCAGGTGGGTTGGGCCCTCCGGCGCCTGCCCCTGCCTTCGCCCCTGCCCTGGCACCGGGTGGTCAATGCCCAGGGTCGCCTGGCCATGTCCCTGTCGCGCCAGGGCAGTGACTGGATCCAAAGGGATCTGCTGCTGGCCGAAGGCATTCCGGTGGACCACCAGGGCCGGCTCCCCCTCAATCGGCATCGATGGCGAGGCGAGACCCAAAGCGAGCAGCGGCTGTGAAGGGCGCCCCTGATCCCATCGCGACGGATACCGGCGGTCTCGCCCCCCGACGTCTGGCCTGGAGGGTGCTGGAGGCGGTGGCTGCGGGGGCCTATGCGGACAACGCCCTGGAACGGGAACTGGCCGAAAGCAACCTGGCGTCCCTCGACCGGGGCCTGGCCACCGAACTGGCCTATGGGGCCATCCGCCAGCGGCTCCTTCTAGATGCCTGGATCGATGCCCACGGCCGGCTCAAGGCCAGCAACCAGCCCCCCCGACTGCGCTGGCTGTTGCACGTGGGCCTTTACCAACTGCTGTTCAGCAGCCGGGTCCCCGCCTCCGCAGCCGTTAACACCACTGTTGAGTTGGCCAAAGAAGCGGGCTTTGGCCGGCTGGCTCCGGTGGTCAATGGTTTGCTGCGGGCCGTGGCTCGGGCCCATGGAGCCCTCCCCAACGCCGATGGCGCCACGGCCCTCAAGGCCTGGCAGGGACTGGCCCTACCCGAAGCAGAGGCCGACAGCCTGGCCCTGCGCCACTCCCTACCCCCCTGGCTGGCGACCCAGCTGCTGCAATGGTGCCGCCCCGAAGAGGCCGAGGCCTTTGGACGCTCCAGCAACACCCCCCCGGCCCTCGATCTGCGGATCAATCGACGGCGGAACAGCCGGGCGGAGGCCCTGGCGGCCTTTGAGGCTGCGGGATTGACAGCCCGGCCCTTGGACGACGGTGAATGGGGCCTTTGCTTACCAGCGGCCAGCGGTGATCTCCGGAGCCTGCCCGGCTTCAGGGAGGGTCACTGGTGCGTTCAGGACCGCACTGCCCAGGCCATCGCCCCCCTGCTGGCGCCCCAGCCGGGGCAGCGGGTGCTGGATGCCTGCGCCGCCCCTGGAGGCAAGGCGACCCATCTGGCGGAATTGATGGACGATCGGGGTGAAATCTGGGCGGTGGATCGCTCCGAGTCTCGGCTCAAAAAAGTGGTAGTCAACGCCGAGCGGCTTGGCATGGCCAGCATTCAAGTGCTTGCGGCCGACGCCGCCGACCTGCTCGCATTACGGCCCCAGTGGCGCGGTTACTTTGATCGCATCCTGGTGGATGCCCCTTGCTCGGGGTTGGGAACCCTGGCCCGCCACGCCGATGCCCGCTGGCGGATCCAGCCCGACACGATTGCCGAACTGGCCGAGCAGCAACAGCGGCTGCTCGAACGCCTGGCGCCCCTGCTGCGGCCCGATGGGCGCCTGGTTTACGCCACCTGCACGGTGCATCCCCTCGAGAACAGGGAGGTCGTGGAAGGTTTTCTGGCCGGCCAGCCAAGCTGGCGCCTAATGCACCAACAGCAATGGTGGCCGGCGCCCCAGGCCGGTGATGGCTTTTACGCCGCCATCCTGGAAACCGGCACCGAGACGACCTGGGGGGAGATGGGGGAAGGGCTGGGGCCTGCCTAGGG
>Ga0194059_1000772_pt1 | contig 14321 bp, 10 predicted proteins | sample SepL6211m_MetaG_FD_163426 | JGI IMG/M metagenome (GOLD analysis project Ga0194059, IMG submission 163426) | Anoxic zone freshwater microbial communities from boreal shield lake in IISD Experimental Lakes Area, Ontario, Canada - Sep2016-L626-11m | ecosystem: Environmental > Aquatic > Freshwater >... | reverse complement strand
ACGCACGCGCTCTAAGGCTTCATGCACATTGAAGCACTCCATGATGTGGGCTTTGCGATGTGGCGCCAGTAAGCGATCAACTAAGGTCTGAAGCCGATCGGATTCTTTAATGATGACCTGGGTATACTCCCTCAAGCCCTTCTCTGGAAGTTCAAACTCGAGAAGCTGCGCCGCCCCCCGAATACCACCCAATGGATTTTTGATTTCATGCGCTAGGTTTCGCATGAGTTCTTTGTTGGCCTCCACTTGCTGGGTAACGCGTTCATCACGCTCACTACGAAGCTGCTGATCAATCGGAAACCATTCCATCATGAGCAAATCTGGATCATCAAACATCGCGACGACCACATGAGCAGGCATCGATTCATGATGAATACTACCTGGCATAGAATCCAAAACCATTTCCTGGCGTTGCGCCACTACTTGACCGCTTCGCACTTCTTCAATCATGGAATTTAAGGGTGCATTATCGCCAAATAAATCATGCACAGACTGTCCCTCAAGAGATTTACGTGACAGATCCAGCGCCGCTTCAGCTGCCGGATTGACATAAACCAATTGTTGGTTCTCAGCCTCGAATACCACGATGGCATTAGGCATCTGATCAAGCAATGTCGGAAAAAAAGGAGCAGCCGAAGCTGCTCCCTTGAACGAATTGCGCAACAGTCCTGCGCTCAAGTTCTCTCCTTCGCTTACAGGGAGTAGTACATATCAAATTCGATAGGATGAGTAGTCATACGGAAACGTGTGACATCTTCCATCTTCAAAGTGATATAAGCATCAATCATAGACTCAGTAAATACACCACCGCGAGTCAAGAACTCACGATCTTTATCCAAGGCTGCCAAAGCTTCTTCTAAGCTTGCGCAAACCGTTGGGATCTTTGCATCTTCTTCTGGTGGCAAGTCATACAAGTTCTTATCCGCTGCTTCACCTGGGTGAATCTTGTTCTGAACACCATCTAAACCTGCCATCAACAAGGCAGAGAATGCCAAGTATGGGTTAGCCAATGGATCAGGAAAGCGAGTCTCAATACGACGACCCTTAGGACTAGAAACGTGTGGGATGCGAATCGAGGCAGAACGGTTACGTGCAGAGTAAGCCAATTTCACTGGCGCCTCAAAGCCTGGAACCAAACGCTTGTATGAGTTGGTACCTGGATTGGTAATCGCATTCAATGCTTTGGCGTGTTTGATAATGCCACCGATGTAGTAGAGAGCGAACTCTGACAAACCAGCATAACCATTACCAGCAAACAAGTTTTCACCATTCTTCCAAACAGATTGGTGAACGTGCATACCAGAACCGTTATCGCCAACTACTGGCTTAGGCATGAAGGTTGCAGTTTTGCCATAAGCATGCGCCACGTTTTGAATGACGTACTTCTGCCAGATAGTCCAGTCAGCGCGCTGTGTCAATGTGCTGAACCTCGTGCCCAATTCGTTTTGGCCTTGACCAGCAACTTCATGGTGATGAACTTCAACCGGAATACCTAATGATTCAAGAATCAAACACATTTCAGAACGCATGTCGTGGAATGTGTCTACTGGAGCAACTGGGAAATATCCGCCTTTTTTACCTGGACGGTGGCCTGTGTTGCCGCCTTCAAGCTTTGCAGCAGAAGACCACGGAGCCTCTTCGGATTCAATCTTCACGAAGCAACCCTGCATATCAGCACCCCAGCGGACGCCGTCAAAAATAAAGAATTCTGGCTCCGGACCAAAGTAAGCTGTATCACCTAGACCGGTACTCTTTAAGTAAGCCTCAGCACGTTTAGCGATTGAGCGTGGGTCACGATCGTAACCTTTACCATCAGATGGCTCGATCACATCACATGTGATAACCAATGTAGGCTCTTCATAGAACGGGTCAATGTAGCAAGCTGTTGGATCGGGCATCAATAACATGTCAGAAGCTTCAATACCCTTCCAACCGGCGATAGAAGAACCGTCAAATGCATGACCGCTCTCAAATTTGTCTTCGTCAAAATGGGAGATAGGTACTGTTGTGTGTTGTTCTTTACCCTTTGTATCTACAAAGCGGAAATCAACGAAAGTACATTCTTTCTCTTTAACTAACTTCATCACATCAGCGACGGTCTTGGTTGTCATGCAACTCTCCTGTATTAACTCAATTTGGAATTCAAAACGTAAGGCATACACCCTTGTTCATTCCAGGCATCAAACATGCCTAATGGATGTATGTAATTTACTGAAGCAAACAAGCGGGATATCTCATTATTGCACTATTTAAGTGCCCAAATCCCCCTTCTACGGCAGAAAAACGGCATATTGCACCAATTTAGTGCTGTCTACAACTTACTAAGATCATGAATGACATAACCCAGTTCTTGCGTGCCCGTTCGAAGGGCATTCCAAGCGCTATCCAACAGATTGGCGTTGCCCTTGATGCCCAATTCAATATGCCGCTCAGCGTATACACCGCCTTTAGAGGGCTCTCCTACGGACGGAAGACTGAAGACCTTCACCCCTGGGAAGTTAGCTTCGATACGCTCCATTAGTGGGGTCAAAGTTGACTCGACACCCTTGGGAACGATAAAGCTCTGCTCTGCCCAATTTTCTTGATGGAAAAGATCTTTGTAGTGGGTATCTAAACACCAGGCCATCATGGGCGCTGCCATCACTGGAAATCCTGGGACAAAGTGATGCTCTTGAATCCGAAAGCCTGGAATCTGGTTATAAGGATTGGGAATGATGTCACTACCCAGCGGAAATTCACCCATCTTGAAACGGTGTTGATTCTCGGGGGTATTCAAGTCGGCTTTAATGGGATCGCCCTCTGCAGTTGACTGAATACGACCTGCAATGAGCTCTCTAGCAGTGGGATGCAATTGCGTTTTAGTGCCCAAAGCTAAAGCAGCGCATTGGCGAGTGTGATCATCTGGAGTGGCGCCAATACCGCCAGTGCTAAAAACCACATCACCACTTGCAAAACTATCTTTGAGTGTGGCGGTAATTTGCTCGGGATTATCGGCAACATACCTCGCCCAAGAAAGACTTAAGCCTCTCTCATTTAAGAGCTCAATCAATTTACTAAGATGCTTATCTTGGCGTCGACCAGACAGGATCTCATCACCAATCACAATCAAACCGAAACGGCGTGTAGCACTTGCTGGAATATCTATAGAAACTGTTTTTACTGCATCAACCATGATAAGGAAGCTCCAATTCAATAACGCGAGTATCAACTGTCAGTGACGCCTCTAATTCATCGCGTCGCAAATCTTTTAACGCAGACAATAAGAAGTGGCTAAACCACAGCGCGGCAAAGACGAAGATCAAGGAGTAGATCCAAACGGCGACAAAACTCACTACCGGAAATAACACTAGCGCTAAGGCAGATGTTGCCCAAAAGAATGTAGGCACTGCTCCAAATAAACCAGAAACGATTCCCATCGATAACAAAGACCAGCGATATTTTTCAAGCAGAAGATCGCGCTCCTCTACGCTGGCATGTTTTGCCAGTACGTCATAGGACATTAAGCGCATGGTTAACCAGCCCCAAAGTAATGGAGGTAGTACAGCTACCAAGGGGGGCAACCACCACACTGGTAATGTCAGCATAACCAGTGCTAAACAAATCAAGGCCGACCAAAGTGTATAAAAAAGACTTCCCAGAAAACCGCCGCCACGTTTGCATTCCAAATCTTTATACGCCGCTTGACGTGCCACTGTATTCACAATGGCAGGGACGGTTGTAAAAGCAATGAGCACTAACAAGCTGATGCAGATGAGCGGGATTATCAGCATCACAAAAAATAAAGGGGCAATCCATGCTCGTGCATTTTCAAAGCCAGCCCAGATCAAACTATCTTGAATCCAGCTGGTAAAAATAGAGGTCGTCAGAAACACGCTCAGTATCTCAAGGGCAGGAGTCCAAGTAAGCCAGATCAAGCAGCCCCACAAGACCGACACAATCAGAAATGGACGCAAACTGAACCACATCATGCGAGGATGCATCGTACCTACAAGGGCTAAGCCAAATGATTTAATGACTTGCTGGAAATCGTCCATAAAACTCCTATATGCCAATTAGAGTCGCTGCTTACGCAGTGATTTTTTAATCTCTCTCAGCGAGAGAACAAAGCATTGCCATTGTTGAACAAAAAGATTGTTTGAAACTGATAAATCTCTCACACCGGTTGGATAAATATCCTTGGGGAAGATAGCGGTTTTAAACAAGACATCCCACCAAGGAAACAGGATTCCAAAATTACATCCACCTAAGACACCAGGTTTGCCAATCACTTCATGACCGTAGCCAACAGCGTGATGCATACGATGAAACATCGGGGAAACGAAGAAATACTGAAATCTTCCCAGGCTCACTTTGATATTGGCATGTTGCCAACTTTGAATAAATTGACTCACAACCACTAAAGCAATGAATTGGCCAGGTGAAACTCCAAACAGTAGGGCAAAGAATGCAAATACCACTGCCCGCAAAATGTCATCGAGAATGTGGTTTCGATTATCTGACCATGCCGTCATGACAGTTTGGCTGTGGTGCAAAGAATGGAGTTTCCACCACCAGTTAAAGGTATGTGAAGTACGGTGATAAAGATATTCAACAAGATCAAGCAAGATGAGATAAATCAAAAAACTAATGAGTGGTATTGAGGTGACAGGCTCCCACCAGGATTCGACATTGAGGCGCCCAAAGCGAAAGTCGTGCAAGATCGAATCCAGCTCAAAAAAGAATCCCGATAAAGCGATGAATATCAGACCATGAAAAATGCCAAGGCGGTGAAATAAGGTGTACATCACATCGGCAGCGGTCGACTTAGCAAAGCGCTCTTGCGTTTCTGCTGGCGCAATGCGCTCCCAGACTCTCAGAACAACGAAGATTAAAAAGATCTGTATGCAACCAAACAAAAACCAATCCAAGCCATCAAACGCATCTTCTGCCCAACTCATGAGATTAAATTGATACAAAATGGGTGCAAGGATACTGTCGAACAAGAACTCTTGCACGGCAGCATATCCAGCTGATATAGGGGCGGTGATGAAGCTGAAATCCATATCTTATTGTGAACTATTTAGCTTACTTTGGTAGGGTTCCAAAACAAAAACCACGATTCTTCAGATTAAGAATCAATTGCTCTAGGACTGCTGGCGCCCAGGGATCCTTTCTGGACCAAATCCCAAGATGCGCCATAGCGATGTCACCATCCTGAAGATTGCGACTCGCCTTTTCAAGCAAGACTGAATTAGGATGCGCCTTGGAATCAAGCTCATCCCCCAAAAATCCAGCATCGTTCCAGCCAATATGCTGATACCCGCACTGATTTCCCATATTGATCAAACGTGAGGAAGTTTTCCCACCAGGTGCACGCCAAATTCTCTGAATGGACGATCCAGTCAACTCCTTAAAGCGCTCATCTACCCTGCGAATCTCTCGACAGAAACTGGCTTCGTTATACAAAATCGTTTGACCAGCCTTGGGGCCAAACTGAGGTCTCTCAAACACATCCTTATTCGGGGCATCTTTTAGAAAGTAAACGTGGTCATAGGTATGACTGCCAAAGTGATGGCCTTCTCGCAAACGATCTTGCCAGAACATCTTCCAAAAATCATCTAAGGAGAAATCTCCACGACTGGTTTTCTCATTGGCAAGGAAAAAAGTGGCTTTCACGTTTTGACGATTAAGCACATCAGCAACTAGTTGCGCGACTGACATATTGCCCGTATCAAAGCTAAGGTAAACAGTCTTCTTACAGGCGGCGCTTTGAGCCAGGACTGGAAAAGAAAAAACTATCGAGGCGAGGAGGATAAAAAGGCGAAGCATTTATTCCCAGGCAGCCCTTGGTGCGAAGAAAACGCCATGAGGAGATTTTCCAACCGGAATAGTTGCAATGAGTTTCATTGAAGGAATATCAATCACACCCACTTTCTTTGCAAAGCGGAATGTCACCCACATGGTTTTGCCATCAGGCGTTATTTCCATATCATCTGGGCCAGAAGGCAGGCCTGAGATGTCACCTACTTTTTCGAGGGTCTGCATATTAATCAGGCTGATCGTAGAAGCAATGCGATTACTAACGAAGACTTGCTTCTTATCGCCTAAAGGTCGGAAGTTATGGGCACCCTTACCAGTCAAGATGCGTTTGACTTCTTTGCGATTTTTCCAATCGATCACTTGTACATTATCTTCACCAGTGATGCCAACCAATAAATACTGATCGCCCGGCGTCATCCATAAGCCCGCTGGTGTTCTGCCAGTTGGCATTTTCCAAAGAAGCGTTTGCGTTGCTAAATCAATGGCAGCGAGTTCGTTCGAGTCTTGCAATGTGATGAAAGCGATCTTACTATCGGATGTATAGGCAATATGACTTGGTGTCTTTGCCAGCTTGATGGTTTTAGCGAGCTTCAAATTGGCGCCATCAGCCGCATAAATATCTACGCGATCTAAACGATTGCCATTAGCAATAAACCATTTATGGTTTGGCGAATAGCCAATTTGGTAAGGATCAATAATATCCGGGATTTTTCCAGTCAATTCTCCATTGACTGGATTCATTAACTGCACATCGTTACCTGCTGCGTTGGCAATCAAAAGAGTCTTCTGATCTGGCGTGAGCATAAGGTGATGTGGCTCTTTGCCAACTGGAACTGTCTTAATGACTTTTCTGGTCGGCATATCAATTAAGCTCACACTGGCCTCAGCTGAATTCAAGACGATGGCGAGTTTAGGTTCAGCCGGAGTGGCCGCTGAAGCTGACGCGGGAACCGTTTGGGAGAAAGCTTGCGAACCGCAAGCAATGAGGACTAGGAAAATACCGGTCGCAAGACTATGCAGGCGATGATTCTGATGAAATGTGTACATACCCTATTGTAAGCAATCCAAAGAGCTCAAAATGATCCCCAAAAGGAAGGATTTAAGCTATCGCAAGCTCGTTAGAACCTTTTCGAGACGCTTTAAGGACATTGGCGTTGGGGTTTTTAGCTCCTGAGCATACAAGGCCACCCTGAGCTCTTCTAATTGCCAGCGGAAGTCTTGCAAGGCTTGATCTTCCACCATGGCATAAGAGGCTGAACCCTTGCTGCCTTGGAGTAATTTTTGCCAAGGACGCTGCACAGACTCCCAATCCTTTTGGCACAGAGCGTCACGACTTGGATTGGTACGTAGCTTATCAATTCTCATGGCCACCCCCTTTAAATAGCGCGGTAGATGAACTAGCTGTACGTAGGGGATATCAGATACAAATTTCGGGAACACTAAGCCCTGTATTTGAGACTGAATATCCGCATGTGCCGCAGCAGAAGCCGCCTTCGCTTGAGGAAGTTTTTTCTGCAAGTCAGCGTATGCCTGCAGCGCATTCAGGGCATGGCGAGAAATCTCTTGTGCAATCAGGGCTAAACGCGGCTTACCTTCTTGAAGACGCGCCTCAAACTGAGTTGCACTGCTTGGTAATGGGTCCATTAAAAAGGCTCGCTCGACCGCTAAATTGAGAATCTGCTCTATCAAGCTATCTACAGAACCCACGTTAATGAATAAAAGGCCTAATTCACGAATGCCTGGTAATTGCTTTTGCAAAGCCTTCAGGGTTTCTTTATTCGATATCGAAAACAGGCGGCGCAATCCCTGCCAGTGTTGCTTTCTAGCTTCTACCAAGTCATCAAATACCTCTAAGTCACATGTATCGGTACGATCTACGAGCGCAGGATATCCAAATAAGGTTCGATTGCCCTTTTGAATCTCCAAGGTTTCTGGCAACTCGCCAAACTCCCACGACTTATAGCCACCCTGCTCCACTTTACGAGCGGCATCCCCTACGGATGTTTTCCCTGGTGCCCTTACAAGCTTGACCTCAACTCCAAGCTCGACCTGTGCGGCCTCTTGCGCAATTGCCTGAAATGCACTTCTAGCACTCTCGCCATATTCTGCGCGCAAGCGAGATAGATTGCGCTCCACATCCAATTGCCGACCATGCTCATCAATCAGGCGATAGTTCATGGATGAATGGGCCGGCAGCGCTTCAAGCCTGAAATCAGTGCGCTTGATCTCCAAACCTTTCTCTTTGCGAATATCAGCTATCAAGCTATCTAAATAGTCTCCTACACCGAAGTGCTTTTCTTCAAGCATGCGCTCCAGAAAGGATTTGGCATACTCCGGTAAAGGTACACAGTGGCGTCGCAGTTTCTGAGGCAAGGACTTGAGTAATAACAAAGTCTTCTCTTCGCACATACCGGGTACAAGCCATTCACAGCGGCGACCATCCACTTGATTTAACAGTGTGAGAGGCACTACCAGCGTCACACCGTCTTTGGGGCTCCCAGGTTCAAAGTGATAGGTCATGCCCAGCTCCGTACCACCTACCACCATCTTTTTGGGATAACGATCTACCGTAATGCCAGCTGCTTCATGGCGCATCAGATCCGCTTTAGCTAGGCGAAGTTGAGTATCCGATTTTTCCCCACTTGAATCCGGCTTTTTCAACCACACCTTCATGCCTTCTCTGCTGAAGACATCTTTTGGTATGCGTGAGTCATAAAAAGCAAAGAGTAATTCATCATCGACCAATACGTCCGGTCTACGTGAACGATGCTCTAAGGCCTCAATTTCTTTGATGAGTCTGCGGTTGTGCCAGAAGAATCCAAAACAGTCTGGATATTTTTTCTTGGCGTCGGCCTCGGTCTCACGTTCAAGTCCTGGAGAGTCCATCCGACCAAACATTTCTTCTTGAACTAGCGCTTGGCGTAGGAAGAGTTCGCGTGCCATCACGGCATCATGGGGCTCATACCGCACTCGCCTGCCGTGATAAATCGGCAGGCCATACAGAGTGCCTCGCTCAAAAGCCATCACTTCACCTTGGCGGTTATCCCAAAATGGATCACTTAAAGACTTGATCAGGCGATGCGCTGCCACACGCTCAACCCACTGTGGCTCGATCTTGGCAATCGTGCGTGCGTACATGCGATTAGTCTCTTGCAACTCGCCCGCCAAAATCCACGCACCAGCTTTTTTACCAATGGTTGAGCCAGGCCAAATAAATGGACGTATTCCTCTAGCGCCGATATATCCACCAGTCTTACTACCGCGCTCTTGCGATTTTTCGTCTTCTTCTTTTTTAGCTACATAACCGAGTAAGCCTGTTAGTAGGGAGATATGAACTTGTTCATAAGTTGCAGCAAGTACATTTTGTTTCCAACCCTTCTCGCCGAGCATGGTGTGTAATTGACCATGTACATCGCGCCATTCTCGTAAGCGACGCGGTGACAAAAATTTACTTTTACAGAGGGTTTCTAACTGACGATTGCTATGTTTATGTTGCAAGGCCTCTTGATACCAATCCCAGAGTTTCACAAAACTGAGAAACTCAGAACGCTCATCTGCAAACTGTAAATGCGCTTGATCAGCTGCCGCGGCTTGCTCAAGTGGTCTCTCGCGAGGGTCTTGCGTTGCGAGGGCTGATGCAATGATCGTTACTTCTCGCAATGCATTTTGATCTTTTGCTGCTAACAATATTCTGCCTATCCGAGGATCCAGCGGTAGGTCGGCGAGCTGCTTACCGATCGCAGTGAGTCTAAAGTTATTGTTAAGGTCTTTTCCTTCGGGATCTTGCGACTCATCATATTCAATCGCACCCAACTCATCTAACAGTTGGACACCATCTGCAATCGCTCTACCCAATGGTTTATCAATAAAGGGAAAGTCCGCAATCTTCGGTAGGCGCAAAGCGCTCATGCGCAGCAAGACGGCGGCTAATGAACTGCGCAAGATTTCTGGATCCGTAAATTTAGGTCGTCCCAGATAATCTAGCTCGCTGTATAGACGAATACAAATGCCATCTGAAACACGTCCGCAACGACCCGCCCGTTGATTGGCAGCAGCTTGAGATATCGGTTCAACCTGGAGTTGCTCAACTTTATTGCGATAGGAGTAACGCTTGACCCTAGCTAAGCCACTATCAATGACATAACGAATATTGGGAACGGTTAAGGAGGTCTCGGCTACGTTGGTCGTTAAGATAATACGGCGACCATTGCCCGGACTAAATACCCTCTCCTGCTCAGCGATAGACTGACGCGCAAATAAACTTAAGATTTCTGGATGAAAGCGTTGAGCCAGCACATGGTCTTTACGTAAGACTTCAGCGCAATCTCGTATCTCTCGCTCGCCGGGCAAAAAAACCAGAACATCGCCAGCACCGGTAGTGCCCTCGCGCCATACGTTCACAATTGCCTCGGCTACCGCATCTGGTATCTCTTTAGCTTCTTTCGATTCTTTTTTACCGTCAGGCTTGGCAACAGGCTCTAAAGGTACATAGTGGTGCTCAACTGGAAATAACCTTCCGCTGACCTCAATGACTGGGGCAATCTTGCCATTGATCGTAAAGTGCTCCGCAAAGCGCTGTGCATCGATGGTGGCCGAGGTAATGATGAGCTTGAGATCCGGACGCTTGGGCAGTAGGCGCCTGAGATAACCCAAGAGAAAGTCAATATTCAGACTACGTTCATGTGCTTCATCAATGATGAGCGTGTCATAGGCGCGTAACTGAGGGTCTCTTTGGGTCTGCGCCAACAAGATGCCGTCAGTCATTAATTTGATGGAAGCACTCGGACCCGTCTTGTCGGAGAAGCGCACTTGATAGCCAACATCCTGACCCATAGGGGTCCCGAGCTCTTGGGCAATCCGCTTGGCTGTAGCGGTCGCAGCAATCCGCCGAGGCTGGGTGTGCCCTATGAGCTTGCCCCCATTCATGGTTCCTCGACCCATATCCAGACAGATCTTGGGTAACTGAGTCGTCTTGCCTGATCCGGTCTCACCACAAACAATCACTACCTGGTGTGATAGCAAGGCATCCTTGATGATTTGACGCTGTCCAGAGACTGGCAACTCCTCCGGAAAGCGGATCTCAAGCTTGTGTGAGGTGTTGGAAGCAGGCACAGGCTTGGCGCTCTCTGGGGGTTTTTGTAGGTTTATAGGCTCTTGCACCCTATAATTTTCTCACTATGCCAACAAATGCACCAAACACCGCTCAAAGTAGCGAAGAATCAAGCTCGAACTTTCCTTTCGTAGGCTGGTTGCGCGACGTCGCGCCATACATTCACAGCTTTCGCGAAAAGACCTTTGTGATTGCCTTTGCTGGTGAACTGGTTCAAGAAATTGGACTTGAGAACCTGATTGAAGATATCGCCATGCTCCACGCCATGGGAATGAGAATTGTGCTCGTGCACGGTATTCGCCCCCAGATTGAAGAGCAACTGATGCTCAGAAAGATTAAAAGCAAGTTTGGCAAGAGCGCCTTACATGCCTATCGGATTACCGATGCGGCCGCACTTGAGTGCGTTAAAGAAGCTGCTGGCGAGTTGCGTCTTGATATTGAAGCGGCGTTTAGTCGTGGCTTACCAAATACCCCGATGGCAGGATCACGTATCTCCGTGATCTCCGGTAACTTTATTACGGCGATGCCAGTGGGTGTGGTTGAAGGTATCGACTACATTCATACTGGTCTCGTACGTAAAGTGGATTCGAGCTCGATCAAACTTTCTCTTGATAGCAACAAGATTGTATTGCTCTCGCCACTGGGATTTTCTCCAACAGGCCAAGCATTCAACTTAGCATTCGAAGATGTTGCGGCTTCTACTGCTGCCGCACTAAAAGCGGACAAATTGATTTTCTTAAGTCCACATGCTGGATTAAAAGATGAAGAAGGTGATTACATCACTGAACTTTCCATGCCGCAGCTGCAGGAATACGTAGGGCAACATCATCAAAAGCTCGACTTGGGAATGAAAAGCTTGCTGAACATTTCCGGCAGAGCAATTCGCGCCGGTGTAAGCCGTGTTCACTTCTTGCCATGCAATCGAGATGGCGCCTTACTGGAAGAGTTATTTACCCACGATGGTATTGGCATGATGTTGGCATCTTCAGATATTGAGAACTTACGTGAAGCCAACCAAGATGATGTGGGTGGTATTTTGCTACTCACCATGCCTCTTGAAGATGAAGGCATTTTGGCTGCTCGCGGACAAGATGTCATCGAGCGTGATATTCAACGCTTTTCAGTGATTGAGCATGACCGCGTACTATTCGGTTGCGCCGCCCTCTTCCCGTTTCCTAACGGCGTTGGAGAGCTTGCCTGTTTAGCGGTTGATCCAGATGTGCAAGGATCCGGCGATGGTGAGCGCCTATTAAAACGGGTTGAAATGAGAGCAAAACAAGAAGGCATCAAGCGTTTGTTTGTTCTGACCACAAGAACAGAGCACTGGTTCTTAAAGCGCGGCTTTAAGAGAGCTAGCGTTGACGATTTGCCTGAAGAAAGAAAGCAAATCTACAACTGGGATCGAAAATCCATGGTCTTAATTAAAGACCTATAAGATCACATTCAGAATTCAATCGCCCCACCAATAGATAATCAGTATTTAGAAAGGTATTACAGATGGCACGCATGGTTCAATGCATCAAGCTCAATAAAGAGGCCGAAGGTTTAGATTTCGCTCCACTTCCAGGTGATTTGGGTAAAAAGATTTGGAATCAAGTTTCCAAAGAAGCATGGGTAGCTTGGCTCAAGCAGCAAACCATGCTGATCAATGAGAATCGCTTAAATATGGCTGATCCACGTGCACGCCAGTATCTACTCAAGCAAGTTGAAAAACATTTCTTCGAAGGCGGTGCTGATACTGCACAAGGTTACGTCCCACCGGCAGATTGAGTGCTGGATCCCAACAATTGATCTAGCGCAATACTTGCAACATATTCTGAAAATATATTTTCAACACGTGTTGACTTAAAGAATTTGGAAGCATAGGATTGAATTGTGGTTTGACAGATGTAGTGTTTCTCCACATTGGCGAAAGCCACTTCTGATAAGTGCATCTATGCGCTTATAGGCATCGGAACAAATTAACTTCCGATTGTCTGCGCCATGTTCAGCATGGCAAACAGACCCGATGGGAGATCAATTCCCCCGTCGGGTTTTTTATTTACAGAATAATTCGCTCAACACCGGCGGCATTACTCACCAATAAAATATTCGCTTTCTCTTTGGCAAATAGGCCAACGGTGATGACACCCGCAATTTGATTGATTTGAGACTCCATGTTTTTTGGGTCTGAGATCTTTAAGCCGGCAACATCCAAAATCCAAGCGCCGTTATCCGTGACAAAGGGTTCCTGTGCGGCTTTTGTCAATCTTAATGAAACACTGCCACCTAAGTTCTCAAGCTCCCTGGTAACAACACCTTGGGCCAAAGGAATAATTTCGACTGGCAAGGCAAAGCGACCCAAAACGGGAACTTGCTTCGAGGAGTCGCAAATACAGATAAATTCCTTGGCCATTGAGGCAATGATCTTTTCGCGGGTTAAGGCCCCGCCGCCGCCCTTAATCATGTGGCCGGCAGGATCAATTTCATCTGCACCATCTACATATGCAGGTAAGCTGGCAACATCATTTGGATTGAGAACCTTAAATCCATGCTTTAGTAAACGCTCAGTTGTAGCGTTAGAGCTGGAGACCGTTCCTGAAAAATGATCTTTGTGGGGCGCCAAGGCATCAATAAAGCAGTTGACTGTTGAGCCAGTCCCAACACCCAGTACTTGACCGGGGGCGAGCTTGAGCACCTCATCACGAGCCGCTTCTCCCACCATTTGTTTTAACTGGTCCTGGTTCATGATGGAGCAAATACCTTTGTAGATTGTGGAGCAGATGAATTATTCCATCTATCATATGATATTCAGAGGCAATCCCAATAAAGAGCGTTCCGTTTCCCCATGACCAGCACTTCAGCACTTAGCCAACTTAAGACTTTGACCACCGTAGTAGCGGATACGGGTGATTTTGAGCGTATGCAAGAATTTCAGCCGCAAGACGCTACTACCAACCCATCCCTCATCCTCAAAGCGGCTCAACAGAGCAACTATCAAGCTCTGGTTGCCTCGGTTAAGCAAGCCCATCCTGGCATGACCTCCGCCGAGCTAGTGGATTACATCTTGGTCGCCTTTGGATTGGAGATCCTCAAAATTGTTCCTGGCCGCGTTTCGACAGAAGTCGATGCTCGCCTGTCATTCAATACCAAAGCAAGCATTGCTAAAGCCAGACACCTCATTGAGTTATATGAATCCCATGGGATCGATCGTAAACGGGTGTTAATCAAACTTGCAGGCACCTGGGAAGGCATTGCTGCGGCAAAAGAGCTTGAGGCTGAAGGCATTCATTGCAATATGACCTTACTCTTTTCTTTGGTACAAGCCGCAGCCTGTGGAGCTGCTAATGCAAAACTGATATCTCCATTTGTGGGCCGCATTACCGATTGGTATAAAGCCAAACTTGCTAGCAATTGGAGTGATGTCAATCAT
>Ga0194059_1000770_pt1 | contig 14347 bp, 13 predicted proteins | sample SepL6211m_MetaG_FD_163426 | JGI IMG/M metagenome (GOLD analysis project Ga0194059, IMG submission 163426) | Anoxic zone freshwater microbial communities from boreal shield lake in IISD Experimental Lakes Area, Ontario, Canada - Sep2016-L626-11m | ecosystem: Environmental > Aquatic > Freshwater >... | reverse complement strand
CTGCCGAGTGGCTCGACTGCCATCACACGCGCAGTAAACGGGCAGCTGGCCGCATCGCCACCGATCACGACATCCTCAGGGCGGACGCCGAGATGAACCAGATCGCCATCAGTGATGGCACTCAGATTCTGATCGGCCGAACCGTTAAATAAAACGGTGGTACTGCGCAAGCAGAGTCCTTGACTGCGGTCGACCGTCAGCGGAAGCAGATTCATTGGCGGCGAGCCGACAGCACGAGCCACGTCAATCGTCCGTGGCTGGTCGTAGATCTCACTCGGTGTTCCGACCTGTTCAACCGCGCCCTGCACAAGCACGCAGATTCGATCGGCCATACTCATCGCCTCGACTTGATCGTGAGTCACGTAGATCAACGTTCGTTTGAGCTCGTGCTGGAGCCGCTTGAGCTCGGACCGCATCTCCATGCGCAGCAGAGCATCAAGAGCGGAGAGGGGCTCGTCGAGGAGATACACCTCTGGAGCGCGCGTCATGACTCGCCCGATCGCAACACGCTGACGCTCGCCGCCCGACAGCTTCCCTGGCTTGCGATCAAGGAGCGCGCTAATGCGAAGCGTCTCAGCTGCACCGCGAACTCGCTGATCGATCTCCTGCTTGCTGACCTCTCGCCCCTTCTGCCGTAGTGGGAACGCCAAATTGTCGTAGACCGTCTTATCTGGGTAGAGCGCGAGGTTTTGGAAGACGATCCCCACATTCCGCTCGCCTGGCATGACGCCGCTCATGTCCTGCCCTCCAATCTGTATCACGCCGGCGTCTGGCTGTTCGAGCCCCACGATCGTCCGCAACGTTGTGGTTTTGCCCGCACCTGGGTGGCCTAGAATGACGAAAAACTCACCGTCATCTACATGCAGGTTGAGGTCGTTGAGGGCAACGATGTCCCCAAATTTCTTGCTTACTCCAGTAATTGTGATGTCAGCCATCGAGCCCCCTACCGAACCGCAAGCCCGGTTGCGTTATCAAAGAGATGGATCCGTTCCGCATCAACGCCAACACCGACCGCTTCACCCGTCTTTAGGTCAAGCGTTGGTGGGGCCGAGACACGAAACCGGTGATCTCCCGAGCGAATGTGATAGATCGTGCGCGGCCCGAGTGGCTCTACGAGATCAACCTCGCCTCGCCAGGGGGCACTATCCGATGGAGCCTCGAGGTGCAAGAATTCGGGACGAATACCGAGTGTCACGAAACCAGCTTCGACCCCAGTGAGGGGGATCGGCTGAGACCCCGGCATCTCAAGTCGAATGCTTCCCTCTGCTACGGAGGCCTCAAAGAAGTTCATCTTCGTTGAACCCACGAACTCGGCCACAAAGCGATTGGCAGGGTGGGAATAGACCTCATCAGGAGTGCCGTACTGTTGAAGGCGACCTTGATCCATGATGGCAATGTGCTCAGCCATTGACATAGCCTCGACCTGATCATGCGTGACGTAGATCATCGTCTGGTTTAGGCGACGCTGAAGCGCCTTCAGTTCGGCCCTCATAAATCCGCGAAAGCCGGCATCGAGGTTCGAGAATGGCTCGTCGAGCAGAAAGATTGCAGGTTCCACAATCATGCTGCGCCCAATCGCGACCTTCTGCAGGTCATTGACCGAAAGCTTATTCGGTCGGCGCTGCAACAATGGCTCAATATCGAGCAACCGTGCAACTTCCAAGACTCTCCGATTAATCTCAGCCGTGTCCGTTTTGCGAACCCGAAGTCCGTAGGCAATATTTTCAAACGCGGACAAGTGCGTGAAGATCGCATAATTCTGGAAGACGAAACCAACATCCCGACTCCCGGCCGGAACGTCATTAATCAGCTTTCCGTCGAAAAAAATCTCGCCAGTACTCGGCGCTTCGAGGCCCGAGATCATGTTCATGGTCGTGGATTTTCCGCAGCCCGACGGCCCGAGTAGCGCCACAAACGAGCCATCAGGAATATCGAGTTGAAAATTGTCAACGGCGACAAAAAGGCCGAATTTCTTCGTCACACCGACCAATTCGATACGTGCCATCAGCGCTTCACCGCCCCGAAGGTCAACCCACGAACTAAGTGCTTCTGAATCACGATCGAAATCAGCACGGGAAGCGACACAAGAATCACTGCGAGTGCAGCCTGCGCACCAAACTCCTGCCCACCGGCTGTGCGCAACTGACTGAGAAATACCGGTGCGGTTTGCGTATTGGCATCTGTGAGCACCAGGGCAATCAAGAAATCCGACCAATTCAGGATGAAGACAAACAGCGCCGTCGTAGCCAAGCCGCCGCGCACTAGGGGCAGCACGGCGCGTCGGAATGCTCCGAAGGGAGTGCAACCATCGACAATGGCCGCCTCGGCAATTTCCCGTGGAATCTCATCGAAGAAACTCCGCATCAACCAGACGACGAAGGGAAACGTTACTGCGCCGTAGATCAGGATCAGCCCGATCAGCGTGTCGAAGAGCTGAAGGTAGGTCCACAAGAACAGGATCGGGATGATCACCGCGATTGGAGGAAACATTCTCAACTGGAGGATCTGGAATGGAAGGGCACCACCGCCAGCCTTGAAGCGCGAAATTCCGTAGGCAGTGCTCACGCCGGCCAGCAACGCCAGTAGCGTTCCTCCAATGCTCGCAATCAGACTATGCCAAATCGATGGCATAGCATCAATCGGAGTCGACACCAGGAAACTTGCCGCACCGTCCTCTTGAATACCAAAGAGTCGAGTGAAGTTGGCCGTCGTCCAATCTTGTGGAATCCAGAAGGTTTCGCCTGTCGTTGGTGTCCACTCGACGTTCGGCTTGAAGGCCATCGTGACCATCCAATAGACGGGAAAGAGCATCACGACGAGTACGGCGATCGCGATCAAGAATCGCGCGATCATCGCGATACGTGCCTTTTTCTTCGCAGTCATTAGCGGCTCTCCTGACCGGCCTCGAGGGGACGAATCGCACGGGATGCAATCACGCTAATTGCAACCATCACAATGATCGCTAGGGCAGCGACATAACTCCACTGGGAACTCAAGAACGCCTGCCGATACAGCAGGACCGAAATAGTGGTTGATGCCTCACCCGGCCCGCCCTGCGTGAGTAGCCATGCAGCGTCAAAGAGCTTGAAAGCCTCCATCGAGCGGATGATGAGTGCGATGAGGATGATCGGCTTCATCATCGGAATCACCAGCGTCTGCAGGCGGAAGCGCCACGAGGCGCCGAGAATCCCAGCGGCGTTCATCTGATCCTCCGGTACCGCGAGGATGCCGGAAAGGAGAATCAAAAACATCAGCGGCGTCCACTGCCAGACATCAACAAGGATCACGGAAATCAGAGCCCATGTTGGGTCAATCAGCCATGGGATGGAAACATCCCCACCTGGCCAGAGCAGCGACAAAATCGAATTGACGGGTCCATCACTCTGCAAGAGCAAGAAAAAGACGAACCCCGAGACAGCGGGAACGACCATCATCGGTACCAGCATGAAAACAGTAAAAACACGCTTGAGCGGGAAGCGCTCGGCATATAGAACTGCCAGACAGAAACCGAGGACGAACTCCAAAGAAACAGCCGCGACCGTAATGACACCCGTTCGCAGAATGGTCTCCAAGAATCGTCGCGACGTAATCCCCTCCCAATAGTTCGAAAACCACGTCCAATCTTGATAGGCCAGATACCAGTCCGTACCACCACTCGGCGACCACGTAGTCAGGCTGAGATATACCTCCATGATGACGGGGAACAGCACCAACAAAAGCAGGAGCAGCTGTCCCGGGGCCACCATCATTTTCCCGAGCCGCCGCCCAGCGGCAGCCTGCGGATCAAGACTGAGGGGAGCTACGTCTTGATCGTCTTTGGTCTGTTCAACAACTGCCATGCGGTTCTCACTTTCATATTTTCGCTCACGGACCACTCCGTGCGGGTGGTACGGCCCGAGAGCCGTACCACCCGCCAGAGGTAGGGTTACGCGCTTGTGTTGGGGTTCGTCGCCCAACCAGCTTTCGATGCTACCCAGATTCGAGCCTGCTCTTCGCGCCCGATCTTGTCTGTGATGGCATTCCATTCAGATTCGATCGCTGCCAACGTGTCCTGCGGCGAGCTCTGCCCCGAAAGGGCCTTCTGCAGGTTGACATCGAGCGACTGAATGTAGTCCGGGGCTCCTCGCAGCGACGAGATCGACGGGCAGCTGCCCGGAATGATCTGGCCCATGGTCTCGGTTGTGTTCTTGGTGTACGAGGTCTCTACGAGGGGGTTCGTCAGCGAGTACTGCTTGACGATGTCCTCGTAGCCACCCGGGTTGGCCGTGATCCACGTGTAGATCTGGCCGGAGGAGATCCATTGACCAAATAGGTACGAGACCTCATGGTACTTCGATGGACCGAAGGCATTAACGCCCACCGCCGCATTAAAGTACAGACTCGAATGGCGAACGAGCTGGTCGCCCACCATCCAGCCTGGCTGGTTCGTGCCGTGGGTAACGGAACCGGAATCCTTCGGATCCAACGGACTGCCTGGCTTCATGAACTTCGTCAGGTTCGAGAACGACGACGACATGGCCGCGCCACGCTGGCCCCAGTTGCCGTACTGCTCCTCCCAAATCCACGTCAACGCATCCTTCGAGCCGAACTTCGTCGTCTCGACGAGATGGTTGAGCGCCTTGAGGCCCTCGGGCGAATTGATCAGCGGGTTCATTTGATCATCCCAATAGAACTGGGCGGGATTCGCCGTCGAGACGTATCGTGTGACGAAGTTGATCCAACCCCAGCCCGGCGAACGCAGGTCTGTCGAGCCGAGTAGTCCTTGGTCAGGCCGGTGGAAGAACTCAGCCATATCACGCTGCTGATCCCAAGTCTCGGGATAGATCAGGTCGTAGTCATACTTGGCCTTGAAGTCTTTCTGCTCTTTTGGATCTTCAAACAAATCGGACCGCGAGATCCACATCTGATAGTCGCCGTCGACGCCGATCGCGTACGGCTTGCCGTCGTAATAGTTCATCAGCTTCGTGGTCGTATCGCCACCGACATAGCCCATGACCGGGTCGTTCCAGTCCGGCTTGTACTTGTCGACCATATCGGTCAGATCAAGCAGTAGACCAGCGTTGGCAAGATCACCATTCTCGGACATACCAAGGACGACGAGATTCTGTGCCCCGTCCTTACGGGATGCCGCCTGCATGTTCTTGGCATACGTCTGCCCTGCATCCATAGGGACAAACTTGATCTTAATACCGGTTTCTTCTTCCCAGACCTGCTGGACGCTCTTGGCGCCCTTCGGGAATGGCTCTGTGAAGTTGCCGATTGCACCAGGGTACATTCCGACCACGAGCACCTCTGGCGCATTACCAGATGCCTTAAGGGCCTTTGCCCCCTCGATGGCTCGGCCTGGTGCGGAGTCAGCCGTGTACTGGAAGGCGTCCGCACCATCCCAACCGGACGGACCCATCATGGCCGTGGATGTCGTACCGGTGTCCGCAGCTGCTGTTGTAGCTGCAGCGGTAGTCTCACTGCTACTCGAAGACGAGCCACCACCACAGGCAGCGAGCGTCGCCGATAGACCAGTCGCACCGGCCACAGCTAGAAAGGACTTACGGGAAATTAATCCCGACTTGCCCTTCTCATCCGGAAGATCATTTTTTTTCGTATCCATAGTTCCCTCTCCTCATTGCGTTGGATTGAACTCTCGTACCGACCGATCGGGCCGGCTCGTAGCGAGATCGCGAGATCAACGTCTTGATCTAGCGACCGTCCCTCCCGACACAGCCATTGCTGCTCCGTCGGCCTTACGTTTTCCCAATCGCTGGGCGAACCGGTGCTGTCCTTCTCAAACCGAACCGGTCACCCCCGTTCCTCCGTGTTGCACGTCTGCGAAGGCTGCCTCAAACCCCGTAGCGCATTCGCGCACAACGGCAGCCGCCGGCCGCTTCCACAGCGAGTCCTCGAAGTCGGCGACGCCAAGCGACCCGTCGTCAGAGAAGATCTCGCAGTCGTACGCGCCGGCATAGCCAGCGTCCTCACAGGCTGAAAGCATGCCCGTCAAGTCGAAAATTCCCGTCCCAGGGATACGGCGATCAACCCAACCGCGATGATCCACGCCGCGGTCGTTGACGTGCACCGCCGCGATCCGCGGACCCGCGCGACGAATCCAACCATGGAAATCATCGGTGTCCCACAGATGAAACGGGTCAACAGTGATACCGAGAGCAGGATTGTCAATCTGATCGACAATTCTTAGGGCATTCGGCAAGTCCCAAATCAGCGACCAATCGAGGTGGTCCGCTCGGTAGATCGGCTCCAGTGCGAGCCGTGTGCCGGCTTCTGCAGCGACATCGGCCAGTCGCGCAATAGCCGCAATCGCGATTTCCTCGGCCTCGTCAACGGAACGCCCTTGTGCTGGCCCCGTCAGCACGACAATCGCATCCGCGCCGAGCTCTCCAAAGAATCGGATTGATTCGACCAGACACGCCTCACGTTCTTCGGGATCATCCGGTCCAGGAAACAAAACAAGTGGCAACGGTGATAGCAGCGATGTGATGCAGATCGTTGGCTCAAGACCTCGAGTCGATAACTCGGTACCGAGCCGGGCCGCGTTCCACCCTTCGGGAATCAAGGTCTCGCAGACACCGACACCCGGCACTCCTGCCTCAGCAATCGCGTCGAGACCTGCCTCAAACGGGGTGCTCATCAATGTAAAACTGCACATGGAGAAGCGCTCGCTTGTCACGATTCCACCGCCGCGCTCGTCCCGGAAAGTTGATCCGCAAGCTGCTTCGAAGTGGCTGCGTCCGGAAGGCGGAAATCAATTGCGTGGTCAACAAATTCGCCCGGTTCAAGCATCACCAACTCGCCGTTGGCGGCAGCGGCAGCCCGGCCTTCAACCGGAAGGTTTCCTGGCTCAAGCCCGACGGTGTAATTACCCTCACTCATGACGCGCCACTGAAACAGCCGTGGCAGCGACGAAAGCCCCCAGCGAATTTCCAGCGCGACGGCTCGTCCGTCCCCGATATCACCATTCGCAATCGCCGCGTATCCCCATCCAAACTCGTCGGGTGACGGCGTGTGCTCCCAGACCTGCTCGACGATGCCCCGCCCCGGTGGATTCACCGAGCGCCAGTCGGCGCCATCGGCAGCGGTCGTCGCAAAGCGCGGAACGCCGCCGGTAACAGTGACATGCGCCGAAGGGCCGAGTAACGGCCACCCAGCGTTGATGTGATACAGCACCATATGGGGCGTGGGCGCATACCCCTCATTGCGGACGCGATCGCGTAGCTGAATCTCGTTTGAACCCAACGGAATTCGGATTTCGCGCTCGAGCACGAGCACCTCTCCAAACACTGTTGCCTGACGCACTTCTCCGCGCACAAAAACGGCTGGTTCCGGTGCATCCCAATCGATGCCATAGCCACGGAGCACTGCAGGCGTCGACGAAATACGCCCGTGCAGTGGGAACGGGCGTGTTGGCTGTCCCGGGTACTGATACCACGGCGTTTCCACCTCTGCTGGACCAAGCGTGTGATCGAGACCACAGGTCGTCAGTAAACCGCCAAAGAAGGAACGAAACCAACCCCAGTCGCCCTGATCATGAAGCGCGGGACTTGTGATTCCTGTCGGCGATATCCAGGCGACGGGGACTCCACGGACGGAGGCGTGCGAGATATCGAGAGCGCGATCGATGACCACTTCAATCTCAATCTCTCCACTACGAAGGCGTACGACGCGGACACCACGCTCTCTCCCATCGCAACGCTCCAGGAGTTCCGCCCCGACAACCTGCTCCGGTGATCCCACGAGACGACGCAAATCATCACGGTCGACTTGGTGGCCAAAAATCTGGCTCATACGAAGGCCCACCCTCCGCAAACTTCGATGTTCTGCCCCGTGATGAAGGACGACCGATCCGAAGCGAGAAACGCGACAACGTCGGCGAGGTCATCAGGTGTTCCACGACGCTTGAGACTCTGCTGCTCAAGCACGAATTTGCTGTACCCCTCAGGATCAGGGTGAATCGTCTCGCCACCCGTTGGGAAGGCCCCGGGAGAGACCGTATTTACCCGAACGTTCAGTGGTCCAACTTCACGCGCGAGCGCCCGCGTCAGCCCAACCATCCCGCCCTTCGAGGAGACGTATGGCAGGATTTTCGCCATCCCAATCATGAATGTGATCGAGCCGATGTTGACGATCGACCCGCCACCTCGCTGCCCCATATGAGGAACGGACGCTTTGGCCAGCAAGAAGCATGAACGCAAATTAGTGTTGAGCGTCGTATCCCATTCTTCGACCGTGTACTGATCCCATTCTTTCGAGGGATAGGTCGCAGCGTTATTGATCACGACGTCGATACCACCAAACTGCTCAACCGCAGCAGCGGCAAGCGATTCTGCGAAATCAGTGGTCGACACGTCCGCAATTACGCCATGGACTTCACCGAGATCCGACAGTCGATCAACGAGGGCTCGGCTGCGATCGGGATTGCGATCGCCGAGAACGACGCGGCACCCCTCCTCGAGGAGGCGCACCGCCATCGTCTCACCTAGGCCACCACTAGCAGCGCCCGTAACGATTGCAACCCGATCGCGAAGCCCGAGATCCATGTCCTAGCGAACGCCAATCTCAGTCATGATGGCGGCCGTTCCGTCGTAGGCTCGTTGAGCCCAAGCCACGATGTCAGTGCCTTCGGGGGCGTACTCAAGCTCAATCGAGACTGTCCCCTCATAGCCAGTGTCGACGATCGCCTGAAGATAGTCCTTGATTGGCGTCACGCCCATGCCGGCCGGCATATCTCCATGAACCTTCCCGTCACAGTCCGACAGGTGAATATGGCCAATCAGGCCCGTCAATACGGCGACATCCGCGACGCTCGATTCGGCCAAGTGAAGGTGCGAGATGTCCGCGTTGGCGCGCACTGCGGGGTGCCCAATTTCATTGACGAAGCGCGCGAGCTCGTGCACATCCTTGAGTAGAGCTTCGGTGAAGGGCTCTAGTTCGAGCACGATCTCCAGTCCCTTGCTCTGAGCGTACTCACCGGATTGACGCACAAGATCCTTCGCCATATCCCAGATTGCCGTCCGCGGGAATACTTCGCCATCCCAGTAGTACTCGCCGACCACGAGTAGGACGTTGTTAGCCCCGAAGTATGCGCCTTGGTCGACGTAGGCCTTGATGCGATCAAGCGTGAAGCGCTGCACAGCCGGATTGAAGTCAACGAGACCAAAGGCGACACAGACGACAGAACGAATCGGCAAGCCGACCGCTGCACAGGTGTCCTTGATCATCTTGCGGGTTGCATCGTCAATGTCGAGTGGGTCTTCGAAAATGTCGTACGTATCGAATCCAATCTCTTTTGCCTTGCGGATACCCGCCTCGGTATCGATCCCAGTTCCAAACCATGTCGAGCTAATCATCCCGAGCTCAAGCTTTGCCATTTCTATCCCTCCTGTTGTTCGTTTGCACGAGGCTCATGCCCCCATCACCTCATCCACTCGGACGAGGCGTTTCTCATCGAGCGACCGATAGCCCGCTTCAACAAGCGCCATCGTGGGCAAGTTGTCGGCCCCCGAGAGGACGTTGGGCCCACCATTAAGAGCATCAAAGAGCGCGCCCATCGTTCCCTGGAATGCATCCGGGAACCAGACTTCGGTCCACTTCGGCTGAAAGATCATGCCCGGATTCCTCTTCGTCGTGTACGTCAAGGTGCTGGGCGTTGGTGTCGGGTAATACGGCCACCCGATTGTGCCCCAAGCGAGTCCATCAGTTCCCTCAACCCGCCACTTGATGTAAATGTCGCCTTCTGATCCCTCTCGAACCGGGCCAGTCCAGACGTCGTCCCACGACGAAGCTCGCATGCCATTGGCATATTCAAGGATGTACAGACAGATACCATCTCGGTGCTCAAACTTCGTCCGTGGATCCCTACGGGCACTCACGAAGATCCCTTCGGGATCCCCAAAGAGGAAGCGAAACGCATCGATGTGATGAATCGACATGTTTTGTAATGTCAGCCGATCACCATCCTCCAGAAACGGCTGCCAATGTGGGATCGCGCGCATCTCAACGGTCGCCAGCACTGGCTCTCCAAGATCACCGCGATCGAGCAGCGTCTTAAGAGCGCGCATCGACTGGTCATAGCGCATGTTCTGATTGACGCTCAGGACCTTGCCAGCTACCTCACACGCCTCAACGATCTTGGCCGCATCATCGTAATTACCTGCAATTGGTTTCTGCGCCAAGATGCCTTTGATGTGGGGACGCTGGCACGCCGCTTCGATGATTGCGCGCTGCTGATCTGGAGGGAAGGCGACGTCAATGACCTCAATCGATTGATCGTCGAGCAACTCCTCCCAGGTGTCGTAGCAGGCAGGGACCCCATGGCGATCGGCAACCGCTTGAGCATGTGCCGGAGTGCGAGAAGCGATCGCTTGCACGGTAAATCCGGCGGCCAAATAGGCCGGAATTTGCACGTCGGCAACGATGAACCCAGCGCCGATCACTCCAATCCGGTAATCCCGTTGATGCGGCAGCACCGGCATCGTTTGAAGATCTCGATCGCACTCCCGTGTGCCCATCAGCTGACCTCCTCTGTGCAAAAATAAATCTCGCGACAAACGGTGATACCGTCGCCGTTCGAAGTAAATCTGAATTACCTACTTAGAGTTCGGCTACGCTACCACTCGTGACTAAGCCCGTCAATGACCCAATTTTGATCCCGGTAGAGCGTCGGTCACTTCCGGCGCAAGTCGCAGCGCGGATTCACGATCAGATTCTTTCGGGCGTGTACTCGCCGGGAATGAAACTCCCGCACCAGCGCGACCTCGCACTCAATTTCGGCGTCTCTGCGGCAGTAATCCGAGAGGCATTGGCGCGCTTAAAAGGGGCAGGTCTCGTACGTGCTAAATCGGGTCAAGGAACCTTTGTCACGAACCAACCGATCAAGGCGATGCGCTTTCCAACCTGGGTCCGCGACCCAGCAAGCTCTGCCGAGTTATCCGAGGCAATTGAAGCCCGCGACGTCATTGAACACGCAACGGCTATGCGCGCAGCACAGCGACGCACGCCCAAGGACGTCAAGCATTTACGCGAGATTATCGTCCGCATGGCTGACGCGGGTGAGGATGCCCTCGCGTTTATCGCTTGCGACATCGAACTCCACCTCACGGTCGCAAGTGCCTCGGGAAATCAAATTCTGACCGGTGCACTCTCGGCGCTGCAGCGCTCGCTCAGTGAGTCCGTGGCAGTCGGCGTGCAGGATGCGATCGACAATAAGTGGATGCCGACGCTCGTGGATTCTCACGCACAACTTGTTGACGCGATTGTTGAGCGTGACCCTGTCGGAGCAGGCGAGGTGATGGACACGATGTTTGCCCGGCTGCGCACGATCGCCGAAAAATCTGGCATTACCGTTGACCCTTGGCCTCGCCCGTGACAATCACGCCTCGCCCGATCCTGATCAGTGGCGCTGGCTGGGGTGCGGGAGCATCGTGCGCGGAACAGTTGACTGCGGCGGGGGCCCGAACCTTTCTGATCGATCGTGACGCCAATCGTTGCGAAGCAATTGCCGAACGTACGGGTGGATACCAGATCATCGGCGACGTCACTGACTACGCAGTGGTGGAACGCGCAGTGAGCGCGGCAACGCTCAGCGGAGGTGGCCTCTCTGCATACATCCATGCAATTCCCATGCTCGAGGGAACCTCGATCGATGCGACCCGCGGTCCCGATCTTAGCGCTGCCTTCGCCACGAATGTCGCCTCGCTGATTACCTTCGGCTCAGCCGTACTCCGCGCTATGGAACTAGCGGGCGAAGGCATCCTGATTCGAATCGACTGGGTACCGGAAGAGATACCGTGCTCCCTAAAGATCTTGCGGGCGGCGCAAGACGCCGCCTGGTGTGAACTCTCGGACACGGCGACTGAGTATGGCGTACGAACAGAAACACTGACAGTGCCCCACGACAGAGATCCAGACGCCATTGGGTCTGCCGTTACGGAGCTGATTCGTTTGGCATTCATACAGACGGAACGTGAACAGAGCATCCAGTAAGCGCGACGAGGAGGAGTCCAATGGTTGAAGAGGTTGCTGAAGGTATCTACCGCATACCGTCTGTGCTTGGAATTCGCCGCTTCGCTCAGTACCTCGTCGTCGGAGATGAGGTACTCCTAATTGACACGGGTATTGATGGCACTGTCTCCGAACACGTAATGCCGGCACTCACGCAGCTTGGAATCGCCCCTGAACGCGTTACCCAAGTAGCGATCTCACACGCTGACGCGGACCATTACGGTGGCAACGCCGAGGTGCGTGCCCTGCTCCCTGGCAGCCAGATCCGTGCCCATGCGAGCGATCGACGACTACTCGAAGAATGGTCAGTTATCGGCGAGGAGCGCTACGGGTGGTATCGCCACCACGGCATCGGCTACGAGCCTGCGGTGATGGAGTGGCTCCACACGTCGGCTGGCCCTGATACTCCGATTGACGGCGACCTTACCCCTAGCGAACTGATCGATCTTGGCGGTATCACCGTTGAGGTGATCGCGCTACCAGGCCACACGCCCGGCCATGTCGGGTTCCATCACGCGCAGTCCGGGACCACAATCGTGATCGATGCGGTACTCGAGCGAGGACTCTACTCGACCGACAATCGCCTGATCTCTCCACCCCCTTACGTATCCACCAAGGACTATCGCGCGACGGTGGAAACGCTCCGCTCCCTCACCCCGGAGCGCCTTGGCACAAGCCACTATTCAGAGACCGAAGGTATAGCCGCCGTGACAGATTTTCTCGATGCAACAGTGTCTTTTGTTGACGACCTAGACACGAGCATCCTCGAGATGCTGTCCTCCACACCACTCCCCTTATCTGAATATTGGGAGCATGCCAATGCGACGATCGGACCATTCCCCGAGATGAGCATTGAACTCGCCCGCAGCGTTGGCGCGCATTTGGAGGATGCCGAACAACGTGGCGTCGCTCTACGAACCGAGCGCGACGGTCTCGCAGTGTGGAGCGCAGCTCCGTAGCACTCGTACGTACTGCCATCGCGCCCTCGTGGGCGACACATAGTCGATTCGACGGGCTCATTCGAGCTCTGGCTACGCAACCCTCACGAAAATGTACTGCCGCAATGTGACACTTTGGCAGTCACGTAGTAATCAGTTTCCCCTTTGGTATTGACATATACCGTTTTTGAGTGCCATAATGTGGCACCATAGACATTGAACTCGGTAGCCAATCGATCGACCGCGCAGCGTTAGTCCTACGTCGCCTGATGGAAAGTGACGACTCTGTTTCGCTCACATCGATGGTCGAGGGCACGCTGCTCACCAAGACCACCACCGCGCGAGTGCTGCGCGCACTCGAACGCAATGGTCTTGCACACCGTGGAATGGCAGGTGGCTACCGCCCCGGCCCCGTGCTGATTCAATATGCACAGCGCGGAACCAGCACCGGCGACCTCGCCTCCATCGCGTGGCCACACCTTGAACGACTCGGTGCTGAAACCGGCGAAACAACCAACATCGGTATCCCAACACCCGCAGGGATTGCCCGCATCGCGCAGATCGATAGCCAACACCCGCTTGGCGCTGGCAACTGGGTCGGACACCGAATCCCTCTCCACGCATCTGCAATGGGAAAAATCTTCATGGCATTCGGCGCTGCTCAACCGCCCCACGGTCGGTTGGAGCAGATGGGTCCCAGCACCATTACTGATGTCCCGCAGCTCCTGCAGACGCTTGAACAGGTGCGCCGACGCGGGTACGCGACGACGTGGGAAGAGCTCGATGCCAATCTCTGCTCCGTTGCCGCTCCAATCCGGATTGTGGGAGACCGCGTGATTGCAGCACTCTCGATCTCCGCGCCGACGGTGCGAACGAGTACACGTCGATTCGATCAACTCGGTCGTTTTGTTCAAGCTGAAGCAGCTGCAATTACCAAAGCCCTGCGAGGGCGCACCGCACAACCATTCCTAGGAGAATAATGACGAACGACGAGATCCTTCAAAAACTCTACGACGAGACCCTAGTTGGGCATGCTCCAGAGGTGAAGGACCTCACCCAAGCTGGCATCGACGCGGGCATTCCACCTACGACGATGCTGTTCGAAGCACTGATTCCTGCACTGGAAGAGGTTGGTGCCCGCTTCGAGCGCGGCGACTGGTTTGTGCCCGAGATGCTAATCGCCGGACGAGCGATGTCAGGCGCCTTGGCGATGCTACGTCCATTGCTCGCCGCCACTGGCACCGACACGATTGGTAAGTTCGTGATGGGCACCGTCAAAGGCGACGTCCATGACATCGGCAAGAACCTCGTCAACATCATGCTCGAGGGTGCCGGCTTCGAAGTCATTGACCTCGGCGTCCAAGTCTCCCCCGAGAAATTCGTCGCCGCCGTCGACG
>Ga0194059_1000769_pt1 | contig 14348 bp, 15 predicted proteins | sample SepL6211m_MetaG_FD_163426 | JGI IMG/M metagenome (GOLD analysis project Ga0194059, IMG submission 163426) | Anoxic zone freshwater microbial communities from boreal shield lake in IISD Experimental Lakes Area, Ontario, Canada - Sep2016-L626-11m | ecosystem: Environmental > Aquatic > Freshwater >... | reverse complement strand
AAACTGGGTCTGGCCCAGGGTGTGGATGCCGGTGATGCGATGGCGCGTGGTTTGGGCCTTGCGCGAGGTGATGCTGATTTTTTGACCCACCAGTGCATTGAGCAGCGTGGACTTCCCCACATTCGGTTTGCCAACGATAGCGATCAGGCCGCAGCGCTGGTCTTCAGCAGGTGTGCCGGGTGCTGCTGTCCGATGCAGACCCTTGAGCATGCTTTCAAGATCATCCTGACCCTCGGGTGCGCTAGCGTGCGCCTGCTCGTCCGGATGTTTTGTATCAGTCATATCGTGGTCTTGGCCTTGATCGTTTGCAGCATGGCACTTGCCGCCGCCTGTTCACCAGCACGGCGCGAGGCGCCGATACCACGCTCTGAAAAATTGAGTTCGATAACCTCACACTCGACATCGAAGGTCTGCTTGTGCGCGGCTCCCAGCGTGCCAACCACCCGGTATAGCGGCAGGCTCATTTTGCGCGCCTGCAACCATTCCTGCAATTCGGTCTTGGGGTCTTTGCCAATGGCCTGCATCTCAGGGTTGATTTCGACCGCCTGAAACAGGCGGTGCACCAGACTTTGCGCAGCCGCAAAACCGGCGTCCAGATAAACGGCCCCGATGATGGCCTCCAGCGCATCGGCCAGTATGGAAGGCCGCTTTTGACCTCCCGAACGGGCCTCGCCCTCGCCCAGGCGAATGACGTCTGGCAAGCCCAACTCGACCGCCAGGCGATGCAGGGTGTCCTGCTTGACCAGATTGGCCCGCACCCGTGACAAATCGCCTTCGGGCAATTCGCTCAAACGCTGAAACAGCAAATCAGCCACCGCCAGGTTCAGTACCGAATCCCCAAGAAACTCGAGTCGTTCATTGTGATCAATCGAAAAACTGCGGTGCGTCACCGAGCGCAACAAAAGATGGGCGTCCGAAAATTTGTGCTGCAAGCGGACCTGCAATGCAGTCAGCGCCTCGTTCACGCGCCTGTGCCTCTTTGACTCGCCACCATTACTTGGAGCGCCCGCTGTACTTGAGCGTCAGGTAGGCCGGACCGAACAGATGAATCTCTCGCTGATAGGCGAAACTGACGACGATCCTGTCGCCCTCCTTGCTTACTTCAAGGTCCTTGCCGCCGATGGATTTGATGTTGTCGACCGAAGCAGCTTTGTCAAAAATGCTACGGACCTCCGCCACGGAAGTGCCTTCTTGCGCCTTGTCGGCAGCTCTGCGAACACCCTGATATTCGATCGCGGTCGGCACAATTTCAACGATGATCACACCGCAGGCCGCCAGCAGACCGCCGACCACCAAAAGGCCCAGGAAAGACAAGCCACGTTGCCTGGATCTGAACTGAATCGTCATACCGTCCTCAAATTCAATCAAATGACCCTATACGCTTCAAACTGCTGAAGTTCATCCAGACAAAAAACGCCTTACCCACGATGTTTTTGTCCGGCACAAAACCCCAGTAGCGGGAATCAAGCGAATTATCGCGGTTATCCCCCATCATGAAATAGTGACCTTGCGGCACCTTGCACACGACGCCTTCAATACTATAGCGGCAGTTCTGCTTGAAGACAAAGTCGTCGGCCCCGGGCACAAACGCCGGGCGGTCATCGTCGTTAAGCAGTCGGTGCTTGTGTTGACCAAGCGATTCTTCGTATTGTTTGAAGTAGCGCATGGCATCGTCGTCAAAGAACTCCGGCACCGCTGCAGTCTCGATGGCCTTGCCATTGATCGTCAGACGCTTGTTCAGGTAGGCGACTTCGTCACCCGGCGTTCCCACGACACGCTTGATGTAATCGAGACTGGGTTTGGGCGGGTAACGAAACACCATGACATCACCACGCTGCGGCGCATTGCCTTCCGTGACCTTGGTGTGAATCACCGGCAGACGCAAGCCATAGTGGAATTTGTTGACCAGTATGAGGTCCCCCACCAGCAATGTGGGGATCATGGAGCCTGACGGTATCTTGAAAGGCTCAAACAGAAAGGAGCGCAGAAAGAAGACGGCAATGATCACCGGAAAGAGACCCGCCGTCCAGTCCAGCCACCAGGGTTGCGCCAGGATGCGGCCTCTAGCCTCGGCAATGTTGTCATCGACCTGGCTGATCCCCAGTTTGCCCAGTTCCTCACGGCGCTGCAAAGTCTGCGACTCCAGCTGCGCCGCCGCTTTTTGGCGCTGCGGCAGGAAGTAAAAGCGCTCCAGCAACCAGTAAATTCCGGTTACAACCGTTGCCAAAAACAACAAAAGGGCAAAGTTGCCTTCAACGACACCAAAGTACCAGGCAGCGATGTATCCGACAAACGCTGCCAGTACTGCTGAGGTCAGGGCCTGCATCAGTCTTCCACCTGCAGTATTGCCAGGAAGGCTTCCTGTGGCACTTCAACCGAACCAATCTGCTTCATCCGTTTCTTGCCTTGTTTTTGCTTGTCCAGAAGTTTGCGTTTGCGCGAAATATCGCCGCCATAGCACTTGGCGATCACGTTCTTGCGCAGCGCCTTGATTGTCTCACGGGCAATGATGTTGGCGCCGATGGCTGCCTGGATCGCAACGTCGTACATCTGGCGCGAAATGATCTCCCGCATCTTGGCAACCACGGCCCTTGCACGGTACTGCGATTGCGAGCGATGCACAATGATCGACAAGGCATCGACCTTCTCGCCGTTGAGCAGGATGTCCACCTTCACCACGTCAGCGGTGCGGTATTCCTTGAACTCGTAGTCCATCGAGGCGTAGCCGCGTGAGACCGACTTGAGTTTGTCGAAGAAGTCCATCACGATCTCAGCCAGCGGCATCTCGTAGGTGAGCATTACCTGACGCCCGTGGTAGGCCATGTTCATCTGCACACCGCGCTTCTGATTGGCCAGTGTCATGACGGCACCTACATAGTCCTGCGGCATATACAGATGCACGGTGACGATAGGCTCGCGCACCTCATCAAGGCGCCCCTGATCGGGCATCTTGGACGGGTTTTCCACCATTCTCACGGTTCCGTCAACCTGCACCACCTGGTATTCGACGCTGGGCGCTGTCGTAATCAGGTCCTGGTCAAACTCGCGCTCAAGTCTCTCCTGCACGATTTCCATGTGCAACAGCCCCAGAAAGCCACACCGGAAACCAAATCCCAAAGCCTGTGACACCTCTGGCACGTAGTGCAGCGATGAGTCATTGAGCTTGAGTTTCTCCAGGCTGTCGCGCAGGCCCTCGTACTGATTGGCCTCGGTCGGATACAGGCCGGCAAAGACCTGCGGCTGTATTTCCTTGAAACCCGGCAACGGCTCGGTCGCGGTGAAGGCCGCGCCACCGGTTCCGGGCTTGATCAGGGTGATGGTGTCACCCACCTTGGCCGCCTGCAACTCACGAATGCCGGCGATCACATAGCCAACCTCACCGGCCTCAAGTGACTCCCTCGATTCGTTGGCGGGAGTGAAAACGCCCAGGCTGTCGGCGTTGTAGGTTGTATCGGTCGCCATCAGTTTGATGCGCTCGCCCTTGGCCAGTCGCCCATCAACGACGCGCACGAGCATCACGACACCGACGTAGTTGTCAAACCAGCTATCGACGATCATGGCGCGCAGCGGCCCCTGCGGATTGCCCCTGGGAGCGGGAATTCTGGCGACGACGGCTTCCAGAATGTCCTCAATTCCCATGCCGGTCTTGGCCGAGCAGGGGATCGCGTCGGTGGCGTCGATCCCAATCACATCTTCTATTTCAATCTTGGCGTTATCAGGATCAGCATTGGGCAAGTCCATCTTGTTGAGCACCGGCACAACCTCAACACCCAGTTCGAGCGCGGTGTAGCAATTGGCCACGGTCTGAGCTTCCACGCCCTGGCTGGCATCGACGACGAGCAACGCGCCTTCACAAGCAGAGAGTGAACGACTCACCTCATAGGAAAAGTCCACATGCCCCGGTGTATCAATCAGATTGAGGTTGTAAGTCTGACCATCGAGTGCTTTGTATTTCAACGCGGCGGTCTGGGCCTTAATGGTTATCCCACGCTCTTTTTCGATATCCATGGAGTCCAGCACCTGCGCCTGCATCTCTCGGTCCTGCAAGCCACCACAGCGCTGAATCAAACGATCTGCCAGCGTCGATTTGCCGTGATCAATGTGGGCAATGATCGAAAAGTTTCTGATGTGATTCATCAACGAGAGCACTTAAGTGGTTGAATTAGAACGGCGAGGGCCAAGAAAAAAGGGCGCGTCGAGTTGTGACGCGCCCTGAACCAACAATCATTGGCAACTGCGAAGGTTGGAACTTCATTGTAGGCAAAAAGCCCGCAACGTACAGCCCCCTTCAACACGATCACAAGTCGTTGCAGTACCGCAACAGGATTTTTATGCACAGTTTATTAACAATTTTAGAGAGTCATCGTATGGACAACTTGTGGGCGAACTGTGGATCGCCTGTGAATCCATTCAATTCTTCCCGTATCGTGGGTTGGATGCCTGTTGATATGCCTTAAACCCTTGATGATTCGCTATATTCTAACCAAAACTAGGCGTATTCTGGTCAGAAAGTTAGTATCTGCACACATTAAAAAACCGGAAAGACAGGTAAAAATATTTTTTCACCTGTCTTTTTGAGGCCAATGCTGCAACGCCCGGGAGACCTAGCGCCCGGTTCGAATCACGGCGTATTGCGCCCATTCGCCGCGTCGAAACAGCACGTTGACAGCCTTGTTCTTGTCGAGTTTCGCAAGCGCTGCTTCAAACTCTCTGACACTGGTGACCTCGAAATTACCGATTTGAATGATGACATCGCCCTCGCGCAAACCAGCGCGCGCTGCCGCCTCCGTCGCGGCATCGACCTTCACACCACCCTTGATCTTGAGTTCCTTCTTGCTGGCTTCAGTCAACTCGCTGACCGACAAGCCGAGCGCCTGGCCGGCGTTGGATGCCTTGGCCTTGTCTTCCTTTTCTGCCGGTTTCTTGACTGGCTTGTCGGCGTCAATCTCTGCGATGGTGACGACAAGTTCTTTCGAACCGCCACGCCGGAATACCGTCAAGCTGCTGCGTGTTCCAGGTTTGGTTGAGCCAACCATGCGCGGCAGATCGCTGGACTTGTCAACCACCTTACCGTCAAACCGGGTGATGATGTCGCCAGCTTCAACCCCTGCCTTCTCGGCCGGCGAGCCACTCTCCACTGATCGCACCAGGGCGCCTTGAGGCTTTCCTAGTCCGATGGACTCAGCCACTTCCTTCGTGACCTGGTCGATCTGGACCCCGATGCGACCGCGCGAGACACGACCCGTCGCGCGCAACTGCTCGCTGACGCGAACCGCCTCGTCCATCGGAATGGCAAAAGAAATGCCCATAGAGCCGCCGGAACGGGAATAGATCTGACTATTGACGCCGACCACTTCGCCGCGCATATTGATCAAAGGTCCGCCGGAGTTGCCGGGGTTGATGGCGACATCCGTCTGGATAAATGGCAGATAGTCGCCCGTGTCACGCTGTTTGGCGCTCACGATGCCAGCCGTCACGGTGTTGTCCAGTCCAAACGGCGAGCCAATCGCCATGACCCATTCACCGACCTTGAGTCGATTCACGTCGCCAACCTTCACCGCTGGCAAGCCACTGGCCTCGATCTTGACCAGTGCGATGTCGCTGCGCTTGTCGGAACCCATGATCTTGGCTTTGAATTCGCGTTTGTCGGTCAGGGTCACAATGACTTCGTCCGCGCCTTCGATGACGTGGGCATTGGTCATGATCAGGCCATCCGCAGACAATACAAACCCGGAGCCCACGCCATGCGGCTGTTCTTCTTCCTGCTGTTGCGGGCGCTTCGGATGGGGTGACGGCAACTGGCGCGGCACGTTCGGCATCGGCAGACCAAAACGCCGAAAGAACTCAAACATTTCATCCTGACCTGCACCGTCCGCCCCAGCTCTGGGAGAAATCTTTTCAAGGGTCCGAATATTCACGACAGACGGACCTACTTGTTCAACCAGGTCCGTAAAGTCCGGCAAGGTCCGCTGCTGTGCCTGGGCAGCACTGAATGGCACCAAAGCGGCTACAGCCGCGATACTGCAACTAGCCGCCAGAGACCAGACTTGCAGTCTTTTCAAACCGAATTGAATCATCATCAACCTTTCTCTGAAAAATCAACAAAACCACCAAATGGGGACTCATTGGCTGCGCTCAAGACCCGACCCACTGCCCCCGTCTGCAGAAAACACCGCGTTGCGCAAAGCGTGCCAGTTGATCGGATCGCTGCGGCGCTCCAGCCAAAGCCATCTGCGGCCACCCTCTTCTGAGTGCAGGCACAACAGCAGCCACCCCTGCAAATCCAGATGGACGCTCACTGGCCCACACAGACAGCTATCCAGCACGTTGAGCTTCCAGCTTTGCCCGTCCCACTGCAGGTGGCCACTTGGAGAACACCACCAGTTCCGAAAGGCGGCAAGACTGGCCAGCGACAGGACAAGCGCGTACAGCCACTGTGACCACGATTCGGGTGCTGCCTGCATGCGCCAGGACCAGCCAGCCAGCGCTCCAGTCAAACTGCTCAATCCAAGCAGCCAGACATGAAGGCCCGACCGCCCCACCGGGTAAATAACCGCCGGAGCCTTGTGCATGCTGGGATCGGTCGAGCTTTGGTTACCAAATCAGAGATGCAGAAGACTCAGGGTGCTCGCTTGAACACGAGTGACCCGTTGGTGCCGCCAAAGCCGAAGTTGTTCTTCAGGGCAACGTCAATCTTCATGTCGCGCGCAGTATTGGCGCAATAGTCCAGGTCACATTCTGGATCCTGGTTAAATATATTGATGGTCGGCGGGCTCTTTTGATGATGCAAGGCGAGAACGGTAAAAACCGATTCGATGCCACCAGCACCACCCAACAAATGGCCTGTCATCGACTTGGTGGAATTGACGACAATCTTCTTTGCATGATCCCCCAGCGCCGCCTTGATCGCATTGGACTCATTGAGGTCTCCGAGCGGAGTCGACGTGCCGTGGGCATTGAGATAGTCGATCTGGTCTGCATTGACGCCTGCATTGCGCATGGCGCCGAGCATGGCGCGCCGCGGACCATCAAGATTCGGCGCTGTCATGTGACCGGCGTCCGCACTCATGCCGAAGCCAGCCAGTTCGGCGTAAATCGTGGCGCCACGCGCCTTGGCGTGTTCGTACTCCTCCAGGACCATCACGCCGGCACCTTCTCCCAACACAAAACCATCGCGATCCCTGTCCCACGGGCGGGAGGCCGTCTGCGGATCATCGTTACGCGTACTCAGGGCGCGCATGGCGGCAAAGCCCCCGATGCCCAGCGGCGAAACGGTGGCCTCAGAACCACCCGCCACCATCACGTCTGCATCACCGTACTCGATCATGCGCCCGGCCTCACCAATGCAGTGCAGACCCGTCGTGCAGGCAGACACAATGGCGATGTTCGGCCCCTTGAAGCCAAAACGGATCGCCACCTGCCCCGCGATCATATTGACGATGGTGGCTGGCACAAAAAATGGCGAAATACGACGCGCGCCGCGTTGCAAGAACTCGGCGTGCATGTTTTCGATCATTGGCAAACCACCAATACCCGACCCTATCAAGCAACCGATGCGCGTTGAGAACTCCTCCGTCAGAGCATCCTGCGTCGGCAGATTGGCATCGGCAATCGCCTGCGCGGCCGCCGCAACGCCAAAATGAATGAAGGCATCCATCGTGCGCGCCTCTTTGGTGCCAATGTAGGAATCCAACTGAAAATTCTTCACTTCGCCTGCGATCTTGCAGGAGAAGGTTGACGCGTCGAACTTTGTGATCAGGTCAATGCCGGACTTGCCAGCAATGACATTGGCCCACGCATCGGCCACCGTGTTACCCACGGGACTGACGCAGCCCAATCCTGTTACGACAACGCGACGGCGCGACATGGCAACTTACTTACGCCTTTTTATGGGTATTGGCGTAGTCAATGGCGTTTTGCACGGTCGTGATCTTTTCCGCGTCTTCGTCCGGAATTTCAATTCCAAACTCGTCTTCCAGGGCCATAACCAGCTCGACGGTATCGAGAGAGTCGGCACCCAGATCAGCCACAAAGGCTTTTTCACTGGTCACTTGTGACTCTTCAACGCCGAGTTGCTCGGCAATAATTTTTTTCACGCGTGCTTCGATATCGCTCATGGGTTCCCTCAGAGGGTTGTAAATGGATCCGCGATTTTAGCCGGGCTTAGGGATGATTCCCTAATCCGACTGCCGAGCGGATCAATCGGCTTACATCAACATACCGCCGTTCACATGCAATTCCTGTCCCGTGACATAGTCGGCCTGCGGCGAAGCCAAGTACGCAACAGCATGTGCAACATCCGATGGCTTGCCAAGATGTCCCAGGGGAATCTGACCGAGCAAGGCCTTGTGCTGTTCTTCCGGCAAAGCTGCGGTCATGTCGGTTTCAATAAAACCTGGTGCCACACAATTAACGGTGATATTGCGTGAACCGAGTTCACGCGCCAGCGCACGGGTCATGCCGGCAACGCCTGCCTTGGCTGCCGCGTAGTTGGCCTGCCCCGGGTTGCCTGAGGCGCCCACGACGGAGGTGATGTTGATGATGCGACCATAACGCTGTTTCATCATGGTCCGCATGACAGCGCGACTCATGCGAAATACGGCCTTGAGGTTGGTGTCCAGCACTGCATCCCACTCTTCATCTTTCATTCGCATCGCGAGGTTGTCTCGTGTGATGCCTGCGTTGTTGACCAGAACCTGCAATCCGCCGTACTCCTTGACGATGGAGCCAATCAGATTTTCTGCAGCCGGTGCATCATTGACGTCCAGCGTCCTGCCGCTGCAGCCGGCAAAGGCAGCAAGGGCCTGGGAAATGTGGTCCGCCCCAAGGTCGGTTGTTGCAGTGCCAATCACTTTAAGCCCGCGCTTCGCCAATTCCAATGCAATGGCTGCACCGATACCGCGCGACGCCCCAGTGACCAGGGCCACCTGTCCTTCAAATTTCATATCACTCATAGTCAAGACTCAACAATTCGCTTCTCACAAGCGCCAGGGACACCGGATCCAGCAACGCCAGACCGCTCAGTTCCGGATCTATGCGCTTGACCAATCCGGCCAGCACCTTGCCAGGGCCGCATTCAACCACACAGGTCAAGCCCCGTGCCTTGAGCGCCTGAACGCATTCGACCCAGCGCACGGGTCCAAAAGCCTGCCGGTACAAGGCATCCCGGATACAGTCAGCGTCTACCTCAACCCTGACATCAATATTGTTGATCAAGTCGATGTGGGGCGGTGCGAACTCAATTTCCTGAAGCCGGAGGCGAAGTTTTTCGGCGGCCGGTTTCATCAAACTGGAATGAAAGGGGGCCGACACCGGCAGGGGCAGCGCCCGCTTGGCGCCTGCAGCCTTCAATTCAAGGCATGCCTTTTCGACGGCCGCCTTGCTACCGGCAATCACGGTCTGCATGGGGTCATTGAAATTGACGGCCTCGACCACTTCACGCGAATCATCTCCAAAACCAGCCGTCACGTCGGCGCACAGCGCCGCGACCTTCGCCGCCTCCATACCCAAAATGGCGGCCATCGCGCCGACGCCAACGGGTACCGCTTCCTGCATCGCCTGCGCACGCAATCGAACCAGCGGCGCCGCCTGACTGAGCGTCAGTACGCCGGCAGCCACCAAAGCCGAATACTCACCCAGCGAGTGCCCGGCTACCGCAGCAGGCACCATGCCGGTCTCCGCCATCCATACCCGATAGGTAGCCAGCGCAGCCACCAACATGACGGGCTGTGTGTTCGTTGTCAGTGCAAGCGCTTCTTTGGGCCCGCTATGGATCAACTCAGCAATATCTTCGTGCAGCGCATCCGATGCTTCCCGAAGCACTTCAAGCACGACCGGGTGATCGCCCCAAGCGTCCAGCATGCCAACGGACTGGGAGCCTTGACCAGGAAAAACAAAAGCGAAAGGTTTCATGCCGGATAGGAGCTCATAAATTACAGATGCAATAGGACCGCACCCCAGGTGAAGCCACCGCCGACTCCCTCGAGCAAAAGCAGTTCACCGGGTTTGACCTTTCCAGCGCGGACTGCACTGTCCAGCGCCAGCGGAATCGAGGCGGCAGACGTGTTGCCATGCTGGTCCACCGTGACAACAACCTTGTCCATCGACAGTGCCAGCTTCTTGGCAGTGCTCTGCATGATTCGTATGTTGGCCTGGTGCGGGATCAGCCAATCAATATCTGCCGTCACTTTGCCAGCTTTCGCCAGGGTGGCGCGCGCCGACTCGTCAAGCACGCCGACCGCCAGTTTGAAAACCGCCTTGCCGTCCATTTTGAGTAGTGGATCACCCAGCACCTGGCCACCGGACAGCTGCCCTGGAACACACAAAATATCCGCGTGCTTGCCGTCTGCATGCAGATCACTGGCCAATATCCCCGGTCGCTCAGAAGCCTCCAGCACCACCGCGCCAGCGCCATCACCAAACAAAACACAGGTCGTGCGGTCCTTGAAATCGAGAATGCGTGAAAAGACCTCTGCACCCACCACCAGCGCCCTGCTTGCAGCACCGGTTCTGATCATCGCGTCGGCAATCGTCAATGCATAAATAAAGCCGCTGCATACCGCCTGCACGTCGAAGGCAGGGCAACCATTGGCCCCCAACTTGTTCTGCAGGATGCAGGCTGTGGAGGGAAACACCATGTCGGGCGTCGAGGTGGCGACAATGAGCAAGTCAATGTCTTTGGGCTGACAACATGCCGCTTCCAGGGCCTGGCGCGCAGCCTGCAGACCCAAGTCACTGCTGCAGACATCGGGCGCTGCAAAATGGCGGGCCCGTATGCCGGTGCGCTCAACAATCCACTGGTCGGAACTTTCCACCCCTCGCGCGGCAAGGTCTGCCACCAGTTCGGCATTGCTTACCCGCCGCGGCGGCAGGTAGCTGCCAGTACCAATGATGCGTGAATAGGGTTTCATGAATCAGGCGGGGGACGCGGCGGCGGATTGCATCGTTGGCACAACCGCACCCATGAGTGGTGCCACGTGGGCAATTCGAGCCTGAACACGATCCAGCAATTGATGTCGGGCCGCTTCGTAAGCCCGTGTCAGCGCATACTCAAACGCCATCTCATCGGCTGAGCCGTGGCTCTTGAACACCAGGCCACGCAAACCCAACAGCGCACCACCGTTGTAGCGCCGGTGATCCATCCGCTTCTTGAGCGCAGAGATGACCGGGTAGGCGGCAAGGGCCGCAAGTTTCGTGAAGACATTGCGCGAAAACTCGATCTTCAGGAAATCGACAATCATGGTCGCCAGACCCTCACTGGCTTTCAAAGCCACATTGCCGACAAAGCCGTCACAGACAACAATATCTGAAGTGCCTTTGAAAATATCATTCCCCTCAACATTGCCATAGAAATTGAAATCCCCGGCTTGGGCTGCAGAGCGCAACAGTTCCCCTGCCTTCTTGATGACTTCATTGCCCTTGATCGATTCTTCACCGATATTGAGCAAGCCTACCGTCGGATTTTCAACACCGTTTAGAACCGATACCAGGGCCGATCCCATGATCGCAAATTGCAACAAGTGTTCAGCCGAGCAATCCACGTTGGCGCCCATGTCGAGTACCGTGGTGGCCTGACCCTTGGCATTGGGGATCTGACCGGCGATGGCCGGCCGGTCGATGCCATCAAGCGTCTTGAGCAGGTACCGTGAGATGGCCATCAATGCCGCAGTATTCCCAGCCGAGACGGCCGCCTGGGCCATGCCATCCTTGACTTGCTGGATGGCGACACGCATGGATGAGTCTTTTTTCCGCCGCAGTGCTACTTCGAGCGAATCATCCATGCCAACCACTTCGGTCGCCGTCACGGTCGTCCCGCGTACGTGGGAAAACGCGCCGGGACCGTCAGGCAGCCGCACGAGGATCAAGCGCGCATCCGGGTGTTTTTCCAGAAAATTGCGGCAGGCAGGAAGTGTCACGACAAGACCGTGATCACCCCCCATGCAGTCAACAGCGATAGTGATCATGGGCAATCCGTTCGACCGGACAGGGCGCACTGGGTTAGCGGACGGCATAAAAGACAAAGCCCGACGCTACAGACATAGTAGCCTCGGGCCTTCGCTTGATGAAAAATCAGGCTTCAGACTTGGTCTTGACGACCTTGCGACCCCGATAAAAGCCAGTCGGGCTAATGTGATGGCGAAGGTGGGTTTCACCGGTGGTGGCCTCAACCGCGATGCCTGGGACGACGAGTGCATTGTGTGAACGATGCATACCGCGCTTGGAAGGTGATTTTTTATTCTGTTGGACGGCCATGATCCGCTCCTTGTCGTGCGTGCTGCTGTCATTGCAGCACCTTGGGTTGGTGAAAATTGCGACGCCTCAGGCCCGCGTGAAGCCTGCCATTATAGGGCAAGTCGCCAGTTCAGTCCGGCTTCCCGGTTTTTAGCTTGGCCAAAACGGCAAAAGGCTGCCGCTTTTCCTGGAATGCCGCATCAAATCCGGGATCCACCGCTTCCAGTTTGACAGGAACCGGGCATGGATCGTGCAATGGTATCAATGGCAGCGCCATCAGTACTTCGTCTTCAATCAGCTCAGCCAAGCGGAAATCGGGACTCAAGGCGAGCACGTCTTCCTCGGCCTGCGCATCCTGTAGTTCGGCCAACTCCTCGCTATCCACAAAGCGATAGGACTGATTAATGGCAATCGCCATATCGGCCGGCAGCAGACAACGCTGACAGGTCAATGGTACCAAGGCATCGACCTTCAAGTGCAACCAGATTTGCTCGGCGCCGGCCGAATCGAGCCGCGACTCACCCCGCGCCGACCATTTCAGGGGATTTTCTGCCCCCAGCCCCTGCGTCTCCAGCATGAGGCGTCCATACCCTGCAAGCAGATTCTCCTCGGCGAGGGTACCCGACGACTGCGCAAATGCCCTGACATCCAGATGCTTGCTCAAAATATCCTGTTTCATCGCTGCAGTGTAAGAGAATCGCACTATGTCCGAATTTCCTGCCAGAAAACTTGTGCTGGGCTCCAGTTCGCCCTACCGCCGCGAAATGCTGGCTCGACTGCGCGTCGAATTTCAGGTCGCGGCGCCCGACGTAGACGAAACGCCAAAGGCGGGTGAAACACCAAAACAATTGGCCTGCCGGCTTGCCATGAGCAAGGCACGCGCCGTGGCAGCCCTGTTTCCGGCCTGTGTGGTCATCGGTTCAGACCAGGTGGCCGACCTGGATGGGCTGGCGCTGGGCAAGCCCGGCAATCACGAGCGTGCCACGGCTCAACTGCAGCAAATGCGCGGCCAGACCGTGATTTTTCAAACTGCGGTGGCAGTGGTGTGCCAGGACAGTGGTTTTGCACAGTTGGATCTGGCTCAAGTGCGGGTAAGGTTCCGCGAGCTGGAAGACGCCGAAATCGAAGCTTACCTGCGCTCCGAGACACCCTACGACTGCGCTGGCAGCGCCAAGAGCGAAGGTCTGGGCATCGCTCTGCTGGAGTCGATCGAAAACGACGATCCCAGCGCTCTGGTGGGCCTGCCCCTCATCCGCACGTGCCGGATGATTCGTGCAGCCGGCATCAGGATCTTGTGACCATGGCTACCGACACACACCCTGCTGGAGCCAATCCGACACCGAGCGGAAGACTTTACCTGGTTCCAGCCCCGCTTGATTTTGGCTGCGATAGCCAAGCCGACCTGCAAGACAGCATGCCCTTCGGAACGCTCAAGGTGGCGGCTCGACTGCAATACTGGATCAGCGAAAACGCCAAATCGACGCGGGCCTACCTCAAGCGCGTCGACGCCGTCACGCCCCTGAGCAGTTCCTTGCAAGCACTGCACATTGAGGAACTGCCGCGTGACGTACACAAGAAGGGTGATCACAGCGGGAACTTTGACGCGCGTCCTTTACTGGCTCCAGCGCTGAAGGGTCATGATATGGGACTGGTCAGCGAAGCCGGCATGCCAGCCGTGGCCGACCCTGGCTCCTCGGTAGTTCGGGCTGCCCATGAACTGGGAATATCGGTGATCGCACTGACCGGGCCGGTTTCGCTCTTGCTGGCGCTGGCCGCCAGTGGCCTGAACGGCCAGAATTTTGCTTTTGCAGGATATCTGCCGCAGGATCCGGTTGAGCGTTGTCAGCGTATCCGCGAACTCGAAGCCCTGGCCTTAAAGACCGGCCAGACCCAGTTATTCATCGAAACCCCCTATCGCAACACTGCAATGCTGCAGTCTTTGCTCCAAACGCTGCAGCACCATACGCGCCTGGCCGTGGCCAGTGGATTGACACTGGAGCGTGGCGTCTGCTGCAGCGACAGCATCAAGAACTGGCGAAAAAGGAAATCACCTCTGGACAATTCAACGCCAGCCGTCTTCGCTCTAGGTCGCTGAATTCTCTAGCAGACTGCAAGTC
>Ga0194059_1000768_pt1 | contig 14348 bp, 20 predicted proteins | sample SepL6211m_MetaG_FD_163426 | JGI IMG/M metagenome (GOLD analysis project Ga0194059, IMG submission 163426) | Anoxic zone freshwater microbial communities from boreal shield lake in IISD Experimental Lakes Area, Ontario, Canada - Sep2016-L626-11m | ecosystem: Environmental > Aquatic > Freshwater >... | reverse complement strand
TCCCACCACCACCACCACCACCGCCTACAACGAGGTACTCCACGTTCCCGCCGCTAACAACAAAATTGCTAGCACCAGTGTTCGTAAATGTATGCACCGTATAGCCGCCCGCGTATGGCGGAGATGACCGAGGATTGAGGCCATTCGCGTCGGTATACGTAATTGTGCCACCCGTGGCCGTGATGGACAGGGGTTTAGCTAATGTTAAATTGCGTCCAACAAGTAAAATCAAAATAAAAAATGTAATAAATGCAATCCTAACTTTCATGATTTGCATTTTACCATAGTAGTATATAAAATTACACGTATAATTACAGGTATTTATATCTAATTTACCTGTAATTATACCTGTATTTTTAACTATATTGGGTTTATTATGGAGTTATGGAATATATGACTACTTTGCAGACAAATCTATCTTTAGCTACGCATCATTTGAGGGAAATCAACCAGGAAATAGCTAGGTTGAAAAAAACTGATTTATTTGAGGTTATTCCGTACATTTGTGAAGAAAAAAGAGGCACATATATTACGGTTAAGGGCAAACGCAGCTATGTAAAATTATCGAAACGTAAAGAGATTTTTGATAAGGTAGAAAGAACCATGAAATATAATGAATTAACAAAAAAGAAGTCAGATCTTGAAAAGTGGATTCGTCAGATTGAAAATGAGCTAGCCAGATTATCAAGTATGAATTTCCCCAGGGTAGCGATATGAAAAGTTCACGATTATTTATAATCCCGATAATTTTAGAAGTTCTGCTAGTAACTGTTGCCGTGCAAGCGGGGCAATGGCAAGCGGTTATTTACTTACTCATTATGCAATGTTTGCAATGGATTGCCCTGGCGGTGATTGCCAAAGGCCGCTATCCGCGTGAATTTAGCCGCTTGGCTTATGAATATGAGCAAAGCGATATTAATAAATTGCCCTATTTTGGGCTAAAAATTTTAGAATTGGCAATGGATTAAAAAAATACCCCCCTCAGTCCCCCCGACATCAGGGGGAGGCTAAACCCCTCTCCTACGTAGGAGAGGGGCAGGGGTGAGGTGACATGTGATTATCCAAACGGAAATGTATTTTCCCTTAAGCCAAGCGGAGCTTTGGGAGGCTATGGGTAGCCTGGCAAAGCTCAACGAGTGGCTAGATGAAAATGGCTACTATCTCCCGCCCGCCGAGATACGGAAATTAAACGAAATATCAGACGAGTTGCCTGAACGGTGGCTCATGGTGGCCGCCGATGGTCAGGAATATCAATTTGATATTTTGGAGGATAGGCCAGGGTTGCGCTTAATGTTCTCGCTGAGTCAGGCAAAATACAACCCCATGCCGATCGATGTATATAGCCATGATTTTTACCTAGAACAAACGTCTGAAAATAATACGGTGTTCATTTGGACAACCGAATTTACGCTGGGCAATCATGGCCCGTGGTATATCAACTGGTGGAATTTGTGGCATTTGCACCATGCCATGCGGCCCTATTTTGAGGAAATGCAGTTATGGTCTCTAACGAAACTATACAAAAAGGTGGTCAAGAATGATAACATTACCGCCGACTCTAGCCCTGAGTGGTACGAACAAGACCTGGGCGAATCGTTATTTGCCCAAAATGCACAGGACACTAGACCAATGGGAGTCGCAACTGAAGCTATACCAGCGTCAGACGGAGATTATGGCGGAGGAAGCGCGCATCCTGGCGGAGCAGACCGAAGCCCAGAATAAAATCTACGCGGAATATGAGGCGTATGGTATCTGGCTCTGTGACTGGTTGCCTGAATTATTGGCTAATCTGGAATTGGTTTATGTCAAAAAACTACAGGGCGAGAATAAACATAAACGGGAAATAGAACGTACCGTTTTTATGGAAGTTGACGAATGGCATTATGACGTGTCAGGCTTCTATTTTTGGATGAAAACATTGCCGCTGCCACCGTCGGTAAAGATTAATATGATTATGGATGAAACGGTGGCCGCCACGTTACAAGTCAATTTAGGCCGTAGGGTTGAAATAGAATATAATAAAGTCCCTGAAAGGCCAGGCTTATGGATTGTAGTGTGGCACAATGAGCCGCTAAACAAAATCCCTAAACACGTGAAATGGCCTGCTCTATATGCGAAATTGCCGGGCAACACGCGCTTTGAGGTGCCTGTAGGCTTGGGTTTAGGCCATAAATTTCACTGGTTAGATATGTTGGAGGCTAAAAATCTGCTCATTGGCGGAACAACGGGCTTCGGTAAATCTATTATGATAAATGGCTTGCTTTGCAGTTTATTAAGCCAAAATAGCCCCAATGAATTACGATTATTTTTAGTGGATTTGAAAGAGGGGGTTGAGTTTACGCCGTATGACGGGATTCCTCATTTGGGTGGCGATATGCGTTTTACTCGCAATGAAGAGTCGGGCGAAATTGAGATTGTGGACAATGACCACGTTAAAACCGCTAAACCGCCATTATTCGCGGGCAAAATCATCTATCGGGAGGAAATGGTCGAGATTATTCTGGATTATTTCCAGGCGGAAATACGGCGGCGGGGGGAATTGTTCCGCCATCGGGGGATTCGGAATGTAGCCCATTGGAATGAGAAATTCCCCAATGAAAAAATGGCCGTATGGCTAATCGTGTGGGATGAGTTTGCCCAAATATTACGCTTACTTTCCTCAAAAGTAGCCAATAGATGTATGCAAAAAGTTTCTAGTGTGGGCGAAAAGGGGCGGGCGTTTGGGCTGGGTCAAGTCATCTGTACCCAGTACCCCGATGGTGACGTTATGCCAGGGTCAATTAAGGCCAATTTCCCCTATACCATTGCATTTTATTGCAAATATCCCTATCAGAGCCAAGCCTTGCTGAATAACCGTGACGCACACAATTTATTGTCAGCCCATGCAGGTGAGGCCATTTTTGATGACGGGAAACGGCAAATGATTGTGCAAACGGGATTTTTATCGGACTTCACCAACAAGCAGATTATTGCCAACGTGAAGGGCGGAAAAATCAACCCTGATAAGGGTAAAGTGGTGGCTTATAAGATTGACCCTGGGGAGATTTGGAATTATGCGTTAGAAAGTTTGGGTGGATTTTGCAATGTGAGAGAGTTGATAAAACGGTTTTCTCCAACTCATGAAGTTCACAAAATATTAAAAGATTTTGAGGCAAAACTTGATTCAAATGAGGCTGAATCGCTGCCTAAACCTGTGATTCAACTTGAATTGGACTACATATTGCTGCCAAGTGCGGGTAATACCATGCCTAGAAAGTTAATCAAATTGAGTGAATTTATAGCCAACAGAACAAATTATCTACCGTGCTTTGCGATTCGTGATTCAAGATTCGCAAAATCCAACGGTGTCACTAAACCCATTAGCGTAGAACAGCCCGCCGCGCCAGTTTTGGCAGTGGCATAATCATTTTATGGTTTGAATTTTAGACATTTAGCTTAAGGAGTTTAACATGGAGTACGGTATTTATCTATTTATGTGTGGGTGGCACATGCTCATTTTTGGGCTGGGCTACACCGCGCATGTCGCTATCAGCCGCAAAATATGGAAAGTTCGCGGCGTAAGTTTTAAGTACGCGGGCGAGTCCGCCGCCGACTCGGCGGATGGGTTCGCCCCTCCCCCCATGCGGGCCTACAATCCGCACCATGAGTAAATAAAAAGCCCCTCCGATTTGGAGGGGCTTTTTGTTATGCTTTGACTATTTCAATTTTCACTTCCGCCACCGTTGCGCCCTTGAGTCGCTCTGTCCAGTGAGGTAATTGTTTCATTTCGTTTAGCTCATATTCAGCCGCGGCTTTATCGGTGTAAAGCAGTTTATGGTCTGATATTTTGCCATTTTTGATTATGGCGTAAAATTTGCTCATGGTGGTTGTCCTTTTGAGTTGTGCAGTGATTTTTGCATGACTCAATGCTATTATTGTGAATAATTAAAAGTATAACCCTTTTGCGTAGTGTAATCATAGATCATGCTTGATTTAAATCATAGATTATGAGTCATTGGGTGGAATTTCATGATTCATAATCTGTGATTCATAATCTGTGATGATTATATCATAACAACCTGCTTTAGTCAGCAAGTTGATGATGTCTTGTTCGTTTAAGGCATTTTTGCTTATTCCTTTGACGCTAAAATTGATGCTTCGTTTACGGATGTCTTTGGCAAGTAAATGAACTTTGCTTTTATTTTCTGAAATATTAATCCCTATCACTTCCCATTCTCCATTTTTTTCAATTCGATTTACAAAATTTTCTATTACTTTGTCGCTGGCTTCACTATTCCAGTGAATGGCTCCGTTTAGTTGTAGCGATATCGTTGTCCATTCGTGGCCTGGGATATATTCTAGTCTGTGGATGGTTTTGAGGGATTTCCATTTGAGTGTTACCATAGGTCGCCTAATTCTCCTAAAATGTCTGGTTCGTAACTTTGGGTTATTTTTTCATAAATACGATTGATGAGTTTGTATTTTAGCGTGGGGTCGGCTAGGGCGCGGTCTAGTTCGTTAATGGTTATTGTCATTTCAGGGCTAATGTTTGTTAGCCAATTTATGGCTGTTTCGGGGCGCGGGTAGTAGGGTTTTTCAGTTTTGGTTTTTTGTTGTTTCTTTTTTCTTTCACAAATGGGGCAGGTTTCTTCGGTACAGTTATATGTTTTGAGTTGTTCTTCTTTGTAGTAGTTTCGTTGTTGGAGTCCATTTTGGTTTCGCCAAATTGATACGCATGTGGGGCAATATTTCCAGGGTTCGCCTGGCTCGGTTAGCCATCCTTTGGTGCGTGCGTGGTTTTTGCAGTTTGAACATTGGACTTCGTTGTTATATTCAATGCTTTTATCAGTGAGTGTTTGTTCATAGTTGCAATTAGGACAATAGCGGTTGTTGGTATTGGTTTTTGGCTCGGTTAGCCAACTGTGAGCGATTTCTGATTTTTTGCAATTTGGGCATAATTTTCCTTCGTATTCATGTTTTTTAAATTCTTCTTTTGGTATTTCTATTTTATGATTACATGATGGGCAGTATCGAGTTTTTATTGTTTCAGGGTCTGGTTTTGTTAGCCAATTTATTGCAAATTGTTGATGTTTGCATTTTGAGCATTGGGTATAGTTGTTTTGTTCTATGTTTTTGATGATTTTTTCATGGTTGCAATTGGGACAATAGCGGGTGTTGGTGGTTTCAAGTTCTTTTTGTTTTTCTAGCCATTGGGCGGCGGGGCCAGGGGTTATATTTGTGGCGGTTCGGACTTGGTTGGGGGTGGGCTGTTGACCGTTGGCTGACTCTACCGCCATATTCCAGGCGGTTATTTTTTGCTCTGGTGGTAATTGATTTAGTGGTCTGGTTTGGGTTTCACTTTGGGGCAAAACTGAAACTTGAGTTTCACTTTTTATGAGTTGGCATGTTTCCGCAAATTCAATGAGTTGGCCGACTCGCTGCGGGGTTAGTTGCCATCGGCTTTGACAGTAATTTTCCCATGTATCATGGGTTTCGCGATAGAGTTTGTTTTCTTTGATGCGATTAAACCGTTCGCCGCGCGCGGCGTCGGTTAGTTTGTTTATCATTTCTATGTCTTTTTCGCATTCGGCTAGGGTGAGGCCAGCGGTAAAGGTAAAGAGTTGATTTTGGATGATTTGGTTTTTGATAACTGTGTTTTGGGTCATGGGTTATTTCTCCTCAAAAATTAGGGTAACATTTTCAATTCTTAGTGTAGTTTTAAATGCTTGTTCTATGGTGTTTTTAAGGCGGTTTTCTATCCATTCTAGGCTGTTTTTATCGCCATATAGGGTAAAATGACCTTCGGCGGTTTTTTCACATTCCAGGCGGCTTATGACATTGTTGTATGTGGCTTGGGTCATGATTCTTTCAAGGTTTAGTTTGACTTCTTGCCATTCATTGGTTTGATTTGTATTTTTTCTTTCGTTTTCTAACCATTCGTCTTTGTTCCATTCGGTTTCAATATCTTTTTCGCAATTTTCTGCGATATGTTTTGTAAGTTCGGGTGAAAATTCAGGCGTTTCTTCTTTGGGTTTACATTTCCATAGTTTGCGCTTACCGCCATGTTTTTTGTCGGGGATGTGTAGAAAATACGCGGCGTATATTCCACCATCGGGGGGTGTTTCGTCATTTTCGATATAGCTGTTGCGGGTTTCTATTGCCCATGCAAAGTCTTCATCTCGCCAGGTGGTATCATTGGCGATTTTATGGCGGGTTTTATTGGAATTGATGCCTAGTTCTGTTAGCCATTTTATTCGTTGGGCGATAGTTTCATGGTTTAATGGAATTGTTATTACAACTTCTTCCTTATCAGGTTGCAGTTGCTCCATGGGTGGATGGGGCGGGGTGATAGTATTTACCTGGTTGTTTTCAACTGCATGGTAATTATCTGACTCTAATGAAGCCTCCCCTGCGGTGGAGTCAAATTTTTGACGACTTATCGTTAAATTTTTAACGACTTGGTGTGAAATTTTTGACGATAAGTCGTCAAAAATTTGACGACTGTGTGAAGAAAAAATAAGGTTTCCTTTCAACCAGTAGCCAAATATTTCCATAAATTTTTCTATGTCAAGGCGGTAGAATTTTTGGATATTTAGTTTATAGGGGTGGGGTCTTTCTTCTGTTTCTAAAATGCTTAAATCTTTCAGCCATTCGGTGCGGCTGTAAATAATATATTTTGATATATTCGGTAATTCTTTTTGCCATTCTTCATAGCTTTTATACATCCAGCCGTCGGGGTCTTCCGTTTTATCGGACCAGAATATTAATTGATTCAGGATAAATCCGCCTTTCATGTCGCCCATGAAATTGATAAATGCTTTGGGGCATGTAATAAATCCTGAGTTGTATTTGTTTTTTTCTTCTTTTGAGGCTAAAGTTTTCTTTAACAAGTTTATTATGGCTGTGTGGTTGTTCATCTGGTTCGGCTCGCTGTCTGGTTCTTTGGTATAAAGCCTCCTGATAATTTCAGGAGGCTTTATTTTTGGGGGTTAAGGGTTAATTAAAACAGGTCTTCGGCGGTTTCTTCGTCATCATCTTCTTCGTCATCATCTTCTTCTTCGTCTTTTGGTTCTGGTTCTGGTTTTGGTTGGGTGATGGGCGGGGGGACTTGGCTTAAATCGCCCTCCCAACAAATGTAAAGTTGGCAATTTTCTTCTTCGGCTTTTTCTTTGGCCCAGTTGATTAGGTTTTCGTAAAAATCAATTTCGCCTGCTCGGCCCCAGCCGCTTCCCCAATTAGTGGTAGGATATTTTTTCTTAAATTCTTCGGGGAGGTCTATTTCAAAGTCGGTTAAGATGGCGATTTTGTGTTTAGGTTGCCAAGTGAGTAAACCATGATAAATTTCAGGGTAATTTTCAAGGGCGTTAAAATCTTGGTTACAATCTAGGATTGTGTGGTTTTTTAGATCTTTCCTTTTTTTGATTGTTTTTTTGAGAAATTCCAGGCGGTCGTTTCTTCTTTCTTTATTCAAATGGTGCCAGCCTTGGGGGATTTCTTCATCATTTAGATTACTTGGGATAATGACAATCAATTTCTTTTTATTCCAGTAGAGGTAATCATAGCGCGGTTCATCGCTATATTTTGCACTGGCTCCATGTCCGCGTTCAAAGTCATCATCAATGCTATTCTCGACAATTTTTACGGCTTCAGCCATTTTTGCGCGGGCTATGGCGGTGATGTCATCGTCTGCCTTTACAAAAATGGGTAGAGTGATATTACGTTTTACGTTGGTGTAACTTTCGGGTTGTTGGGTCATACCTACTTCGATGGTTATGACGGTGGTTTCTACTTGGTTACTCATTTGTAATTCTCCTTAAATTTTAGGTTTATCTGAACAGCTTGATTGCTGATTCATGCTTATGATGTTTAAGTTTATTTATGGTATCTTTCTCATGTCTTTTGACGGACACCAGGTGATGTTTCCTTTTCTACTTTCATTTTCATCGTACCACTCATGGCGGCTTAGTATTTTGATGACTGCGGCGTTTTGGCCGTGGTCATCAAGCATCTCAATTATTCCTAATCCGCTATCTCCTTTTTTTATTTCTTCGTCATACGCTTTCCAGTTAATCAAATCATCAATCTTTACTTCAACATTGTTGCAATCCGTTACTTTAGTCATTTTTCTTTCTCCCTCCTTATGGGTTTTTCGTTAACTAACCAAAATGATGTTTGTCCTACAATTACTCCAACTATAAAAAAGGTGATTGCGGTTGCTAAAATCATTTGTAATCTCCTCTTTCAATTTCTTCTTTACCACCTTTGTTAAAGTACCAGTCTATAAATTTTCTGGTATTTTCAACATCTTTTTTAGTGGCTTCATCTTCATCATAATTTGCAGTTTCATGTTCAATTTCTTCTTTACCACCTTTGTTAACGTACCAGTCTTGAAATTCTCTGTCGTGATTTGTAAATTCATCGTTAGATGTTTTAATCATAAGTACTATAGCTATGTTTATGATTATTGTAATTATTATGACCATTGTTTCTCCTTAAAGTTGTTTTCTCATATCCCAAACGATGGGTTCGGGGTATAATTCCGCTTTGATTTCATCGTAACGTTGTCCAATACTGGCGTTACTTCCTTTGACATTTTCTCTTACAAAAGTTTTACTTTTGCCTTCGATAATGTACTTTGCAATTTCTTTATCCGTCCCTGTGTATAGTCCTAAAGGGACGGCGGTGGACGGTATAGGGACGGTGTTTTCGTGACGGTGGACGGCTTTTATGTTTTCTTCGGGATTGGGTAAATGAGGTGTTAAACAGTTAATTGGTTCGCCTTCGTTAGCGATTAAGGTTAGGGTGCGTTGGCGATTAGTTGAGTTTACTTTGGCCTCGACGGTGTAAGTAAAGTTGGTGCGAAGTGCGCCCTTACCTTCCCACCCTAAACTTTTAACCTGATTGTCCTGAATCCCCACCACCACATTTAACGCGTATTTGCGGCCGCGCCGTAGCAGTAGTTCAATGATGCTGGTGATTTGTTTGTTGTTGGCGACGGCGGAATATTCGTCAATAATAATGCGCCAAGAGTCAAATTGGGTGCGTTCGCCGCTTTGTCTCATTCGTTGTCGTATTTCAAATTCATTGTTTAGGGTTTGACAAAATTCTTCGACGCGTGGCTCGGTGTAAATGTCGCAATTGGGCCACATGCCATTGCCATAATCAAAATCTAAAATGAGGACGCGTTGGCTCTGTCGCCAGGTGCTGGCGAGATGATGTAGTAGGGTGGTTTTACCGCCATCACTAAAACCAATCACCATAAGATGTAGCGCGCGTAACAGTAATGGTAGTGGGTCAATGGTTTGTAGCATGGCTGTCGTATCGGTTTGTGGCGCGGCAAGTAATGCGACATGGTTTTGATGTAGTATGCTCATGCCTGCGTCAAAGATGGCTTCATCTTTAGAGATAACCTTAAGGCGCATTAAATCAATCTCAGTGCGTTGGTGCATGATAGCTGTTCGTTGTTGTTCGATAACGAGTGTTTTTTGCATGAGGTTTAGTTCGGTTTCGGCTTTGATAATGGGATCTTGCATTTCTCGCATGCGGCTGAGTCGGGGCCAGTAAAACCAGGCGATTGTATCTAGGGTCAAGCCTGTGATGACAAGAATAATCAAGGTGATGAAACATGAGGTTAGGTATAGCATAGTTTCACCTCCGTTATTAGCAGTAAGGTTAAGCCCATTAAGATAACGGTTGATATAACTTTGTCTATCTGCTCTATAAGGTGGTTTAGTCGTTTGTAGGTGGTGGTGATAAACGGTATCGCCGTTATTAGCCAAATAGCCAGTAGCCAGGGGGTTAATTGCCTGTAATCTATTATCATTTTAGCTCCTTTTAATGGCCTATTTTAGGCCGTTTGAGTGGTGATGTGGTGGTTTAGTGTCAATTTTGCCCGTTATCGGGCGAATTTGCGGCTAGGAGGGCGGTGGGGGAGTGGGCGAGGCCGCGCAGCATGGCCTTCCCTTAGGGTGGCGGTAACTTTTTAGTCGCGCTATTCTATCATCAATAATCTTAAAGAAATGACCAACATCATACAGGTAATTACGCTTAATTCTTCTTTCCCTGCATTTATTACACCACCAAATTTCGAACATGTGTGGGTCAGTGGTGTTCATTTCGTCTATTTCTCTCATAAGGGTCATTTCTTTTTTGCAGTGTGTACAGTTCATTTCCTCACCTCAAATTTAACGCGGGTTGGCTGCCCCGTGGCCCGTTGAATGGCCTCCATCACCGCCCGCCCGCCTTTATGATTTTTCAAAACATCCACATTTTGGTAATTGGGAGAATAAATCGTATATTCCCCCTCCGCCGTCCATTCCCCTACCGCGCCGTGCAACAGCATCATGGTGGCCTTTGTCCATTTCCCCGCCAGAATTTCTTTGGCCTCCTCCCATATCGGGTCCTTGGCGGGATATTCCTCCCACGGCGGGGTATTATCATTATCGGGCTGCGCCTCATTGCTAACAATTGGCAATTTTTGGGATGTATCCTCCTTAACTGAGGGAATCCAGAGATTCGCTTCACCTTGCAGATACTTAACGTACATGGCCGCGCCGTATTTGCCTTCAGTCTCAGTTTGATGATTTAGGGCGGTTTGTATCATGTCGAGTGTTACGGTTTCGTTATTGGTGAGATTGTCCAATTTTTTCCCGTAGTCATTGGTAATACCTAACGTAATCAATGCGTTACGTTTCGCTTGCAAGTCTTGCGAAAAATTCACTTGCTTAATGGTTTTTAATTCATCACCGCCTGAGTTTGATGAGTTTGACTCTTTGTTTAAAACCCCCTCTGTGTTTAAAAAAGAATCTGTGTTTACATGGGGGGATTTTTCGCGCGCTACGCGGTCAGAATCTCCGATTTTTCGCGCGCTATCTGGGGGAATCTCCGATTTTTCGCGCGCTACCATCTCCGATTTTTCGCGCGCTTGGGGATAAATCTCCGATTTTTCGCGCGCTACCATCTCCGATTTTTCGCGCGCTTGGGGATAAATCTCCGATTTTTCGCGCGCTATATTAGGCCAACAAAAGTCCAGATTAGCGCATACTTTAATAATTCTTGCGTTATATCCCTTTAGGTCAATATGGAATAACCCGCGCCCCATGAAAAATGCAATCTCATCTAACGCCTTGCTAATTGTTTCGTTGTCTTTAATGCCCGTTTTTTTACGGAGCTTGGAATATGAGATGGGGAATACCCCTTTGCCTCGGTCAAAGCCCCAGATGTGGCGGGTGAAGACGCTAATAATCTTCCAGGTGAGGTCGCTGACGACGGGGCGAATTTGCTCCACCATGAGTCTGGGGAAGGGGGTATAGAAACCCGTTCCGTTTGGCCTAAATAAATTTTCAAATTCAGGCGGGGTGGTGAGGCGATACATAATTTCTTGCTGCTTAAAACTCACGCCTATGGGTGCTTTACGTCCGCCCCTAATTTCTCGCTGCTCAAAGGTATATCGCACGCCCCCACTCACAAAAGTATGCTTCTTTTCAGCCAATTGGTGCGCTAAGAGGTGGCGCATACCTGAAATGACGCTGTTAGTGGAGCGTTTGTCAGGGCTGCCAAAACCGCCCGCCTGTTGTAGCTCCCGCAAGGTATACCATTTTTCAAATGCGCCCGCGTGGTAGTCCTTTGCATCCATTGCCATAAATGACAATAAATTCCAGGCGGGGCCAGACAACAGGGGGAGGTAATGGTCTACCAGTTTATTGTCAATAATTGGGTCGTATCCAGGTCTATCTTCGAACAATTTCATACGAAAAAAGGGTAAAAAAGGCCATGCATGTAATAAAATTACCTACATGGCCTTTTTTATGGTATAATCCCTACGTTAATTAAATTGTGTGTGTGGTCAGTGGCCGCTCCCGTAGTTTGGGGGTGGCTATTTGTTTTTAGGTTTCGCTAATTATCATGGCGGAGGTATATGCCATTGATAACGTTAACAAACCTTGTCGCCTGAAATAGGCCCACATTCATAGCCCCAGCACCTCCGCCGTGTTCATAATGCGACGGCTCGCCCATTGCTCCGTAGAAAAAACGGACGGGGTGGGGCTAATGCCTGCAATAGACACATCACCGTTATACCATTCGATTTGCCGCTTTATATCGGCTATCCGAATTTTTTGATATTTTTCGTCCGATTCGTTTACCTCTATCACCAGCCACATATTCCTTTCCTTAGCCACCGCCGCAATTTCTAGCCACGCGGCGGAAAGTTGTCGCATTTCTTCAATTTCTGGTGGTATATCCATGTAATGTTCATAAACACCATCAGACATACGGATAAGTACATCAATTTCATGGTCAGCATGACCATCCACAAACGCCCGCGCCACCAACTGCATGGCATAATAGAGCATTTCCTTCCCTTGTTGGCTGGAAACCGCCAAACATTCTTGTAAGAAAGTGGCATATTCTTGGCGCACAAAATCGCCCTTATACCCACCTAATTGATTCAGTTGTTTTAGCATTTCTAAGTGTTTCTTTATCGTCACTTTACACCTCCCAAAACACTACCTGTAGTATGTCCATCATTGCCACATGCCCGTTTACATTCGCCGCTTGACCGCACTGCTCGCAAGCGATTACGGTCTTCCGCCCATTCATCCCACACTGGTAAAACTTCTTTCGCCAATTGCACGGGCTGGGGACGGCGGCCATGATGGGGCATACGGCCAAAGTATTGGCGGGCTTCCAACTCAGTAACGAATGTTACAAGGTGCGTTTTATCTAACTCTATATAGATATAGTTGGCCTCGGCGTTATACTTACGGGCTTCTTTGGCACTAATCCGTCTGAATTGGCCTAAGTCCGCGCCGCTTAGGGTGGAAAGTTGGAAAATCGGCTCACCCTTGAATGTCTCCAATGTATCCGTTATGCGGACTCCATTGGCCTTAACAAGCGAGTTCAACTCGGCCTGTTGTTGGGCATGTTCAGTTAATTTGGCTCTGATGGCAGTTACTTTTTCTTGCGCGGCTAACCACTTAGCCCGATGTTCGGCTTGCATGGCTTCAGGGGAATAAGGGGAAGGCGCAGACATTACGCTTTGCCCTACAGGGGATGGTACTTTTTGCCCATTAATGGGCGGGGTGTTAGAATTTAAAAAGGACATAGTTGCTCACCTCCATGAGCTGGGTAACGATTGTTTTGTGAAGATTGCCTCACCCCCCTGCTTGTCGAAGAGCGTGGGGGGGGTGAGGCTTCAGAAAAAAGTATTTCTATCAAACACAGGGGAATACCCTGGGTTTTACTATTTCAATGTTTCTGTAAAATCTGGCTTTATTTTTTCATTGAGCCACATTGTAAGAAACTGGCGAATAACCAACGACAGGTTTGTCCCGTCCATCTTAACTTGAGACATGGCCCGTTCGTAAAGTTCTGGGGGAATATATACAATTCTTCTGTTATCTACTGATTTGTATTTCTCGTTGGTTTTCATAGTCGCTAGTGTACCACATGATACACTAATTTGTCAAGCCTTTTCGTAATGTTGTTGGAAAATTTTAAGTGTCTTAAGCAACCCGTATAGTGGTATAGGGTATAGTCAGCCCTTATAAGGGCTATCATGGCGGCTGAGTTGTGCAAAAAAGGCGTGCATAACTCAGTAAGCGTTACATAATATTTATTTTATCAAACAGAGTCAAACGGGAGTCAATCGGTGATGTTAAATCCTGAGTTGTGCATTTTTTGGTGCATAACTCAGTAGTTTGCATTACTTAAAATTATGGAAATAAAACCCCATTGTCCCCACTGCCAAGCGGTGGGCATGGCACACCTAAAAACGGCACGGCTAAACAGCCATACCGCCCTGGTTTATTGTGGGGTCTGTGGGGCCATATACGGCGTTGTTCCCGCCCCGCCGCCGCAAACCCAATATAAAGCCCTATTAGAGCTTATCGGGCGCGCCAATTTAGCCCAAGCCCGCCCCAACACCCAGGGCGACCGCTGCCCGAATTGTAACATTGAATTAAAAGCCATCGTCATCCCCGAAGGCTACCCCAACGCCAAACAAAAAGTCTGGCTCTGCCCCAACCTTTGCGGCATGTGGGGCCTAGACAAACCCCTGCCCGTCTTTAAGCCCCAACTGATAGCCCCTAAACCCCGCGTAGCCGCCACCGATAGCCACATCCATCACGCCGCCTATTTGGTCACTGATTTGGCTTATATTCTCAAAGAGGTGTTAGCGCAACCCGTTGTTTTAACCCTTGACCAAGCCGCCCAAATGACCATGCAAGCCCATGAAAAGCCCCGCCAACCCTACCACTGCCCTCACCATCACTACCAGCTAGATAAACTCCTAGTGCCAACAGGCTACCCCCGCGCCCAAAGTGCCTTTTGGGTTTGCCCCAAATATAAAGAGTGTCATCATTGGTTCT
>Ga0194059_1000767_pt1 | contig 14362 bp, 14 predicted proteins | sample SepL6211m_MetaG_FD_163426 | JGI IMG/M metagenome (GOLD analysis project Ga0194059, IMG submission 163426) | Anoxic zone freshwater microbial communities from boreal shield lake in IISD Experimental Lakes Area, Ontario, Canada - Sep2016-L626-11m | ecosystem: Environmental > Aquatic > Freshwater >... | reverse complement strand
CATTTAAGCTTCTTTACACTTGCTAAAAGATGTCTAAATAACTATTTCACAAGAACAATAAAGTATCTGTGGTATTTGTTGGATAGTGGATGAAAGTTAGGGGGTGTAAGGTAAATCCTCCAGTACTTGGTATTTTATGGTCAACGATAATCCAAAACAAATATTGAATTAAAACTTTGTTCCTTATTCTTTGACTATTTCCAGTTTACCAGTCAAAATAAGGCCATGAGGGAAGATCTCAATCCAAATACAAGTCAAAGCAAACCGGTTTCCAGCTCGTCTGCAAAGTCTACAACTCAAACTAGATCAGCTACTGCTGTACAAACAGGCCCTAGTTTTAATCCCAATATTAATTTAGATCTAATCGTAATCTGGTTTTTTGCTGTATTTATTGGCTTTACTGTACTTGTAGCGTTGGCTTTATTTTTAAGAAAAAAATTGTATTTACTCAAAAAAACTTCGGATTGGAAACGCACTGTATTTTTAGAAATTGCCGTCCCTAAAGAAAGTGCCGAGCAAGTTCAAAAAGATAGAGGCAGTGGAGCTCAAAATGCCGATAAAGACATGATTGCCCTGGGTGAACAGCTTTTGGCAGTCCTGGCTGAGTATGCTAAAACTAACTTTATGACCTGGTTTAGGGGTGGCCCTAGATTCAGCTTGGAAATGGTCTGTACGGATCAAGAAATTAAATTTTGGGTGGCCTGTGATGAGGATATGATTTCGGTAGTTGAACGGCAAGTTGTAGCCATTTATAACAAAGCTAATATCGTCAGACTTCGCAAAATCGACTTCTTTAAAGAAGATACTGTAGCCTACGCCCAAGAATTATCCCTAGGTAGGCGTTTTGAACTACCCTTTAAAACTTACAAAATTCTAGAAGGTGATCCCCTAAACGTAATTACCAACACCATGGGTACTTTAAGCAAGGAGGAGTCGGCTGCCATTCAACTGGTTTTAGTGCCCCTGCAAGACTTTTGGCAAAAAAAACCCAGACAAATTGCTAGTCGTATTAATCAAGGACAAAATCCAGAAGACTTTTTATTTCCTAAGTTTGATTCCATCGAATTTATAGGCAAAATATTTGGCGGTATTGGGACTATTATTGGCAGTTTTTTTGAAAAAAAAGACGACAAAAACCCCATGGATAGAGATAAAAAAGATCGCCGAAACATGGATATTTCAGGCAAATACGAGCAAATCCAACTCACCGAACAACAGCGTGAAATTGTAAAAAAACTTGAAGAAAAAGCAAGTAAACCTGGTTTTTACTATTCTCTTAGGTTGGTTGCCTCTGCCAAAACTGAAGTCAGGGCTAAGCAAATTGTATCTTCCATGATACCGTCCTTTCAAATATTCGACAACAGACCCTTAAATTGGTTTGTCAAAGGCAAGACTGATGTCAAAGAAACTATTCTAAATTTTATCCTCAGAGCCCCTAATTTTCGCAAATATAAACCTTTTGGGACTACTGTAGATTTAATCAACACTGAAGAAGCCACTTCACTCTGGCATATCCCAAATTATCTCGTAAGTACTCCAAATATCAAATGGCTTCTAGCACGAAAACCCCCTATACCTTTGGAAATACCCGGTCCTGGTGGCGACAATGTATTCTTAGGTAAAGCTATAGCTAGAGGACAAATTAAGGATGTGTATATGAAACGCGAGGATCGTTTTAGACACAGCTATATTTTGGGAGGTTCCGGTTCAGGAAAGTCAGTGCTGATGACCAACACCATCATCCAAGATATTAAAAATGGTCATGGTGTAGCTGTTATCGACCCTCACGGTGAATTAGTAGATGATATTTTACTTAGAATGCCAAAGGAAAGAGCTGATGATGTAATTGTATTTTCACCAGCTTTTATTGATCGACCACTGGCATTAAATATGCTTGAATACGATCCCCTCAAGCCTACCACCAAAACCCTGGTTATCGATGTATTATTTAGTATTTGGGATAAGCTATACGATCTGAAAAAAACCGGAGGCCCAATGTTTGAAAATTATATGAAAAATGCCATGCGTTTAGTAATGAGCCATCCTGAAAGTGGTTCCACCTTGATGGAGATTTCCAAAGTGCTGGTGGATGAAGATTTTCGAAGTTTCAAACTGGCCATGTGCGACGAAGAAGGTGTGGTGGATTTCTGGGAAAAAGAAGCTACCAAGGCTGGAGGAGAAGCTAGTCTAGAAAATATGGTCCCTTATATCACCTCTAAATTAGCTCCATTTATTACCAATGACTTTATCAAACCAATGATTGGTCAGCAAAAATCTTCAATCAATTTTAGAGTTGGCATGGATAACCACAAAGTAATTTTGGTGAAACTGGAAAAGGGTTTAATTGGGGAAAATTCAGCTTATTTAGTGGGTATGGTTATCGTTGGAAATATGTTACTTGCAGGTATGGGTAGAAATGACGGCTTAAAGTACAACGAAGATGGAACCACTACAGAAATCGCTGCACCAGACAGGACTCCATTTTTTGTGTATATCGACGAAATGCAAAACTTTTTGTTTGACGCCATCCCTAAAGCTTTAGAAGAAATCCGAAAATATAAGGTAGGTTTTCATTTGGCCCACCAGTTTGTAAAACAGGTTATAGTTGATGGAAACGAACGTATTAAAGACTCTATAATGGCCAACTGTGCCAATAAATTTATTTACCGTTGTGGTGCCGATGATGCCCAATATCTAGAAAAAGAGTTTGGCCCAACTTTAACTGCCAGTGATTTAATGACTCCTGAAAGATTTACCTGCAATGCTATTTTACTTGTTGATGGTCAAAAAACAACCCCATTTAACATCAGTGTACCTCCACAGGATCCCAATATCGACGCCGATTTTAGAAAACAACTAGTTGAAAACACCAAACAAAAATATGGTCGCCCAAGAGAAGAAATTGAGCAAGAAATTAAAGATAGAGCTAAATTGTTGTTTTAGGTATGAAGAATTATACACCAAATATTTAGGTATTTGCGATATACTAATTGCGTAAATAATAACTTAATTTGAATTAGAGATAAACTACAAATTCCCCTTTTTTAAAGGGGTGGCAGACGAAGTCTGACGGGGTATTTTTGTGATAATTAGCACAACGGGTATAACATTATTTTAGGTTTAAAGGTGAAAAGTATTCAACTATAAATAAATATAGCACTTTCAGTTTAAGCTTTCTTCGGACACTGAAAAGCTAGTTTGACAATCAACTTCATATCTAGCACAATAAAGACCTTAAAGTAATTTTATGATGAAAAAGAGATCAAGTTTTGAATTTAAAATTAAGTCATTTTTTACCGTTTTAACCCTACTAGTCCTCATCTTAAGCTTGAGTGTCAACAACAGTTTTCAGGTTAAAGTAAGGGCAGCAACTGAATTGGATTTAAAAATTTCCGACCTTCAGGGCAAATTAAATTCTTCTCTAGGACAATTTGGTGAAGTCCGAAAACGAAAAACTAACCTGGAAGATGAGAAAAAGGCTGTCCAGTCACAAATTGGAGGCATAGATTCTTTAATCAAGGAGTCCGAATCCATCCAAATTGATATTAAAGTACAACTTGATGTTTTAAATAAAGACCTAGCCCAACTTGAAAGTCAGCGAAAAGAGCTAGTTTTGCAAATTCAAAAAATGTCGGTAGTTGGACCAATTCAAGATCTTATTGCTAGTCGTAATTTTGGAGAGGTAATGAGTAAGATTTACACTCAGTCAACCATTGAAAATACTTTGAAACAAACAATTTCTGTTAAGCAGCTAAAGCAGGCCGAGTTTGATGTTGCTTTAAAAAAACAAGAAGAGAATAAAAAAACTTTGGAGGATACAAAACTTGCAAAACTTAGTAAGCAGCAAGAGCTTGATCTTTTAATTGCTGATTACGCTGGCAATCTTTCCAAATACGCTCAAGACGTATCAGCCCTGCAAAAGCAAATTGATGATTTAGAAGCTGCTTCCAAAGCCCTCCAGCAAAATACTGGTTCTGGAGATGGTTCAGTTTCAAATCCCCCAGCCTCAAACCCAACTACCCCAGTACCTGGTGGAGGATCGAATCCAGGAGGTGTTGGACCAATTGGATGTTGGTTTGAAGATTCAAGAAGTTACGATTTTGGGTCTGATTTTTTTGGCCGACCAACCAGTGGTTTGAAATCACAAAGCTTTGGCTGTCCATCCTCAGCTGGAATTAATCACGATGGCGTGGATGTTACAGGACCTTGTGGTACAAACATTTATGCCGCTGGAGGGGGTATTGTGGCTGGAAAAGGATCCGGTAATGTGGCCGGATTTGGTAATTGGGTGTCAATTCTCCACAGCTCACCATCTGGTCAGAGAGTTTATACTTTGTATGCCCACATGCAGTCACCTTCAAACGTTGGTGTTGGTGCAACAGTAGGCAAAGGAGCTTTGGTTGGCAGAATGGGTAATACTGGCTGGGCAACTGGCTGTCATTTACATTTTATGATATACTCAGATACTTTCGAAAAGAAAGGTCATGGCTGTGTTTACGGAAGTTCTAAATGTGTTCGACCAGAAAGATTTATAAGTTTCTAAATGTTATACTCCAAACTTGATAGACAGCGAATTAATCCAAGACTCTTGGGTATAATTATATTTATAGTCGGAATTATTCTAAGCATTCTCCTGTTTGTGCCAATGTCCCGTTTCTTTTCGGGCGAATGGAAAGTTAATCAAAAGGTGGAACTGGCTAGAAATGTAATTTTGGATTTCAACTCTTTTGGTGCAGGAGGCATAGCTACGACTTTAGGGATGGAAAGGCAATTACCTGTTGGTACTATCAGTATTAGATTTTACGCCATAGCCATACTGCTAGGTGTAATTCTGGGTTACTTGTTGACCCTTTATTTATCGCGTACCCAGTATATCGCAGGTACAATTATTGATAGAATGATTATAGGTTTAATAATCTTTGGTCTAATTGGAGCTAGATTATTCTTTGTCGCCTTCAACTGGGAATATTATCAAGAACAACCCTTAACCATAGCTACCGAAATTGTTTCGGGAGGTTTAGCTTTTTTTGGAATGCTTACCTTTAATCTAGTATACTTGTGGGTTTATTGTTCCAGATTTAAATTTAATATTTTTGAATTTGCTGATTTAGTTGCTCCTGGATTAGTTTTAGGTCAAGTAATTGGTCGCTTTGGTAATTTTTTCAACTATGAAAGCTACGGCCCAGAAACTTCCGCTTATTGGAAGATGTTTGTACCCCCAGGAGCGCCTTTTTACGATGGTGTAGATTTAAACTCTAGGTATTTCCATCCAACATTTTTATATGAAATAATTCCAAACTTTCTACTTTTAGTTTTTCTTTTATATTTTTACCAAAAATTAACTGAGAAGCGTTCTGGTCTAGTGTTTGCAATTTATGCTATGGGTTATGGAACTATCAGATACTTTGTCGAGTTTTTTAGACTTGATTCTTTAAAGATTCCTCTTCCAAGCTTTTTACAAATAAAATTCTCGGATATTTTTACGCTCCAAACTCTTTTAGCTAGTCAAATTACAGCAGTTATTTTAATAATAATTGGAGTTGTAATCTGGTTTACTCGAAGTCATGTTATTTATATCAAAAAAAGTATGGAAGAATATAAAGTTTCTTAAGACTTGCAAATGAGCTCAGTAAATAAACTCTTAACCAAGTACAATAAGGGACAGGCCAAACTAAGTATGCTAACAGTCTATGACTATTCAATGGCTAAAGCTATGGATGGTTGCGTCGATATTTTTTTAGTTGGTGATTCCCTAGGCATGGTTATTTACGGACAAAAAAACACCCATAAAGTAACTATGTCTCAAATGATCGCCCATACCAGGGCTGTGTCATTAGCCACAAGTCAAAGCATAGTAGTAGCAGATATGCCAAAAGGTAGTTATGAGCACAACCAAAAGGCTTTAGTAAATGCTAACAAACTAATTAAATCGGGAGCAGAATTTGTTAAAATTGAAAACTACCCTGACATAGCTGACATGCTAACAAAAATGGGAATCAAGGTTTTTGGTCATGTAGGATTAACACCGCAAACCATCACAGACTTTAAACTCCAAGGCAAAACCCTAGAAAGTGCAAGCAAGATAAAGCAAACTGCTTTAGAACTAGAGAAAGCAGGTTGCAGTGCAGTAGTACTTGAGTGCATTCCACAACAACTGGCTAAAGAAATTACCGAAACCTTAAAAATACCCACCATTGGTATTGGGTCGGGTAAATTTTGCGATGGTCAGGTATTGGTTAGCTATGATTTACTTGGTCTATACAATGACTTCAAGCCAAAGTTTGTGAAGCAGTATGCCAACCTGAGTCAACAACTCCAAGCTGCTAGCAAAGAATTTGACTCGGAGGTAAAGAAAGGTCTTTTTCCAGTTTAGGATATTTTTTTATCTTCAAAAATGAAAACTGTTTTTTTACCTAAATTTTGATTTTGTGTTAAAAATTTCTTTTGCCAGGCTTCATAGTCTTTAACTTTTTGAGTAAAATCTGAAGTTTCAAGTTTTCCTGCTTGGTTATCACTCTTCAACTCTAATGAAAATATTTTTGTAATTGCTTTGACTAGGGAATCTAAAATTATTTCAACTTTAGCTGGTTCACCCTCACCCTTAAGTTGTTGTAGTAGGTCTTCAAGTGTATTTACGGTATAGATATACATCTCTCTATTACTAAAATTAGAACCATTAACAGTACTCTTGAAATCTTTGAAAATACCAGTATCTAATAGGTTTGTGTCATATTTTGATTGGCAAAGCTGGGTTAGGTATTTTTTAAACTCTATATCTTTTTGAATTAAGGCCTTGTTGGAGGTTTGTTGTTTTTTTACTTGTAAAATATAATCATCTAGACTTGTCGATAGTGTCTCAAAAGAAGGGCTGGGTTCAACATAGTTATGATAGTCTTCAGAATCTTTTTGAATCTGTAAAAGTTCTGTATTCAGGGCGTTTAGCTCATCAATTAAATTATTTTTAATTAGGGGTTGAGATTTTTTAAACTCGTTTTCAAAACAAGCCCCTTGATCTTTATTAGGAATGTAGGCTAGGCTTATTGCAGATTCACTTTGGGACGCCTCCACCTTTAAAGAAATATTATATAAAGAATTTTTATTTTGGTCCTGCCAGGCAAACTCTCGCTGAATATGTCTAGGTTGAAGATTACTAAACCACATTAAAATACTCGCAAGGGTTAGAGCTAAAGTAAAAGCTGAAAATATCTCCCACATCTCAAATCCCAGCCTAATTTTTGATAAAATAGCTCGAATGGAGTTCTTTTTAGCTGTATTGTTTTCTTCGGTCAAAAAATTTCTTTGTTTTTGTTTATAAACCTTTCTATTTCGACATTCTGATCCAAATTAAATCTTTGGTCAAAATTATCTCTTATTTCAAACAAAATCAGCACTTAGTCCAAAAAATCCTGATCAATTGGTAAGTTTTTATCTTCTGACTCTTCATCTTTTCTGTGTTCTTGAAGCCACTTTTTAAACATTTCAATAACTTGCGACTGCCCAGCAGCTAGAAAATCTGTTGGCTTATCAATCGGAACAAACCAACATTCAAGTTCTTGATGGGTATGATCTTTATCTATAAATTTCCACTTTTTAAAAATATTTACAGGAAATACTGGCCGAACTAAATAATATATCTGCAAACTTGAATAATCATCCTCTTCGTTCTCAAAGTATATTAAACCAAGCGGGCAGATGATTCTACTCTCGATACCAGTTTCCTCTTCAGTCTCGCGAATAATTGCCTGGGCTGGATTTTCGTTTCGCTCAATTCTCCCACCGGGCAATTGAGTTCCTCGATTTGGCCTACTTATACTCTTAAAGACAACATAGTAGTCTTTTCCTTGATACTTGGACCATATAACTGACCCCCCCCTAAAAACATGTTTTAAACGAAACTTTTTTTGGATACTTGTGCCCTTATTTTTATAAGGGTCCAGCCTAGCTGGGCTGTTTTCATTCATAAAATCGTACTAATTCTTAAAATGGCAAATCTGTTGAAGTGAATTTGAGTTCACCAAATTAGTCAAGGATAATGCTCAGATTTTTATATTTAGTATAGGGTTTAGACTAGATAACAAACCTGAGTTAGCAAATTCATCAATGGACAAACAACTTTTTTTCAGAAAGCAAATTGCCCTTTGACTAGGCTATTTTTATAAGACATAATCAATCGTGTGACAATAGACGAACATCTGCAGCAATTAATAAATCAAACCCCTTTCTTGAATCAAGGGGATAAAAGTTTTTTGCTCGAAAAGATCGTCCAGATGAGCCCTTTAGAAAAATTAAAGCTTCAAGGAAGCCTTGTTTCGGGTCACGCTCCAGCGATTTTACAGTCGCTGCAAGTTACTCGGGCTAAGTTTTTTCAAAAAGAAACTCCCAAAAAACCAGATATAATAACTAAAATTAGTAATGCTATACTTGGCACAAAGCCCAAAACAATAGTTTCAAAGAGTATTTTAACCCAACCTCAGGTTTTAGGTGGAGCTGCCCCACAGTCAATTCGAGGTGAAAAAGTTAGAGAACTTTTAACCCTGGAAGATTTTTACCACCCAGCTCAACTATCCCAACTAACAAGTAAACATGTCACTTTTGGAATTAATGCCAACACCGAGCAAATTATTCAGAAATTTTTAGATGTCGTTCACGATACTTTTGAATCGATTGATAATATTAACCTAAAAAGAGCCTATTTTATGAATTTTGTGGAATCTCCACTTTTTGTAAGCTATATTAACACAGCCCTTACAGCACTAAGACACCCTGAGCTTCAACCAGCCAAAATAATTTTGAATTTACTTTATCAGATAAACACGAATTATTTAAATAATAAGCAATTTCAGTTTGCAGCTATAATTTCAAATCATTTGAGAAATGTTTGCGGAATTTAGTTGCCATAAACCAAAAAAAAATACAGGGTTTGGAGTAATGTTAAGCTGATCACCAATAAGGTTGTCCACTTGGCCAAAATCAAAATATTCCTTCCTAGCATGAGTACCATAATCTCAGTTACCAATCAAAAAGGTGGTGTTGGTAAAACAACGTCGGCCGTAAATTTATCGGCAGCTCTGGCAAGAAACCGAAAAAAAACCTTGCTTGTTGATTTTGATCCTCAGGGTCACGCAACTGAGCATCTAGGAGCAAAAGTATCCAATACTAATGACGGTAGCGAGAAATCCGTACTAGAAGTAATCTTAGGCAAAAAAACAATTCGAGAAGCAGTAGTACAAACTTACTTACCAAACTTAAGTCTTCTTACTGCCAATTTACGACTGGGGCTTTTCAATCAAAACACTCCACAGGGGATGCAGTTTCAGCTTAAAAATGCTTTCAATGAAGAGGTCTTGAGCACTTACGACTTTATAATTATTGACTGCCAGCCTTCTCTTTCACTGCTAACTTTAAATGCCCTAACTTCTGCAGATTATGTTTTACTACCAGTACAAGCCGAATTTTTAGCTTTAGATGGTTTATCTCAGCTGGTTGTAACTTTAAAGGAAGTTCAGACCAAGCTTCATCCAAGATTAGCAGTGTTGGGAATTTTACTAACTATGTTTGACAGTAGAAATAGATTAAGCGGAGAGGTTCACAGCGAGCTAAAGAAAAACTTTGGCAAAGATCTTTTTGACAGTATTATTCCACGAAACGTAAAGCTAGCAGAAGCCCCTAGCTTTGGAAAATCTATTTTTGACTATGATTCTGGCTGTTCTGGAGCCAAAGCTTATGATGATCTTGCAATAGAAATCTTGACAAAATTGAATTTAAGATAGTTTTTTATAAGTCTAAAGCGGGTATAGTTTAGTGGTAAAACACGACCTTGCCAAGGTTGAGATCGGGGTTCGATTCCCCATACCCGCTCCAATTGATTTTAATCAAATATTTTAACACATTTAAATGCCAGTAACCAAGTCAGCCAAGAAAGCAGATAGAGCCAGTAATCGAAAGAAAGTTTTCAACATTCGAAGAAAAAACAAAATTGTTTCAAGCCGAAAGGATGTGAATAAATTACTTTTATCTGAAAAACCAACTCTACAAGAAGTAACCGATGCTTTAAGCAAATACTACTCCGCCCTAGATAAGGCAGCTAAAACTAATTATATTGAAAAAAATAAAGCTAGCAGATTAAAATCAAGGCTTAGTGCTAAAGTTGCTAAACTTGGACTTACAGGTACTGTTACAGCTAAAACTAGAGTAAAGACTGTCGCAAAAAAGGTAGAGAAAAAAGTTGAAGAAAAAGCAGCTACTAAAAAAACTCCTGCAAAAAAGAAAGCTGAAGCAAAAGCTGAGTAGCCTCGAAATCCAAACTTATAACTGTAAATATAACCTATTACAGAAATTTCCCAGACTTGATTTGGGATTTTTTCATGATTATCCACCACCCTTTCCAACTTATACTAATTCCGTAAATAATAACTTAATTTGAATTAGAGATAAACTACAAATTCGCTTTTTTAAAGGGATGGTAGATGAATTCTGACGGGGTATTTTTGTGATAATTAGGGCAACGGGTATAAGATTATTCCAAACTTAGCATAATACATAACCCGTTTTGACACAACGTAGATTATTAACAAATTTAAAGACATGCAAACCATTTTTTTAGCTAGACATGGTCAAACTGAGTACAATGCCAAAGGTTGGCTGCAGGGTCATAACGATTCACCTCTAACTGAAATGGGACAACAGCAGGCCAAGGAGCTGGGCCTCAAAATTCAAGGGCTAAAATTTGATAAAATTTATTCAAGTGACTTGGGGAGGGCTTTAGCAACTGCCTATTTAGCTATAAATGAAGGTGACGTCGAGGGTATAATAAACTTAGATAAAAGATTGAGAGAGCTCGATTTCGGTCAATTATCCGGCAAACCAGTAGATAGTATAATGGTTGAGGGAATGCACTATACTGAAAACAAAGATTTCGTGTATCCTGATGGCGAGTCTTTTAACCAGTTAATTCAAAGACTGGATGGCTTTTGGACTGAATTAAACCAACAAAGTCACAAAGGTTTTTTAGTAGTAGCCCATTCTGGTGTTGTTCGTGCGAGTCTAGGGATTTTAGGAATCAATCGTTACCAGATTCGACAAGAAAGACTACCAAATGGGTTTTTAGCTAAAATTATAATTGAAAACGGAAGTGTAAAGGATTACCAAGAATTATGAAAGTAGCTATTGTCCACGATTATCTATTTCAATATGGCGGTGCTGAAAAATGCCTAGATCAGTGGCTGAACATCTATCCGGGTGCAGATATTTATACAGCTTTTGGTTTTAAAGAAAATTTTCAGGACTCACCCAATATTACAAAATCCTTCGATTCAAATAAAGTTTATAGTTCGTTTGCCCAACAAATTTTTAAAATCCCATTTTTAAAGAAATACCAAAAACATTTATACTGGCTTTATCCTTTTGCAATGAGTTTTTTCAAGCTTAAAGATTATGATTTTGTAATAATTTCAGCCTCTTTTTGTGGCAAAAATATTCGCCTCGATAATTGTAAAAAAATAGTTTTTTACTGCTACACCCCTACAAGATTTTTGTATAATTTAGTCAGTAATCAGGACCAAAAAACTATTCCAGGGTTTTTAAAAATTCTAATGAAAATTTTCAACTATCCTTTGAAAATTGCTGATCAAAAAGCAGTTAAGTACCTAAAAAGTAAGCAGGTAGAATTTATCTCAATATCCAAATTTATTCAAAATAGGGTAAAAGAATATTACCACACCGAAACTAAAGTAATTTATCCACCAGTTGAATTAAAACAGTTCAACGAAATTTTACCAAAACAAAATTTAGACAATCCCTACTACATTTATTTTGGACGTATAAGCTTTCATAAGCGTTTGGACTTAGTTATTCAAGCTTGTTTAAATTTAAACAAAAAACTGATTATTGTTGGTAGCTCAGCCTTGAAAACAGATATGGATCATCTGAAAAAGATAGTAACAGATTTTGAAGCCAAAAATCCTACAAAAAAGGGTTTAGTTGATTTTGTAGGTAGAGTGTCCAACGAAGATAGAAATGCCTTTATAAGTAAAGCAAGGGCAATGATTTTCCCTGCTAGAGAAGACTTCGGAATTGCTCCAGTAGAGGCTTTAGCCGCAGGTCTGCCTGTAATTGCCTACGAAGCCGGTGGAGCTCTGGAATACATCCAGCATAAAGTAAATGGTTACTTCTTTGAAAAACAAACTACAGAGTCACTGCAGAAGGCAATTTTAGAGTTTGAGGTGTTGAAGTTTGATTCAAATATAATAAAACAAACAGCTATTCAATTTTCGGAGGAGAGTTTTAGGGCGGAGTTTAATTTTGATAATATTTTAAATCAATTACCCAAGAATCTCTAAAAATTCTGGAATAAAAAATAGCCTTTCTTTGCCAACTTTTTTTTCACCAAGCTGATTGTTTTGTACCATTAAATCTAGGTATTTAGCAATAGTTGGCCTACTTAAATCTACACGCTCGCTCATATGCGTCTGTGTATAAAAAGCATATTCAAAAAGGTAATCTAAAATCTCAATTGAATAAAATTGCGAATATTCTTGCTTTAAAATCTTTTTCCACTTCAATTTTATATCCGAAATTTGTTTCACTTTCTTTGCAGTTTCTAATGATTGCACACGTACACCTTCTAAAATAAACAAAGCCCACTCTTTCCAACTATATTTGGTTCTAACTTCTTGCAAAAGTTTATAGTATATGGCCTTGTTGCTTAGAATGTAGCCTGATAAAAATAGAACTGGGTAACGCAACCGCGAGACCATAACCAAATACAAAATCATTAGTATTCTACCTGTTCTTCCATTTCCATGATAAAAAGGATGAATTGATTCAAATTGGTAGTGTGCAATTGCCATTTTAACCAACGGATCGCCTCCTATGTCATTATTAATAAATTGACCTAAATTATCCATCAAGTCTCTAATTTGAGATTCTTTTTGTGGTGGTGTGTGAACTACATTACCCTGCCCATCGGCAATTACTGTGCCCATTTGAGTTCGAATACCCGATTTATTTGGCTCCAATATTTTTTGAATTTCAACTATGATATTTGTCGCTAAAAATCCTTTGTCTTTTACAATTTTATAACCAGCTAGTAATGCGTCTTTATAGTTTAAAGTTTCTTTTTGAGCGCTAGGTAGAAGTGTATTTTCTCTAGTAATTTCAGCTTGCAAAATATCAAGTGTTGTAGTTCTAATATTTTCAATCTCACTACTAGCTACAGCTTCTCGAGCAGTAAGGGGTTGTAATAGTAAATCGTAATTTGGCAGTGAATATACCAAGCCGTTAAGCTCGGCAAGGGCAATATTTGCTTCCAGCGACTTTTTCAAAATATCTACATCATCAAAATCGAATTCAGGCGGTAAAGTCTTTAAATCAGACATATGTAAATTTTTTACACGTTCATTTTATACGTAAAGAAAATGCCAAATTTTTTACACGTTGTCAATGATACGTAAAATATTTAGTGATTTTTTTACACGTAATAACTTTTAATTATAAATTTCGTTGTGATTAGCGGATAGGTTTATACTCCCACCTAGAATTTTTATGGTTTTTAGCCTAATATTCTTCAAACATTTCAACAGGTGACACCTTGTCACCACTTCAGAACCTTGATTTTTTAAGCCTTCAACAGAAAAATACCAAGTTTTGGTTTTCTCATCAAAGATACGGCGGATTTTATAGTTTTCAAACAAAGTAAGATCAGTTTTAGATTTTTCCATATCAAATATTTACTATCAAAGCTAAATATATTTAGTTATAGTTTGTCAATTTTAGTAAGCAGTTAATGAAATTGTGTAAAATAGAATTATGCTTAATAATAGCATTATGGAAGTTTTAAGAAAAATTAATCAAAAAATTAATTCATGGGCAGCAAGTTTTGAGATTGTACCTAGCAACCAACTAAGAAGCAGGTACGATGTTGAGCTAGTTCAAACTTATGCTAATAATCAATTAAAAAATCAACAAGGCAAATTAGTTAATATAGGAAGTGGTGGAGATACGGGGGTTCTTAAAGAAGGTGAACAAGGAGTAACTTTCGGTTTTGGTTATTGTGTTTTGATTGCGGGTACTTCAAAAAGTTCCAAATCGGGGTTTATGATACATCAAGATACGAGAGATACATGGCATTCTGAAATGATCGATAGAAATGGTTTTATAACAGACATGTTTATACAGAAGTTCGCAAACTCAACATTCGCTTTCAACCCCTACCCACTTAAGGCATTAGGGTACGGTGCTTACACCCCCTAACTTTACATAAATCAGTAAAGTCTTTTTAATATAGCTATTTAGTAAATCTAATTTGTCTGTATGTCTAATCTATATTCAAAGATAGAGCAAAACCTTATTTCAAGATTTTGTA
>Ga0194059_1000765_pt1 | contig 14424 bp, 17 predicted proteins | sample SepL6211m_MetaG_FD_163426 | JGI IMG/M metagenome (GOLD analysis project Ga0194059, IMG submission 163426) | Anoxic zone freshwater microbial communities from boreal shield lake in IISD Experimental Lakes Area, Ontario, Canada - Sep2016-L626-11m | ecosystem: Environmental > Aquatic > Freshwater >... | reverse complement strand
TTTCCTTCAAAGTTTGCAGTCACGTGAACTTCCTTTTCTATGCGGGGCCCGCACCCACTCGGGCGACAGGGGTAAAGGTAACGGGCATTGATTCAATTCCAGAGACGAAGTTTGCATCTCGATGTTGAAGTGGCTCACCGTCGGCTCGGGCCAAATCGGGAAGGCGGGAGGTCAGTTGCTCGACCATCATGCGCATCTCTAAACGGGCCATTTGGTTACCCAAGCAAAAGTGAGCTCCAAAACCGAAGGCCACATGATCATTGGGGTTTCGAGTGATATCAAATTGCTCCGGGTTGTCGAAGACCTCTTCGTCTCGATTCGCCGAAGGGTAGAGCAACAACATCTTGGTTCCCTCTTTGATGGTCTTGTCTCGAACAACGACGTCACGAGAAGCGGTGCGCGCCATGTTTTTGATCGGGGTGACCCAACGCAGCATCTCTTCTACGGCCCGAGGAACCAGAGACGGGTCGTTTCGAAGTGCCGCAAACTGTTCTGGATGGGCGAGGAGAGCCTCGGTTCCTCCGGAGATCACGTGCCGCGTTGTTTCGTCACCACCGATGAGAATCAGGAGTGTTTCATGTACGAGAGAGTCATCGTCGAGTCGGTCGCCTTCGTCATTGGCGTGAACCAAGATGCCAACGAGATCATCATCCTTCTTTGTTGAACGACGGTTTTCGATCACGTTGCTCATATAGGTGACGTACTCGCTGAAGGCGGTCAGCATCGCTTCGATCAAGACTGGGTCGTCAGAGCCTTGTGCTTTTAAGAGATCATCAGACCATCGCAAAAGATCTCCTCGGTCCTCTCGTTCAACGCCAAGCATGTTGCTAATCACGATGAGTGGGAGCGGTGCGGCAAGATCTGCGACGAGATCACAGGAACCCTTCTCCGCTACCTCGTCGATGAGTGCATCACAGATCCGTCGAATCTCCTCTTCCATTGAGCGAACTCGACGAGGAGTGAACCCTTCGGAGACCAAGCGTCGTCGCATGACGTGCTGAGGAGCGTCCATATCAATCATCATCGGAAGTGGTCCAACGTCAGGCCGAATCCCGCCAGCAGATGAGAAGGTCGCTGGATCTTTTGAAATGTCTTTGATGTCGCGATGTTTCGTGATCCCCCACACATTGTGAGCTTCATCGAAATAGACGGGATCGTTCTTTCGCATCCAGGCAAATGCGGGGTAGGGGTCGTTCCCGTAGAACGCTCCGTCGATGAGATCAATTCGTGGTTGTTGCCCTGTCATCGTTCCTGCCCCTTGTGGTTTCTTGGCACGAAACCTAGTCGCCAGGCACCCGGGTGTCTTCCAGGAGCGCCACGAAGAAGGGGCGCCACCTGGTTCGGAAGCGCCGACTCAAAAGGGGGCATAGGTTGGCGCTATGGCCGCCCAGGAGGAGTTCCAAGCAGACACCATGGAATTTATGGATGCGCTCTATGGCGCAGCACTTCGCATGACGAAGAATCCAGCGGATGCCGAAGACCTTGTCCAGGAGACGTATTTGAAGGCCTATCGCTCCTACGCCAGTTTTGAAAAGGGGACGAACCTCCGAGCCTGGCTCTATCGAATTCTGACGAATACCTACATCAATATCTATCGAGCGAAACAGATCCGACCACAGATTGATGACGTTGAAGACATCGAAGACCTTTACCTCTACCGAAAAGTTGCCGGCTCTGATGGAACGCTGAGCCAAAGCGCCGAAGAAGTCGTCCTTGATGCCATCACCGACGTCGCCATGAAAGAGGCGCTGGAGTCTCTCCCCGATACGTTTCGAATGACGGTATTACTCGCCGACATCGAAGGTTTCTCGTACGCTGAAATTGCCGAGATCACAGACGTTCCTGCTGGAACCGTGATGAGCAGGCTTCACCGAGGGAGACGAGCCCTCCAAAAAGCATTACTTCCCTATGCTGAGAGACAAGGTCTCATCAGGGTGGGAACATCATCAGGCCAATGAACACAGGGGAAAAATGACGAACATTGAAAAGAACGAAGAGCGACAGAGCGGACCGGTCGACTGCGACGCCGCCGTCCATGAGCTTTATCACTTCCTTGATGGCGAACTCACGCAAGAACGCCGTGATCAAATTGCCCGCCACTTAGATCAGTGTGCACCGTGTGGTTCCGCAGTTCACTTTGAGAGTGAACTTCGAAAGGTGCTGGCTGATCAGTGTCAAGAGCAGGTCCCTGAAGCCTTAAAAGAACGGATTGCCCTTGCAATTGGTGAAGCGGACCGACATGGTGCTTGAGACTCACGACCACACCTTGAACGCTTCGGCGCCGAATTATCTTGACGTGGCCCTCGCCACACGAATTGGTGGATCGCTTGCGCGTCGAAAGTCATTGCCGTCGTCGTATCGACCAGGGGCGTTGGAAGACGAGCTCAACGAACTCAGCATCGTGGCTCAGGAGCGGGTGGCCAAAGAATCAGGGCTGACTCCTCCGGGGAAGCCTCGGGCGAGAATCCTCGATCGCGCGCAATGGGTCAGCGCCAACGTGGCTAGTGTCGATCGACTCGTTGGCCCAGCATTGGCGGCTGCAGACGCTCGGCGAAAACATCATGCACCTGCGGCCTTTGAGCGATTGAGCCGCCAAGGCTCGGCTGCTCAGCTGGGAAGTGTCTTGGCCTGGATGTCGAGTCGGGTCCTGGGCCAATACGACGTCCTCGTCGGCGAAGAAGCGACCTTCGACGAAGACGTGATTAGCTACGTCGGCCCAAACATCGTTGCCCTTGAGCAGCGACACGGCTTTGACCCTTCACAGTTTCGTCTGTGGCTCGCGCTCCACGAGACCACGCACCGAGCGCAGTTCACCGGACCAACCTGGGTACGGCCGTATTTCTTGGGGCTCATTAACGATGTTGTCTCGGTGTTGGCGAGTGAGTCGTCGGCAATGGTGGCGGGCCTGACTCGAGCGCTCAAAGAGATGGCCAGTGGCCAGAATCCCATGAGAGAAGTTGGCGCCGCAGGGCTCATTGCGTCGCAAGAACAACTCGAAGCCATGGCCCGGCTCTCGGCGTTGATGAGTGTGCTTGAAGGTCACGGGGAAGTTGTCATGGATGAAGCTGCTCGAGACCTTGTTCCTGACGCCCAGCACTTTCACAGTGTCTTGCGACAACGCCGCCAACACCCCAGCGCTCCCTCTCGAATTTTGAACCAAGTCCTTGGCCTTGACGCGAAGTTGCGTCAATACGAAGAAGGAGAGACGTTCATTCGCGCACTTCGAGATGCCAAGGGTCCCGCGTTCGTCACCTCACTTTTTGATGGACCCGAGAACCTTCCCTCTATGGAGGAGCTCAAAGAGCCCAGTCTGTATTTGGCTCGAACGACCCCAATACGGAAGTGACGGCGCAGTTTTCGCCCCACGCCGCAGTACTCATTGAGCAGCTGCTTTCTCGCACGCTGCTTGGCAACGAATCGGGGCCGCTCGACGTCGCCTGTTCGGGAGGGCCTGACTCGACGGCGCTCGGTGTCTTGGCTGCTGCAACGAATCGAAGTGTGACGCTGCACCACGTGGATCATGGACTTCGACCCTCGAGCAACGAAGACGCAGTACTCGTAAAAGAGCTGGCAGATTTTCTTGGTGTTCATTTTGTCGGCCACATTGTCGACGTTGGCGAGGGTCCAAATCTCGAAGCTCGTGCTCGCCACGCCCGCCGATCGGTGCTCCCGAAGGGTGCCGCCACTGGCCACACCATGGACGACCAAGCCGAGACCGTGCTCTTGAATCTTCTTCGAGGAACGGGAACAGAAGGGCTTGGTGCGATGAAGCCAGGAGCACACCATCCCCTGCTTGATCTGCGTCGCCGTGACACCCATGAACTCTGTGGAGTGCTTGGGTTGAGAGTGGTCATCGATGAATCAAATGACGATCAACGATTACTCCGCAACGCCGTGCGAGCGAGGCTTCTCCCGCTCTTCGAGGAACTTTCACATCGAGACCCAGTTCCACTTCTGGCGAGAACAGCCACCTTGGCTCGGGGAGACACGGAACTCTTGAGTGGCTTGGCGAAGCTTGTGCTGCCCGACCCTCACGACGTGGAAGCTCTTCGAGAGGCCCCAAAACCACTGAGTACGAGAGTGATTCGAGACTGGGTCATCTCGACAAATGTCGATGACGAACGGGAACATCCTCCAAGTGAGGCCGAGGTTGCTCGAATCCTCGAGGTAGTCAATGGGGAGGTTCAGGCCACGGAAATCTCTGGAGGGCGCCGAGTGGCGCGAACTTCTGGCCGCTTGCGAATTGAAGCGGAGGCCTCGGGTACGCTCAAAGGCGTGAGCCCCGATGCGCAGCAGACCTTCGCCCCTTCATGGGCCGCCCACGATCTTGGCGACGTGGTCGTGAGTTCCCAACAGATTCGCACACGAGTTTCTGAACTTGGTGCACAGATCACCACTGACTATGGCGACAACCCTCCACTGCTCGTTGGGGTCCTCAAAGGTGCGATGCACTTTATGAGTGACTTGGCCCAAGCCATTGAACTCCCGGTCGACGTTGATTTTATGGCGGTGTCATCCTACGGGTCGGCAACGCAGTCTTCGGGGGTTGTCCGTATCGTCAAGGACTTAGATGCCGACTTGTCGGGGCGCCACGTTCTGGTGGTCGAAGACATCATCGACTCAGGTCTGACCTTGAATTATCTGCGAAAGTACTTGAAAGCCCGAGGACCAGCGTCGCTCGAGGTCTGTGCTCTCTTGCTTAAGGATGGAGAACAGCGCATTGAACCAGACTTTCGCTACGTCGGATTTACTATCCCCCCCACCTTTGTGGTCGGCTACGGCCTTGACGTGGCTGAGAAATATCGGAATCTTGACAGTATCTATACCTATGTCGGCACCGATTCCTATTAGAACAAAGATGAAGGATTCAACATCGAATCGTGCAACCCGAGGAGGGAACCAGCGTGAGCGTTGATATTGAACGAATTGAAAAGAATATTCGAGAGATTCTGATCGCCATTGGTGAAGATCCAGATCGAAACGGATTGATTCAAACCCCTCGTCGAGTTGCGGCAATGTATGAGGAACTTTTTGAAGGTTTCCACTCTGATCCTGCCGAACATCTCAAAGTAACCTTCGAAGAAGAGCACGATGAGATGGTGATGGTGAGAGATATCCCCTTCACGTCGCTGTGCGAACACCATCTCGTTCCCTTTATGGGGAAGGCCCATGTTGCCTATATCCCAGGCGAATCCGGCCGCATCACCGGGCTCTCAAAACTCGCTCGCCTGGTGGAAGGTTTTGCCCAGCGACTCCAAGTTCAAGAACGCATGACGTCCCAGATTGCCGACAGCATCGATGACGTCCTCGAGCCTCGAGGAGCGTTGGTGGTCATTGAGGCCGAACACCTCTGTATGTCCATGCGAGGAGTCCGTAAACCCGGTACCGTGACCGTGACTTCAGCGGTGCGAGGGGTCTTTCGCAGCGACGTGGCGACCAGAAGTGAAGCCCTGCAATTCATCCATAACCGCTGACATCTCGAGCCATGGCTGAGATTCGCTAGCCTGCCTCTTGTGAAAAGAATCAGCCGACCCTTGATTATGGGCATCGTCAACGTCACCCCTGACTCCTTTTTTGCCACCGCTCGGACACAAGAGACCGACGCAGCCATTGAGCGAGGTCAGCTTCTTTTTGAACAAGGCGCCAACATTGTTGACATAGGGGGAGAGTCCACTCGCCCGGGAGCGACCCCAGTCGATGAAGCGACAGAACTCGCTCGAGTCGTCCCGGTGGTGAGAGCGCTGAGCAAACTCGGCCGAGTCAGTATTGATACGACCAAGCGGACAGTGGCTGAGGCCAGTGTTGAAGCGGGAGCGTCACTCATTAATGACGTGTCTGGCACCCTGGCCCGCTGTGCTGGTGACGCCGGCGTGGGCTGGGTTGCGATGCACGCCCAAGGCAGCCCTCAGACCATGCAAGAGAACCCTTACTACGATGACGTTGTGGCAGAGGTGAACGCATGGTTTGAGGTCAAAGCAGAACAAGCGCATGGGGCAGGGGTGAACGAACTCTGGCTGGATCCCGGAATTGGCTTTGGCAAGACCGCCGAACACAACTGGACCTTGCTTCGGCACTGCGATGAGTTCGCTGTGTACGCCGAAAAGCTTGGTGCCACGTTGATGGTGGGAACAAGCCGGAAGGGTTTTCTTGGAGACCCGAGTGGTGGAAGTGACGTTGATGACAGATTGCCCGCATCGCTGGCAACAGCACTAGTTGCAATGGAAACAGGAGCAGGAATGATTCGAGTACACGACGTGAAAGAGAGCGTCCAGGCCGCACGGGTCATGTTTGAAATGGTGGAGGCGTCATGAAAGGCAAGTGGGCTGCAGGTATTCCACCTCGCCACATCACCTGGGTTCTCCCCGAGCGACTCGCAGTCAGCGAGCGACCAGGTGGGCGAACAATTTCTCATCGAAAGGTTCGTCGACAAGAAGAAATTATTTGGCTCAAAGAAAATGGATTTACGGTCGTGGTCTCCTTGCTTGACTCGCCACAGAACTTGGCGGCCTATCAAGAGTTGGACGTGCCCTATGCCCACCACCCCATCCCCACAACTGGAGAACAGGGTCAAGCACTTATCAATCTCTACAAGGACCTCGCTGAGCGACAACGAGCCCAAGAGACGGTGTTGATCCACCACGATGAACTTGGTGATCGAATGATTGGGGTCATTGCCGGCTACTTGATCTGGACTCGCCGACTCGACGGGGCTCCTGCAGCAACGTCGGTGGTGGAGCGCCTCTTTGGCCATCAGCTTGGGCCTGAAGGAAGAGCACTGGCGGCCACCGCGGACACCTTGCCCCGCGTCCCGATCTCATGAGTGACCAAATCATCATCAATTCATTTCGAGTCATGGCCTCTGTTGGCGTCCTCGATGAAGAGCGAGCTCGCCTTCAGCCAGTAGTGATTGACTGCACGGTTGACGTTGACGGTGAGAAATCTGGAGCGTCTGACAATCTTGACGACACCCTCAACTACGCAGCACTCGTAGAAGCCATCGACGCGATTGTCCAAGAGCGCCATCATGACCTCCTTGAGGCACTCGCCGATGAGATCGCCCGAGCAAGCCTGAATCTGGATGCTCGAGTCTCTCGTGCTGAGGTCATGGTCACAAAAGTGCGACCACCGATTGGTTTCGATGTCGACAGCGTTGCTGTTCGACGCTGTCTCTCTCGATGACCCGAGCGTTCCTCGGTCTTGGAACGAATCTCGGTGATCGCCGAGGTGAACTTCTCCGGGCGGTCACGACTCTTGAAAAGACGGGCGAGCTCGTTGGTGTCTCGAATCTCTATGAAACCGAACCCGTCGGTGGCCCTCCCCAAGATCCGTTCCTGAATATTGTCGTCGCCCTTGAGACCACCCAGACTCCTGAAGAGCTCCTCGTGACTTGTCAGGCACTTGAAACGACTGCCGAACGGGTTCGCACTGTTCGCTTTGGGCCACGGACCCTCGACGTTGACGTGCTCTATGTCGAAGGCGAAACACGCGACTCAGCCTCCTTGACGGTTCCCCATCCTCGGATGTTTGAGCGTGCGTTTGTCTTGGCTCCTTTGAGAGAGTTAGCCCCTGATCTAGTCACTGATGCTCTCATTGAAACGTCGGTGGGTGACGTGGTCTGTGTGGGAAAGTTAGTTGATGACTAAGAATCAAAAGCTCGTGGTGTGTTTCGACATTGATGACACACTGCTTGATAACGACCAGATGGAAGCCGACCTCTCTGAGTTTCTGATGAAGACCTTTGGCGCCAATGGGAGAGACCGCTACCACGAGCTTTTTGAAGCGACGCGAAGCGAATTTGGATACGCCGATTTCCTCGGCGCAGCCGAACGTTTTCGAATGGACGATATTCACGAGCCCTTGGCCTATGACTTATCAAATTGGCTCTTGGACTATCCATTCCCAACTCGGCTCTATCCTCATGCGCTCGACGCGATTGAGTCCGTCAAGCCCTTCGGCACTCCGATCATTGTTTCTGATGGCGACGGGGTCTATCAGCCACACAAGATCGCACGCTCAGGCCTCCAAGAGATTTTTCAAAAAAGAGTACTGATCTACATTCACAAAGAAAATGAGATCGCCGATATTGAGCGGCACTACCCCTCCGCTCACTACGTCTTCGTTGACGACAAAATTAAGATCCTTTCGTCGCTCAAAGAGCAGTGGGGCGATCGTGTCACGACGATCTTTGTGAGGCAGGGGCACTACGCCAACGATGCAGCCCTGCGGGCTCAATATCCAGAGGCCGACGTCACCCTCGAGGGGGTCGGTGATCTCCGGGAGTTTGATCTTTCTCAAATTGGCTAAGCCCCTACAAACATGGGTTTTCCCGGCACCCTGACGAGATCGTTCTCCGGTGGTGGCGCTCTGGTTCCAGACAGGCCTACGATGAGGAAGGTAAGTGGCAAGTCAACGCGAACGGCACCCCAACTGTGGGCTGGAACGTCGGAGGCAAGATGGCACAGATACTCATTATCGGCGCAGGTCGTGCGGGATCATCAATGGCGCGCGCCTTGCGAGAAGTCGGACACCAGGTTGATGGTCCGGTCGGTCGGGGTTTTCGCTACGAAGAGATCGATGACCGATTCAACGTGGTCATGGTGGCAACAAGTGACGATGCCATTGCCTCAGTCTCGTCAAAGATCCCAGCCTCACCGAACCGAGTGGTGGTCCACCTTTCTGGGTCCCTTGGACTCGATGTTCTCAATTCGCATCCTCGTCGTGGGGCGCTTCACCCCTTAGTTCCGCTTCCAACGGTTGAACTTGGATCACATCGACTCTTGAGTGGGATTTCATTCGCCGTCGCCGGCGACAAGATTGTGCAAGAGATCGTGACAAGTTTGCACGGCAACATCGTTGCGGTGGCTGATGAAGACCGGGCGCGCTATCACGCAGCGGCCTGTGTCGCTGCGAACCATGTCGTCGCGGTAATGGGACAAGTCGAGAGAATCGCTGAGTCGGCAGGACTCAGCGTTGACGCATTTTTGGATTTAGCACGGGCAGCGATTGATGACGTTGCTCGCTTTGGAGCTCGTAACGCCCTTACCGGTCCCGCCTCTCGAGGCGACTGGGCAACCCTAGAGCGCCATCTCGATGCCATTGACGTCTCAGAGCATGCAGGCTATCGAGCAGGTGTAGGAATGGCACTTGATTTGATTGCGACGAGAGACGTGATCGAAATCCTCGACGAGCCAGTTGATGAGATGCCTGAAGTGAGAAGCCCTTCGGGTATCTCACTTGTCGGCTAAGTCGTGGACGTCATCGCGACGCGCTCGCTGTGGCGCCAAGCCCTGATCAACGAGCGGGCGCAAGGTCGAAGCATTGGGTTCGTCCCCACCATGGGAGCGTTACATGCGGGACACCGAGCGCTGGTCGAACAAGCGGTGCGTGAGTGTGACGTGGCGGCGGTCAGTATTTTTGTGAACCCGTTGCAGTTCGGCCACGCAGGTGATGTGGCGGGGTACCCGAGAGATCTCGATCGAGATTGTGCACTTCTAGAAGACGTGGGGGCTACGTATGTTTTTGCCCCAGCCGTCACCGAGATCTACCCAGATTTTCCTGATCGCCAGGCAACCAGCATTCACGTTGAGGGGGCCAGCCTCGGATTTGAAGGCGCAGATCGCCCGGGCCACTTTGACGGGATGGCCACGATTGTGGGCATGCTCTTCTCGTTGACCGGTCGTGCCAAGGCATATTTTGGCGAGAAAGATATTCAACAGCTCTGCGTTGTCCAACAGATGGTCGCTGATCTGGCGTTGGACATTGAGGTCATAGCGTGTCCCACTGTTCGCGACGATGACGGGGTTGCGCTCTCGAGTCGTAATGCGCAACTCTCTCAAACAGCTCGCCAGCGTGCACCAGTTATTTTCCGAGCACTCAGTGTTGGGGGCAAGGCTCTCGAGAGCGGGGCCGCACGAGAAGAAGTTGAAGCGGTGATGGCCAGTTGCATCGCGGCAGAGCCTGAGGTCTCACTCTCCTACGCTGGTGTTGTGGAAACCCCGTCATTTACGACACCCAACGAGCTGCGTCCCGGCCAGGAGTATCGGTTGATTCTCGCCGGAGAACTCGATGGTGTTCGCTTGATTGACAACGTTGGAGCGATTGCGGGGCTTGCTCCATGAGCGATTACGACGTCTTAGTGGTTGGCAGCGGTATCGCCGGGCTTTCGATTGCCGTCCGGCTTTCTCAAGTTGGTCTGCGAGTTGGGGTTGTGACCAAGGCCTCGCTGTCGGATTCGACAACGATCTGGGCCCAAGGTGGGGTGGCTGCGGTCCTAGGTGGAGGAGAAGATTCGAAAGAAGAGCACATCGCCGATACGCTTCGAGCGGGAGCGGGGCTCTGTGATGAAGAAGCCGTGGCGCTCCTCGTCGTCGAAGGACCACGTCGTGTCGAAGAGCTCATTGACTTAGGGGCGGTGTTCGACCGCACTGATGCTGGCACGTTCGCATTAGCTCGAGAGGGAGGCCACTCGCATCCTCGGGTTCTTCACGCTGGGGGAATTGCCACAGGCATTGAAGTACAACGAACCCTCGTCGGAGCCGTTGAAGGTGCGGGGGTTGATGTGATTGAGCATGCCTTTGCTCATCGACTGCTTCATGGCGATGACGGCGTAGAGGGTATTGAAGTTCTTCGTGGCATTGGTCAGCGCTCGGTCCTGACGGCATCGCACATTGTGTTAGCGACCGGTGGGGCAGGCCAGGTCTTTGCCGTGACAACGAATCCTCCCGAGTCAACCGGTGATGGCGTGGCCATGGCTCTTCGAGCCGGCGTGGCGGTGAGTGATGTTGAGTTCATGCAGTTTCACCCAACCGCCCTCTACTGTGACATCTCGCCGAGGCCGTTGATCTCTGAAGCATTACGCGGTGACGGAGCACTCTTACGAGACGGCGAGGGCGCACGTTTCGTTGACGAACTCGCTCCCAGAGATGTGGTCTCGAGTGCAATGGCGGCAACCATGCAGGCCCAAGCGCAGAGTCATCTCTGGCTCGATGCGACAGCACTTCGTGATTTTGAGCGGCGATTTCCCTCTCTGACACAACGATTGGCGTCGTTGGGAATCAATCCAGGCGAGGACTGGATCCCTGTGGCCCCCGCAGCGCACCACTTAGCCGGTGGGGTCATGACGGACCTTTCTGGTGCGACGATGCTTGAGGGTCTTTGGGCCGCTGGTGAAGTTGCTGACACGGGGGTGCATGGTGCGAATCGCCTGGCGTCAAACTCACTGCTTGAGGGACTGGTCTTTGGCTCTCGAGTCGCAGAAGCCATTGCTGCGGGGCAACGTGGCCCGTCGCCAACAGGAGTGCTTCGCGCACTTCTCGCTCCCGGGAGTGGAGGTCTTGGCGTCGATGGGGTGGTTACTTTACACGGCACGTCTGATGACGAACCCGATGGTGACCTCTCACTTTTGGAGATTGAGAAACAACGCCTTGCACTCCAACAAGTCATGACCGATGATGCTGGCGTGGTCCGGAACGCACAAGGTTTGGAACATGCTGCTGGTGTTGTTGCAGCTCTGGCTCGACACCAGGGAGAGAGTCCAACCACCATGGCGCAAGGGGAACTCTCGAATCTCTGCGAGGTGGCACGAGCGATGTTGGCCGCCGCACTGCAGCGCCACGAGTCTCGAGGTAGCCACGAACGCCAAGAGTTTCCTGAGCGAGATCCTGCCTGGCAGCGACGTCTGGTGCACCGAGGAGGAGGACAATGAGTTCTCCCAACGTCGAGACGGTGGTGACAGATGCTGTGACCAGAGCTCTGGTCGAGGATTTAGAGCCCTACGGAGATCTCACCGGGGCCTTAATTGACGAGAAGGCCGTTGGTGCACTGGTGATTTCGACTCGGGAGAACGGGGTCATCGCGGGCCAAGCCTGCGTCGTCGAAGCGTTCTTCCAGATGGACCCTTCGATCGCGGTCGAGGTTGTCGCACAAGACGGAGCATCGGTGAGACCTGGTGACGTAGTGACGAGAGTCTCGGGGCCACTGCGACCGATTCTTTCCGCCGAGCGAACCGCATTAAATTTTCTTGGGCACCTGTCAGGAATTGCTAGCGCGACACGCATCATGGTTGATGCTGTTTCTGCGGTGTCACCAACGACGAGAGTGCTCGACACACGAAAAACAACACCAGGACTTCGACTCTTAGAAAAGGCCGCGGTTCGAGCAGGAGGTGGTTCAAACCACCGAATAAATCTCTCGGACGCCGTGTTGATTAAAGACAATCACTTGGGCGCACTCGGCATCACTGATGCGGTGCAGAGAGCGAAGGCGCTCTGGCCTGGGAGAAATGTTGAAGTTGAGTGCGAAAACGAGGCCCAGGTGCGAGAGTCAGCCAAGGCCGGTGCAACATCGGTTTTATTGGACAATATGACCCCAAATGAAGCAGGGAGGGTTGCCAAAATTAGTCGCGAGATCTCGCCAGAGATGTTGATTGAAGTCTCTGGTGGCATCACCCTAGAGACGGCACCTCGCTATGCCGCAGCGGGGGTTGACCTCATTAGTGTTGGCGCACTTACGCACTCTGCGCGTTCGCTTGATCTTGGTCTCGATCTCACCGTGGAAGAAATCTAAGGAGGCACCGTGCTCATCGCAATTGATGTTGGAAATACCGAAACAGTGATCGGACTCTTTGGAGATGAACCGGGAATTGGTCTGAGCCATCACTGGCGACTCTCGACGGTGAGGACACGTACACCTGATGAGCACGCCATGTTGATCACTCAGCTCTTAGACCTTGAAGGTTTTGATATTGCGACCTCAATCAGTGGAATCGCCATCTCGTCGTCGGTGCCAGCCGTGACCACCGAGCTTCGAAAGATGGCCGAGCGTTGGTTTGCTGCACTGCCCTGCGTGGTGCTTGGGCCAGGGGTTCGCTCGGGAATGTCGATTCTTTACGACAACCCCAAAGAAGTCGGTGCGGACCGGATTGCCGATGCGGTGGGGGCCTACGACCTCTACGGCGGCCCTTCAATCGTGGTGGACCTTGGAACTGCAACCACCTTTGATGCCATCAGTGCTGAAGGCGAGTACCTCGGTGGCGCCATCGTCCCAGGAATCTCTATCTCGCTCGAAGCACTCTTTCACCATGCCGCGGCGCTGCGCTCAGTTGAGTTGGTGGCACCACGAAATGTGATCGGTCGCTCAACCGTGGAGTCGATACAGTCTGGCGTTCTCTACGGCTATGCCGTGCAAGTCGATGGGATGTGTTCACTGTTCAAAGAGACGCTTGGGGAGGCCACGGTCGTGGCCACCGGCGGCCTTTCTTCGCTGATTGCTCCGTTCGCGAAATCTATCGACCACGTTGAGCCCTGGCTCACCCTCCATGGCCTGCGTATCGTCTTTGACCGCAATACCCGGGATTCAGACTAAAGATCAAGGAAAAGCGGTGCTCAGTTATAAATCACGGTTCTTATGTAGTTTTTATTTCCTGCCAATGGTTTTCTCATCTTCGAGGTAGAAGATGGGATTCGTCACCGAGACCCGGTGGTGAAGAGACGTCAAGGAGATCAATTATGAAACTTCGAACCCTTTCCGCAACTGCAGCCAGTGTTGCAATGATGAGCGTTGGTGTCGTTGGAATTGCTGGATCCGCAGGAGCAGCCACCCCCGCCCAGAACCACCCGAAAGCCGCGGCGGTAGCTGCCAAGATTGAGGCAGTCGCCAATGCCGGGCAACTCCCAGCGAACTACAGCTGCACCAAAGCTTCCTCGCAGCTCGCTCACATTTCGACCACGCAGTCCAAATTGAGCACGCTGATGGCAACGGCACAGTCCAATCAAGCAGCAGCCACTGCTGCTGGACAGACCACCAAGGCCAATGCCATTGCTGCTCGGATCACCAAAGCGCAGCAGTTCAGTACCGCCCTTGGAACAGTGTCATCGCTCATTAGTGCGCAGTGCCCTGCCTAAGAACAGCAAAATAATTCACGACACGAGTCATCGTGTCGAGCAGAAGAACGAAGCCCCGACCGGACCCCCTCCTGGTCGGGGCTTCGTTCTTTCTTGAGAAGAATCGCCCGAGTCGCTAGAGCGGAAGATCTTCGAGGAGCGATGACGCGAGGTTGTGAAAGCCTCGGGAAAGATCTTCATTGTCGAATGAGGCTGCGATCTCTCGAGCACGGACCACGTGTCGCTGTGCTTCGCCAAGAGATTCCTGAATACCCGAGGTTCGGGTGACAAGGATTCGAGCCTGCTCTCTCTGGGTGTCATTGAGTTCGTGGCCAAGAAGGTCTCGAAGCTCATCGCCAACTCCTTTGTCATTGAGAGCGATGATGACTGGAAGGGTGTAGATCCCTTCGGCAAGATCTTGACCGACAGGCTTTCCAAGTTCCCCGTTGACCGCGGTGATATCCAAAATATCGTCGCGAAGTTGAAAGATAAGGCCCAAGGACATTCCGTACTCGGTCAGTGCTTCTAGCTCTTGTCCCGACTG
>Ga0194059_1000763_pt1 | contig 14439 bp, 9 predicted proteins | sample SepL6211m_MetaG_FD_163426 | JGI IMG/M metagenome (GOLD analysis project Ga0194059, IMG submission 163426) | Anoxic zone freshwater microbial communities from boreal shield lake in IISD Experimental Lakes Area, Ontario, Canada - Sep2016-L626-11m | ecosystem: Environmental > Aquatic > Freshwater >... | reverse complement strand
CATCCAATGTCTGTAAGTTGGCTTACTACCGTTTTTTAAACAACCATATGGAACGTCATTTGGTCTTTCATATTTAATTTTAATATCTGTTTTCGGCAATAATTGGGCGTCGTTGTCTTCATTTATATTTTCAAATTCTTTTAATTCTTCCAATTCTTTTAATAACGTTAAAGGCGCTAAATCTGGTTGTTGTGGTTGTTGATATGTATTTTTCAAATTATCGGGTAATTCAATATTTATTTGTGGATGATTATGTGGTTCAATAATATATTGATTTTGTTGCTTTGATACGATATAATTAGTTTCATTATTTGTTGGAGTTTGAGTTTGAGTTGGGGTTTTGTCAGATAAAGAAGAGAGATAATTCATTGACATTATAAATTCATCATCATTGTCGTCATTCTCATTTGCGTAATTATTATTTTTTTCTTTTTTATTAACAAATTGAGAACTTTTATTTATAGATTGTTGTTGTTGTTCTAATTTTTTCTTATGATTTTTTATTCTTTCTATCAATTGCTTTTTTAATATATTTGGAGTAATTGGTTTTTCAATTCTGTATTTTCTCTCTCTATTACTTTTTGTTTGCGACTTGGATGAACCGCGACCGTGTATTTTAAATAATTCTGGATTAATATTTATCGTCTTTTTATTAGAACTCGCACTCATTATAATAGTTAATTAGTATTATAATGAGTTATTTACACATTTACAAGCCGACAATGACGTCAATGTATTAAAATAAAAATTCCAATATATAAACGGAAAATGATTTAAAAATAAATTGAAATTATTAATAACCAATTTATGTTATTTACTCAACCTATAATGTCATCTTCAATGAAAGAAAATATTTCAAATGCTAAAATGTCATCTACTGACAATGAAGAAGTATTTGCAGCAGAATACATCGAAACTCCTTGGAGTATAATTGATAGTTACTTTAAAGGACAACATTTGGAAAGACTTGTTCGCCATCAAATTGAATCGTACAATCACTTTATTGAATACCAATTGATGAAAACAATAGAAATGTTCAACCCAATTAATATCAAATCAGAACAAGATTTTGATATTGCTTCTGGAAAACACCGGTTGGAATTATTTGTCAGCTTTGAGAATTTTAATCTATATCGTCCACAAATACATGAAAATAATGGAGCTACAAAACTGATGTTTCCACACGAAGTAAGACTTCGTAATTTCACGTATGCATCCGCAATGACGATTGATATTAAAATACATTTCGTTGTTCGGAATGGAGAAAACCTGGAAAACATACAAAACTTTTATAAAACTCTTCCGAAAATTCATATTGGAAAAATGCCTATTATGCTTAAATCTAATATTTGCGTATTATCACAATATAAACACATTGATCTTAAAAGCATCGGCGAATGTAAATATGATACGGGTGGATATTTTATTATTAACGGTTCGGAGAAAACCGTTCTTGGACAAGAAAGAGGCGCCGAAAATAAAATAAATATTTATAATATCGGTAAAAATAATACAAAATATACTTGGAGCGCGGAAATTAAATCCATACCCGACTTTAAATGTATCTCTCCTAAACAATTGAATTTGTTTATTTCTTCAAAGAATAATGGTCTCGGGTTTCCAATTGTTGTTCAACTTCCTCGTGTTAAACAGCCTGTTCCATTATTTATTCTGTTTCGTGCTCTTGGTATTATATCTGATATGGAAATATGTCAATATATAATTCTGGACATTGATAATGTTGAATATAAAGACCTATTACAAGGTTTGGTTGCTTCAATTATTGATGCAAACACATGCCTAACACAGCAGGACGCGATAAAGTATATTACTGGATACGTCATGTATACTCCTATCAATATGGATAGAGAAACAGGACAACGAAAGAAACAAGAATTCGCAAATGATATATTGGCAAACGATTTATTTCCTCATTGTGCGACAGCGCCGCAAAAGATATACTTTCTCGGATACATGACAAACCGCATATTACAGGCCAAATTTGATTGGATTAAACCAAATGATCGCGATTCGTATTTAAATAAGCGGATTGACTTGACCGGTTCTTTGCTGAATAATCTATTTCGTAATTACTTTAATAAATTGGTGAAAGATATGGAAAAACAAATTATCAAAGAAATTAATAATGGTTCTTGGAAATCAACAGAACAATATATGAACATTGTTAATATGACGAATATTTATAAAATTGTCAAGTCAACGACGATTGAAAATGGATTGAAAAAGGCACTATCCACCGGCGATTTTGGAATAAAGCAAATTAATAGTAATAAGGTTGGCGTTGCTCAAGTGCTGAACCGAATGACTTATGTGAGTAGTCTAAGTCATATGCGCCGCATATCAACGCCAATTGATAAAAGCGGCAAATTAATTCCTCCTCGCAAGCTACACAATACTTCTTGGGGTTATTTATGTCCTGCTGAAACGCCAGAAGGCCAATCTGTTGGTGTTGTCAAAAATTTGGCATATATGGCGCACATAACAATTGCTTCAAACTCTGAACCGATTTATAAATGCGTATTGGAATATGTTATTGAACTTGCAAAATGTACTCCATTACAAACATTTGGAAAAGTTAAAGTGCTTATTAATGGTTGTTGGATTGGTATTGTTGAAGACCCAAAAGCATTATATAATATTTTAAAACTGAAAAAACAACAGGGCGTTATCAATATATATACTTCTATTATATTTGATTACAAAATCGCAGAAATTCGCATTTGTAATGACGCTGGACGGCTATCTCGCCCATTATTGCGCGTTGGAAGCAATCGCCTCATAATGAAAAAATCAGTTATTCCACAACTTCAAAGCGGTAATCTTAAATGGAATGATATGTTGACAAATAGTGTTTTACCAGAATCCATTATAGAATATATTGACCCAGAAGAACAATCATATAGTTTAATTGCTATGACGCCACACGACTTGGAAAAACAATGGATATATCGTCCAAAAAATAATACCGAAATATATAAATTTACTCATTGCGAAATTCACCCGAGCACAATATTCGGTATTCTTGCGTCTTGTATTCCTTTTCCTGAACATAATCAGTCCCCCAGAAATACGTACCAATGCGCCCAAGCAAAACAGGCGATTGGCGTTTATGTGACAAATTATGAAACCCGCATGGATAAGACGTCTTATGTGCTATCATATCCAGCCCGTCCTCTTGTTGATACTCGCATAATGGATATGATCCATATTAATGATATTCCTTCTGGATATAATGTTGTAGTCGCTATTATGACACATACTGGATATAATCAAGAAGATTCTCTTCTGTTTAATAAAGGGTCAATTGATCGTGGGTTATTTCAAGCAACAATTTATCATACTGAAAAAGATGAAGATAAACAGAAAGTGAATGGCGATGAAGAAATCCGTTGTAAGCCAGACCAAACAAAGACAAAGGGTATGAAGTTTGCAAATTATAGCAAAGTCAATAGCAAAGGCGTTATTCCTGAAAATACATTGGTTGAAAACCGCGACGTAATTATTTCAAAAATTACACCAATTAAAGAAAACCGAAATGATCCAACAAAGGTTATTAAATTTGAAGATAAGAGCCGCATATATCGCACAGATGAAGAATTATATATTGATAAGAACTATATTAATCGCAATGGCGATGGATATAACTTTGCTAAGGTACGCGTTCGTGCAGTTAGACAGCCTATTATTGGCGACAAGTTCTCAAGTCGTAGTGGACAAAAGGGTACTATTGGCAATATTATTCCAGAAGAAGATATGCCCTTTACAAAAGATGGTATCCGACCCGATATTATATTAAATCCCCACGCAATTCCATCAAGAATGACAATTGCGCAATTGAAAGAAACAATTCTTGCCAAAGTATTGGTATCGTTGGGACTATTCGGCGATGGTACTAGTTTCGGCTATTTGGAAGTGGATACTATTCGCGAAGAATTATTAAAGGCGAATTATGAAGCAAATGGTAATGAATTACTATATAATGGGTTGACTGGCGAACAACACGAATGTAGTATATTTACTGGTCCAGTCTTCTACCAGCGGTTGAAGCATATGGTTCTTGATAAGCAACACAGCCGTTCAATCGGTCCAATGGTGAATTTAACACGCCAACCAGCAGAAGGCCGATCGAGAGACGGTGGTCTTAGATTTGGTGAAATGGAAAGGGATTGTACTCATGCTCACGGCGCCGCACGATTTACAAAAGAAAGATTATATGACGTATCGGATAAGTATTCTGTCCATGTTTGTAAGAAATGCGGATTGATTGCATCGTATAATGATGATGTTCATATTCATCATTGTAAGACTTGCGACAATAGAACGAATTTTAGTTATGTTGAACTGCCATATTCGTGTAAATTATTATTTCAAGAATTAATTAGTATGAATGTGTGTCCAAGAATATTAACAGAAAATTAATAATTTAATATTACAATCATTTAATTTAGCGTTTATCTATTTTTTTATGGCAACGTTGTAATTATTATTCAGGGTTAGTTGTTAGTTATATTTTATTTACTGAAATTATATTATATAAAATACTTATTATTTTTATATAATATTATACTATATGGCAGGATTAAGCATAAATTTATATGGTTCAACTGGCGCAGCACCACATATTTCAATGGGCATGCCTGGATACTCGCGACTAGGACGAGGACTTAAGGGTTTTTCTCCGCAATGGAACCAAACCGACGATCATACATTTAATGACGTTGAGCAGCAACGTTTCCAAGTGGTTGAATCATGGAATAATGTTTATAAAGCGCAATTAGCGGCTTCTAAACTTCGTCGTGTAATTACGCCGTTTAGAGCAGTGACTAATTCGGGAGATATACTTAGTCGCAAATCATATAGTTGCGGCGGATCATGTCAAACAGGTCAATCGCGACCGAGATTGCACGGATTATCAAGTAAATACGGAGGAATACAGAGTTCGTGCGATTTAACTAATATTCCTGCTTCGTCGTGTAATGTAAAATTTGTATATGATAGTTCTGATTACGTAACTTATTTAAAGCAAAAGGCAATTGTAAAAACTTATAATAATACAAGTAATGGTGGCGATGATTATCATTCTAATCAGGTTATTTCAAAAGCAATTAGAAGATACTAAAAATAAAATTTAGTCTAAAATACTTATTCTATGAGTATAATATAATGTCAAATAATTATGCGTCTTATTACACACAAAGTCCATCTTCTACACAAGGGAATAATTATGTCCAATCGCAAACGGTTGGTCCATTAAGCACTTCACAAACGCCGGGTGCAATACATTATCATAGTTATGGCGCTTTACCTGGAAAACATCCGAATCCGCCAAAGTATTATCCATCTGATAATGGCGGCGAATTTGCGCGGGCTAGATTACAGTATGCACAATGCGAAGCGTCGTGGAAACAGCAGGCGCTTGCGAGAGAAAAAGAAATAGCCAAACATAAAGCAATCCGATTTTATTCTGCTTCAACGCAGAGACAAATACCTGCCGAAACAGGACATATGAATTATATTACACCAATATGTTCTTCTATGCGAACATCTATATTGAAAAGAGGATCGGTTGGAAAAAGTTCATATAAGCAGGGATTACCAAATGATGCGTTTTTAACTTACAAAAGTTATGATAAAAGTTTTGTACATACGCGACTTCAAAGAGCAAGATCAGCAGGTTGTGTAGCGCCTGCCAAAAAAGGAGCAATTTGAGTAAATTATATTAATATATTATATAATTTATATGAACGATAACTTGAAAAAATATATTGTTGAATTTTTCGGTACTTTATTATTAACTTTTGTTATTTTAGCAACTGGTAATTGGTTGGCAATTGGTGCAGCATTAGCAATTGGAAGTTATTTTGGGGGATCTATTTCTGGTGGAGCATTTAATCCTGCTGTAGCTTTAGCGTATATGGCATGTAATAAAATAACAACTGCACATGTTGTTCCTTATATCGTATTTGAAATTGCAGGCGCCTTGGTTGCTTATCAATTGTATAAAATAATGAAGAAATAATAATATATTATAATTTCTTATTATAATATATGTATCAGCCTCAACATCGGGTATTACCAATAATTAATAATGAAATGAAAGGTGGAAAAAATAGTTGGTGGTTCGCATTAATAAATAGAAATAAAGATAGAAACGAACAGCGTGCAAAATTACAGGAATTGAAAACGCAATTAATCGCAGATATAGATAAAGTTGAACGGTCGTATCACGCATATTATGCTTTTTATGGGCCAATTAAAGATGAAGTTGATGAACTAAATTCTTTGAATTCAGCAGAAGAAAAATGCCATTATTTACATCCAGATAAATTTGAAAAACCCAACGAGAGTAATGCTGGAAATAGCGTATTCGATATGTTAAATCCATTTACGGCTTCTCCCAAAAAAACGGAAGAACCAAAAACAGATATGTATAATCCATCCGCAGAACAAAATGTAGAACCTAAACAAGAAGAATCTGTACCTGAACCTGAACCTGTACCTGAACCTAAACAAGAAGAATCTGTACCTGAACCTGAACCTGTACCTGAACCTGAACCTGAACCTGTACCTGAACCTGAACCTGAACCTGTACCTGAACCTGAACCTGAACCTGTACCTGAACCTGAACCTGGACATGAGGCTAATCTTTTTTCTTCTTCACATATACAACCGGAAACACAATCACTACCTTTGTCACCAGAATATAACCCACAAGCAAATACAGATACTGAGGCTAATCTTTTTTCTTCTTCACATATACAACCGAAAACAGCAGAAACAGCAGAAACACAATCACTATCTTTGTCACAAGAACCAATAATAAAACCAGAACAAAACACAGCAATGCAAACAGCAGGAAGAAAACGACATTATAACACATATAAATCGCGGAATTTGAATAAAAAAAAACGACGCACCCGTCGTAATTAAATCAATAGATTACTATGTGTAAGATACCTTATATAATATATATAATCCAAGAATAAGTATTAAAAAAAAATATAACTGTATAATTGGATCAGTTGGAAAGTCATTATTATAATTGTTATTTAATCCAATGTTTGAAAATCCCTCACATTTTGCATTACTTACAGGATTTATTCTGCTATTATATGGATTATCTGTAAATAAACAAGGATTAATGCTAGTTATATCACTATCTGCTACATATTGCGTCCCTTGTGAAACATTATTACTAACATCGGTTGTTTGTAGCGTAATTTGTCTACACGACGGCGTTGATTTACCAGTAAATGCACTAAATAATGTAAATGGATCAAGGACACCAACATCTTCCAAAATACCTATCAATAACCCTTTTGGTGCATCAGGGCTATTAGACATATCATTAGATATAAATGGAATACTACCGTCGGGTATATTATTAATATAAATGTATCGGTCAACCGTATCATCTGAAGAACAATTGCCTGATACATCTGGAGAGGAACAACACTGACCACCAGAATTTAAAAAATATTGATTACCCAATGGACGTCCTGTTGCTGATGCTGGACCACTACCAGAAATGAGTATATCCGAATAAGCCATTAATCCTTTTACGTCTGCAGCAAGAGCATTAAACGTACCTTTTGTGCTTATACCAATTTGAGACGGACTTTTAATATAATCCCAATATGGATAATTTGGACCTAATGATAAGCTTGGAAAATTTGCCATATACTAATAGTTAATATTTAGTTTAATCGCAATCATTTTGTTTAATATAACACATATTATTCAGTTTCGGGTAAAGATGGCATTGCGTCTGTTCCTTGCGAATTAACCATTTCTATTACTTGTGATTGTAAAGTGTATAAATTACTAGATAACTCTTGCACGGTTGTATTCAAATTATTACACGTCTCAATTTGTTCTTTTAATACACTAATATTTCCGGCATTTTGCTGTGCTAATATAAGAGCATTATCTGTGTTGACGTTATAGTTTTGATAATCCGCATTATTACATTCAAGTCCTTCTTTACTACTATGAATAATACTGCTAATTATTTGATACATTAATAAAATAATGAAAAAAAGAATTAGCGATTCGATCAACATTAATATTATATATATATTATATATATATAATGTCTACTAATGTGTTTGGTCAAGGTATGAAGTCATATAATAATACATTGACGTCAACCTTACGCGGAACATCTTGGAAAGGTGATGGGGTATATAGTTACCCAGTAGCAATAACAAGTGGTAATATACGTCCATTGACGAATAATGATTTAACGAATAATATTTGGCAAAAACACGGATTACCTAGACCATTAAAATGGCAATATAGAAAAGGAACTGTAACGCATCCGCAAATAACAGTTATAAATCCAAATAAACCAAATGAATATATAGAAGTTAGCCGGATTTCTCACACATCTAAAATGAATTCATTAATCGGTCAAACAATGGATCAACCTGGGAGATTTAGTGTAAAACATAATCCACAAACAGAAAAAAACGAAAATTTACAAATGAATACTGATTGTCAGGCGTCTTATGGCGTAGGATTAGTTGCCAGTTTCTCGCCAGAACATTTTTTAACAAATAATCCACAACCATGTGTCACTAATCCAGGATTATGCTGTAACCAAGAAGTTAAAGCAAAAAGAAGGGTCATCTACGCAAACACTAATTTGCCTCAAAACTATTATAATACACATTATCAATATTTACAAAATAGATGTCAGACATATCAACAGAAAGCATTTAATTTTCAAGGACATCTCGGTAATAATGGAAACGCAAAACCAGGAAGTCCACAAGCATTATCTAATACATATATTGCAAACTGTTATCCAAATGTTGATGAACTAACATATTCGCAAATGAATATTGTAAATAAAATATATTTGTTATTAAAATCACAACCAGGCATATTTACAGAAAAAGATATTACTAGATATAATACGCAGTTAGTTGATACTTTATATAAAATGAATAATTATCTTACTCTCATTGAAGGAAATAAAGAGAGAGCGTTAATTATATATTATAATTTCATTGCAAACCCCTATGTTGGCGTTCCGTTAAATGGACCTTCCAATCCACGTGGATGTAAAAATGTCATATATAAACCAAGTAATCCTCAATTTGCTGTTGAAGGTGGTGTAAGTAGTAGTACCCGATTATTAAAATTAACGACCGATACAATTAGCACAAATATCGCATCAATTCGTAGATTAAATGGATCAAGTAGTTCAGCCAGAATGGGATATCATCCTTTTATATATAAAAATAAGTATACGACTTGTCAAAACTCAAATACAACATATATGCGACCTCCTGGACGCAGTCATAAATATTGCACAATAAATAATACGGCAGAAAATCAACGAGTAAGGGCAGTTTCCCAAATAGGGAATATTGGCGGCGATAGAGATGCACAGTTACGGCAATGATTGATTGATTTCTATTTTATGTAAGAAAATATTCTTATCATTTGTTTTGTAAGGTATTTTGTATTTATCGCACCATAATATACACTTATTTATATTTATTTTTTTAATACTATCCATTTTTTCTTTACATAATTTACTATATATTGCATTTATCAATATATTATTATATTCTAAAAACTGATGAGCAATACCTAGATTAGATTCTTCTATTTTATTTATAAAATAATACGGAATTTCGTTTGAAAAAATAGAACTATTATTATTATATTTATTATTCACCCAATTCAAACTATACGTATTAATGTATATACTTAATATATTTCTTTCCATTTGAGTTGTTGATAAATTTTTACATACAACGTATCTTTCGCTGCTAAATCCATTTGACGTATTTGGTTTTATAATATATACTTTATTATACAATATTGATAATATATATAAAATATCTATTGTTGGTTTATATCTGACTTCGCCGATTTTAATAATACAACTTCCGTTATTTGACTGAAATAATAATATATTTGAGAGAACTTTTAACAAATCCTTTGTATATTCATAAATATTATCTATTTTCGTGTTTAAGAAAGACATTATATCTATATTTTCCGTCAACGATTGATTAAAGTGTAGTTTATGATACTTATTTATATACATGATTGACGACATAATTTCAATTAATTCAATATCACAGAAAATACTAACTCCTTTACTTTTATCGGATGCGTATGTGTCAAATAACACATTAGATATTTTTAATAATTCAATGTAAATAAAGTATGTAAATGTTTTTTTTTTTAAATTAACGAATTCTCCATCTAACAAATATTCATATGGATTTATTTGCTTTTGTAACAATTCTACATTTATATCTGTAAAATCGCAATGAGATAATTCAGTATCTATATTATTAAGATAATAATATACGCTATGTGATAAATATGGACGTTCGCACACATTATTATCAGTATGTATATATGGTCTCAATGAAAAAAGCATATGTTTTTTTGGTAATATATAATAACTCATTATTTGTTATTATATATATTATTATTTAAGTTATGAATACGAGTAATCTACCCTAATAATCGGTCATTTTTGGTTTAGGTGTCTTGGGGACTTTAGCGGGTTTGGGTTCTTTTGGCGGTTTAGGTTCTTTTGGCGGTTTGGGTTCTTTTGGCGGTTTAGGTTCTTTTGGCGGTTTATGTTCTTTTGGCGGTTTAGGTTCTTTTGGCGGTTTAGGTTCTTTTGGCGCTTTAACTGTTTTATTTTTTGGTTTTATTGGTTCTCCATTTGCGTCTAATTTAATTGTTATTGCTCTTTTCTTTTTTGGAGGTACTATTAATTCAATTATTTCGTCTTCTTGTTTATCTTCATCTTCTTGTTTATCTTCATATTCAGGTTCATCTTCATCCGCATAATTATATACTTCTTCTTTTTTCGATATTTTATGTTGATATTCTTTTTCAATAGCGGGCGGCATATAAGGTTCTTCATATTCAAATACTTCTCCTTCTTCTTTGCCACCAGAATCGGAATCAGTATCAGCAAATCTTGCAGGCGCAGGTTTAGATTTTATTTCCGTTTTTGTTTGTTGCGGACTTTCTTCAACTTCTTCTCCCTCTTCAAATGCTTTTAATGTAAGTAGTTGTCCTTGTAATTGCGTTTTAATTCCACTTTCACCATTAACGCCAACGCCAAATGTTGCGGTTGGAATTGTCTTGGCCATAGCCATAGTCTTAGCCTTTTTAATTAACTTACCATTATCTTCAATAACAACTTGAGTAAGATCAACGTCACGTATCTTTTGAAATACGAAATATCTATTTAAGAAAGACACTTTTTTCTCTTCTGGCGTCATATGTAACGCATCCCCAAATGATAAAGTCGGGTCCTTTCTCAATTTTATTTCCATTTGCCTATACAGAAGTTCAAATAATCCAGACCCTTCTGGTAATCCCAATTTATTTGCTTCTTGTCCAGTAATTAATTTAAAGCCATACAACTCCATAAGTTTATTTAAATAATCAAAATTTACCAAATATTCAGAGAAATAATTACCAATCGACTCTTGAAATACGCTAATTTCATAGCCCAAGCAAGATGAATCGTTTTTAAAATCCGAATGCGAATATCTCTTCATAATTTCCCATATTTTTTTTCCGCGAATTGTTTCTTTAACAAATGTTCCAAGTTGAATATTTCTTAGCATATTAAATATAGAGCGCCCATCATAGCACGTTCCTATAAAATATCCACCTGTTTTAGTACATTGTGTAACATTAATTAAGAAGTTTGTTAAAGTTGTCAAATCTTCGAAGAAGTAATGTATAGCAAATTGACAAGATGATACATTAAATCCACCATTGCCTTTATCATATTGGTCTGCCACATATTTACCAACAGCGTCAGATTCTTCTTTTGAACACTCACCGAAAACAGTACGCATAATAACTTTACCTGTATCCGTACTTAATGATGAACCATTGCGAATATTTTTAGTGGAATCGCCTTGAATAAATAATGCATCTGGAATATTTCTACTCGTGTTATTTGAAAATTGATTATTTAAATAACGCGCACATGCGCCGTCCAATCTATTTATAATATTATCATTGCTTTTATCTATTCCAAAAACGAAGCTCAAATTAGCGTCAATCCATTTTGATAAATCGCCTGCTTTACCGCACGCATAATCTATTAAAGTATCATCCCTTTTACTAACGCTTTCTATTAATAATTTTTTTACATACTTATTATGAAAATCTCGCAAATATGCGGTAGATGTTGCAGTCGTCTCTCTATTATAGTATTTATCCTGATCTTCTAACGAAGAAGTTTGAATACTATAGCCGGTCGTTATCATATAATCTGTAATAGGATTATGAATAGATTTCCAATTATTATTCGCCACGTGAAACGCATTGCCAAATTCACTCTCTCCTTGATGATATCTCGCAGTCTTGTCATAACGAACTCTCAAAGGAACCCATTTCCATTTTGGTTCGTTATTTGAAACATACGCAAACTCCACAATCATATTATCATTGAAATTATCGCCTTCTTCAGTGACCATATATCCGCCCGAATTTAGTTCTATATTACATATTCCAGCATTAATATCTGGTGGGTCAGTTGGCTGAAATTGTATTGGTTTATAATTTGTCCGATTCCCCGATTGTTGCGGATTAATTAATTTCATATCTTTAAATTCTCCGGAATATATCATATTACACGGCTCAATATATCCGTGTAAGTGGTTAAATGGATCATACCCAACACATAATTGCAGCGTTTTATATTCTTTTATTTGCGTAATACTTGAAGTATCTAATCCAGTTCCCAAATAACTTTGGATGACATCTTCTGTCCCCTGTTTCGTATTTTTCACAGTTCTTACCAGAAAGTCAATCGTGTTATATTTGGGCGGTTTCCATTTAAATGAATAATCCCACGTCTTCTTCTTTGACTTATCATTTGGACTAAAACCTACGCCCAAATATTTTGGCGTAAATATAATACCATCGGTGTTGTATATGAACGAATCATTTATTTCATTTAATAGATAGTAACACGCCGTAAATATTCGCATATTATTCGGCACAGTTTCGGGATCAATTGTCGGATTAACATCATAAAACTGTTTTCGTTTAATTGTAATTGGTAGTGATGCCGTATTTGTGCGTATAATAGATTTCAATTGTTCATTCATAAGATTGACGCATTCAGACAATAAATCATTTCTCGAATATTTTTGGGTATCCTTTTCAAAGAGCGGCATTTCGCGCGTATCTTTACCTTTATAAAAGTATATATCAAACGGAGTATACAAATGAATATTCTTGTTTGATTTATCTTTTAATATATTTTCTCCATCCAATACGCTAAGATAAATAGACGCATCATTTACATATACGCCAGTAAATATAATATTCATATTTGAATTGATTAAATACACTTTACCATTATGTGCATTACTATTACCTTTATATTTTCTTTTACCTTCTCTACTATCTCTATCTATACCTGCTTCTTGGTCCTCCCTTTCATCATTGTCATCCTTATTTCCCATTATAAATAGCATTGCTCTATCTCCGTCGGCTTTTTCAGTTGCAACGTAATCATAACGAATATTAGGTATATTTCTATTATTTGACACCATAACGTTAATCATTTGCAAAGTATTTGAAGACGGTCCAATGAAATTACGCGAATTAATGCGCCGTTTATAATCGTTTGGTTGTCGGGTTAGCTTCATATATTCATTTATAACCATTTTCTGTTCTGTGTATGAAATTGGATAATTCGTGTCTTGTAGTCCCATAAGCACATATTTTATGACCTTTTTAATATTATCAATGAGATTTTGCGCCGTAGCATCTTTTACCAATTCATTGTCAACTTCTAATTCAATCTCGTATCTTTCTCTCTGATTAAATAAGTCGGCTGATTTTAAAGAATAATATTGTTTTCCTTTTGGTCCTCCTCCACCAGACTGCTTAACTATACTCATATCAACAACAATTGGTAAAAATGGATGTGTAAAAGTTAGTCTATTCATATAACGAAACATTTTACTGCTTTTACTCCAATTCTCAATAATACCAACCGTTGCAGTTGGTGAAAACACTTTTTCAACGGAATATGAATATTTTAAATTATAGTCGTAGTTCATAACCATTGATTTTTGTCTCTTTTGTTCAAATCGGACAACACCATTATATTCTGTTGATATTCGTTGTATACTTTCGTGAATGCAGTAATCTTGTATTGCTTTAAAATCATTAATTTCCGCTCTATAATAAGAATCAAATTGATCGGTGACATTAATTCGCAGTAAATCAACACCTTTCATATTTGTTGTTTTAAATCCCAATGATAGCAGTTTTTTCGCGACATTCTCAAAGTTCATTTTTGTAATAAATGGATAACCTCCAATACGAACTTCCATTTCAGGATGATCTCTAATTTCGTTGATATCGGTTAAATATGATTGGACGCAATCAGTC
>Ga0194059_1000762_pt1 | contig 14447 bp, 7 predicted proteins | sample SepL6211m_MetaG_FD_163426 | JGI IMG/M metagenome (GOLD analysis project Ga0194059, IMG submission 163426) | Anoxic zone freshwater microbial communities from boreal shield lake in IISD Experimental Lakes Area, Ontario, Canada - Sep2016-L626-11m | ecosystem: Environmental > Aquatic > Freshwater >... | reverse complement strand
TGTGAGTTGCTATGCCATAGCCGCCACGCTGGCGGCCAAACGCAGTCTGCTGGCGGAGCGTCTGACCGGCGACGGTCTGGTGCCGCTGCGCAGTGCACTGGGTCAGCACGATGATCCCCAGCGCAGCCTGGCATTTGCGGCGAACCGGCAATCGATTCTCTACCGCACCAACCACATGGACTTGCTCAGCAGAGAGGAAGTGACGCGCCAGATTTTGCACTGGCTGTCATCCGGTACGCCCAAGCTGCCATCCAGTAAGCCCAATCTGTCATCCCGGACTTGATCCGGGATCCAGTGCCACGCGTTCCCTGGATTGCGGGTCAAGCCCGCAATGACAGAAAGGGCTCGCAACGACAAGACGTGCCCCGCAATGACAAGAAGTGGCTCAGAACACCGCGTTCCACAGCGCCAGCACGGCGTCGCGTTGCACCTGCAACTCGGCTGGCAGCACGTGCGTGGGCGCTTCGTCCAGGCGTGCACGGTGCTGTACGCGACGCAGTTCGCGGTAGGCGTCGGCTGCTCCGTGACCTACACCGCGCGGCAGCAGTCCTATCACTTCGGCGCGTTCAAGCAAGGCGATGTTGCCAGTGTTGAAAGTCAGTTCCGGGTGCGCGCCAGCGTGGCACAGCACCAGGTACTGCATGACAAACTCGACATCGATCATGCCGCCCGGACTGTGCTTGACATCAAAGAACTCGCCCTTCACCGGGTGTGCGCTGCGCATGCGCTCACGCATGAGGATGATCTCGCTCTTCAGGTCGGCGACCTTGCGCGGCGCGGCAATGACGGACTGGCGGATCGCATCGAAGCGAGCGCGCAGGGCGGCGTCGCCGACCACGAAGCGGGCCCGTGTCATGGCCTGGTGTTCCCAGGTCCAGGCGGTGTTGCTGCCGCGCTGCTGCTGGTAGTTGGCGTAAGCGTCAAAGGTCGTGATCAGGAGGCCGGAGTTGCCATTGGGCCGCAGTGCGGTGTCAATCTCGTAGAGGTCGCCCTCACCGGTTTTCACGGTGAGCCAGTTGATCAGCTTGCGCACCAGGCTGGCATAGACTTCGAGTGCACGCTCGTCTTCGTCCTCATAAACAAAGACGATGTCCAGATCGCTGCCGTAGCCGAGTTCCTTGCCGCCCAGCTTGCCGTAGGCAATGATGGCAAACTGCGGGCTTTCGCGGTGCTTTTTGGCCAGGCGGCTCCAGCACCAGCGTGTGGTTATACGCAGCACGGCTTCGGCCAGGGCGCTCAGGTCATCGGCCACTTGCTCCACTGTCAGGCGGCCTTCCACATCGCGCGCCAGCGTGCGGAAAACTTCGGCGTGATGGGCCCTGCGCAGCAGGTTCAAAAGTGTCTCGTCATCGTCCTCGCCGCCAGCTGCCAGCGAGGCGCGCCGGTGTTCCAGTTCGCGCTCAAATTCACCCGCCTCGAAGCGCTCATCGAGCATGTCGGCATTGGCCAGCTCGTCAATCACGCCCGGATGCAGCAGCAGGTAGCGAGCCGGCCAGCGCGCGGCTCCGAGCAGGCGCAGTAGGCGCTCATGCACTTTGGGGCGCTCCAGCAGCAGCGCGAGATAGCTTTCCCGGCGCAGCAGCGGTTCGATCCAGTCGGCCAGGCGCACCGCTGCAGTTTCGCTCACCAGACCTTCCTCGATCCACTGGGCGGTGCGTGACAGCAGGCGCAGCAAGCGACTGCGCGACTCCTCGCGCAGCGCCAGCACCCGGGGATGCTCACGCCAGGGCGCCACGCGCTGGCGAAATTCGGCTGGCAATTGCGTGAGCAGTTCTTCAAAACCGGGAGCCGCAGCCTTGCCCTTGGCACCATGGCAACCCTTGCATTCCTTCTCCGCGCCACCGCCCAGCAGGGAGTCAAATTCTTGCGCCACCAACTCGCGGTGGCTGTCCAACTGGCGCAGCAGGGCGGGCGCAGTGGCGTAACCCATGGTGCTGGCAACCCAGTCCAGATCGGCGTCCTGGGTTGGCAGCACATGCGTCTGCTGATCGTCCAGGTACTGAATTCGGTGCTCAACCCGGCGCAGGAAATCATAGGCCTCGGCCAAGGCCAGGGCGCTGGCCTGAGGCATCAAGCCAGCTCTGGCCAGACGCGGCAGGGCGCTCAGGGTGGGGCGCGTCCTGAGCTCCGGAAACTGGCCACCGCGCACGACTTGCAGCAGTTGCACAATGAATTCGATTTCGCGGATGCCACCGGGGCCGAGCTTGACATCGTTGGCGCGCTCCGGGTGGCCGCTGCTGCGTTTGCTGGCGTGCTCGCGGATCTGGCGATGCAGCACGCGCAGCGAGTCAAACACGTTGTAGTCGAGGTAGCGACGAAAGACAAAGGGCAGCACCACGTTGCGCAGATTTTGCGCAGCGCTGTTGTCCGGGCAACCCAGTCGCGCGACGACACGGCTTTTCAACCAGGCAAAGCGCTCCCACTCCCGGCCCTGTACATGAAAGTACTCTTCGAGGCCGCCCAGCGAGACGGCAGCCGGCCCTGAGTTGCCGTTCGGGCGCAGGGCCAGATCAACCCGAAAAACGAAACCGTGCTCGGTGCTGTCACCGATCAGCGCGTAGATGGCGCGCACCACCTTGGCAAAGTACTCGTGGTTCGAAATCCGGCCGCGTCCCTGGTCATTACCGCTGGTCTCGCCGTCGTGATCGTAAACGTAGATCAGGTCAATGTCGCTGGAGACGTTGAGCTCGCGCGCGCCGAGCTTGCCCATGCCGACGATCCACAGCTGTGCGCGCTCGCCACTGCTGGCAAGCGGTGCACCATGGCTCTGTTCAAGCGCTTGTTGCACCTGAGTGCAGGCTTGACCAAGAGAAAATTCGGCCAGGTCCGTCATGGCCTGCGTGATTTGCTGCAGCGCGGCTTGCTGGTCGCAGTCCAGACGCAGCAGGCGCTCCAGCACCAACTGGCGGATGATGCGCAGGGCGCTGCCGAGATCGTTGCCCATTGCGCACAGGGCGGTCAAGGCTTGTGTCATCGTTGTCTGATCAGGTACACCGGGCGGCAGCAGGTGCAACTCGCTGGCATAGCGGCGTTGCACGCGCTGGCACAGGCGTGAGTGCGGGGACAAGGCGGCTCGGGTCATAATTCCTGTCATGGCTAACGGTTCCAAATGATTGACGCGACTGCTGCACCCTCATCCAGGTTGGCAAAATCGACCACCGTCGCTCGCTGGGCGTTGGGCGTCGTCGTTGCGGCCTGGTTTCTTTGCGGGGTGACCTGGGGCGCGTTGCACTGGCTGATTGTGCCGCGAATTGGCGACTACCGCCCGTTGCTCGAAGAGCGCGCCAGCCAGATCCTTGGTGTCAAGGTACGTATTGGCGCTGTCGTGGCACATTCCACCGGCATGATTCCCTCGTTCGAACTGAGCCAGGTTCAGTTGTTCGATGTGCAGGGACGTGAAGCCCTTCTGTTACCAAGGGTACTGGCGGCGCTGTCGCCGCGCTCGCTCTGGTATTTTGGCTTCGAACAGTTGTATGTGGACCGACCCGAGCTCAATGTCCGGCGTGCTCAGGACGGCAGGATCACGGTCGCCGGACTCGACTTTTCAAAAGAGGGCAAACCCGACAACGCCGCTGCAGAATGGTTTTTTTCGCAGATCGAGTTTGCCATTCACGATGGCACGATCCGCTGGACCGATGAAATGCGGGCCGCACCCACGCTCGAACTCAAGCAGCTTGACCTGGTGGTGCGCAACCGCGGGCGTCGCCACGATATGCGGCTGGACGCCACACCACCGGCGCAGTGGGGCGATCGTTTCAGCCTGCGCAGCATGTTCCAACAACCGCTGCTCTCGCGCAGCAAGGGGCGCTGGCAGGACTGGGAGGGTCAGCTTTACGCTGAATTCGCCCGCGTTGACCTGTCCGAACTGCGGCGTTATGCCGAAATCGGCATCGACTTGCGTCAGGGCAACGGTGCGTTGACGGCCTGGGTTGATATCACGCGTGGTGAACTGACCGGCGCGGCAGCAGACGTTGCGCTGGGTGAGGTCAGCGTGACGCTGGGCAAGGACCTGCAGGCGCTGGAACTGCAGTCGGTGCGCGGACGTCTGGCTGGCAAGGTGCTGGCCGCCGGTTTTGAATTTTCGACGCAGGCGCTGCAGTTCGACACGCGCGACGGCCTGCATTGGCCGGGTGGCAATGTCAGTGTGACTTACCTGGGTGCCGAGGGCAAGGTCACGGCGCGCGGTGAAATCAAGGCTGACAAGCTTGATCTGAGTTCCTTGTCGCAGATTGCGAATCGCCTGCCGCTTGATCCGGTGGCCCGCGCCGCTCTGCTGGCCCATGCGCCGCGCGGACTGGTGGACAGATTGCAGACAAGCTGGCAGGGCCCGATGGAGAACATGAGCAAGTTCGACGTCAAGGGCCTGGTCAGTCAACTGGAACTGGCGCCGGCAGCGGGCTTTCCGGGGATCAAGGGTGCCAGCGTCGAGTTTGACTTCAACCAGTCAGGCGGGCGGGCTGCTGTCAGCGTCGCCGGTGGCGCGCTGGCTTTGCCGACCATCTTCGATGAGCCGGTCATTGCGGTCAGCCAGTTGTCGCTGGACGCGCGCTGGCAGATCAGTGGCGAGAAGATCGCTGTTCAGTTGCCCAACTTGAAGTTCAGCAATGCCGATGCGCAGGGTGAGGCGCAGATCAAGTGGGAGACCAGTGATCCGGCCAAAGCAGCGGGGCGTTCCAGATTTCCTGGTGTGCTTGATCTGCAGGGAACCCTCAGCCGAGCTGATGGAACCCGTGTGCACCGCTATCTGCCCTCGGTGATTGAGCGCTCGGTGCGTGACTACGTGCGCGATGCGGTTCAGGCGGGTACTGCCAGCGGCGTCAAGTTCAGGGTCAAAGGGGATTTGCGCGATATGCCGTTTCGTGATCCCAAGCGCGGTGAATTCCGGATTGCAGCCGACGTCCATAACGCGAGCTACGCCTATGTGCCGCGTCGGCTGCAGACCCGCGATGCCTTGCCCTGGCCGGCACTGACCCAACTCAGCGGTGAACTGGTATTTGAGCGCGCCCAGATGCAGGTCAAAGGCGCGCGCGCCAGAATCGGCGCCAGCGCCGGTTTGCAGATCAATAAGGTGGAGGCGGCCATCGCCGACCTGGATCGACCGGTGGTGACGGTCAGTGCCGAGGCCCGCGGCGCCCTGACCGAGGCCCTGGGAATGGTCAGTGGCTCGCCGCTGGCGGCCATGACCTCCAACGCGCTGGGGCGCGCCGTGGCCAGCGCCAATGCGGACTACAAGCTCAAACTGACGCTGCCGATTGCCGACCTGGACAAGTCCAAAGTGCAGGGCAGTGTGACTCTCGCGGGCAACGACATTCAGATGACACCCGATACACCGAAATTGACGCGCGCTCGCGGCAGTGTCAATTTCTCGGAGAGTGATTTTTCCATCGTAGCGGGTCAGGCACAGATGCTTGGCGGCGAGGTGCGGCTTGAAGGGGGGTCTGTGCCGGTCCCTGGCGGCGGTGCTGCCCGCAGTGGGCCTTCGATGCTGATTCGCGCCAGCGGCAGAGTGAGCGCTGAAGGCCTGCGCCAGGCCAGGGAACTTGGCTTTGTGGCGCGGCTGGCGCAGCACGCCAGCGGTAGCGCGGCCTACACCGCAGCGTTAGGCTTTCGGCGCGGCGAGCCTGAGTTGCTGGTCACCAGCAATCTCCAGGGCCTGGGCTTGAATCTGCCGGCGCCGTTCAGCAAGAGTGCCGAAGCGGCCTTGCCATTTCGGCTCGAGACGGCGCTGCTGCGTGAGTCGCTGCAGCCTGTGCCGAACGCTCCGGCGCGCCTGCGCGACCAGATGACGCTGGACTTTGGACGGCTCGCTTCGATTGTTTATATCCGCGATCTGTCGGGGCCGGAGCCGCGCGTCTTGCGTGGCAGCATGGCGGCGGGATTGTCACCACAGGAGACGGTCCCGCTGCCGGACGAGGGGGTGGCAGCCAACATCAACCTGGGCAGTTTTGATCTGGATGCCTGGGAGGCGGTGCTGTCGGTGGCAACCGGTACTTCCCTGACGGATACCAAAGGCGCAAGTACGCCCATGACCTATCTGCCCACCACCGTGGCAGTGCGGGCACGGGATTTGCGTTTCGGTGGACGCAAGTTCAGCAACGTCGTGGTCGGGGGCTCCCGCGAGGGACTCTTGTGGCACGCCAATCTGGACGCCAGTGAGCTCAATGGCTACCTTGAATACCGCCAGGCGTCAGAGACGAGTGCCGGGCGGGTTTATGCCAGACTGGGCAAGCTGACCGTGGCCCCCAGCGATGTCAGTGAGGTGGAGGCGCTGCTGAACGAGCAACCGGCCAGCATTCCGGCGCTCGATATTGTGGTGGAAGATTTTGAATTGCGCGGCAAGCGGCTCGGGCGTCTGGAAGTCGAGGCCATCAACCGGGGTGCCGGCACGCAGGGGCGCAGCGGAGGCGCGCGCGAATGGCGTCTGAACAAGTTCAATATCAGCACGCCCGAGGCGTCACTAAGTGCCAGCGGCAACTGGAGCAGCGTCAACGCCCAGACCAGTGTGCCCGCTGCGTCCGGCTCGCGCGCAGTGGCGGAGCGCAGGCGCACGGTGATGAATTTCAAGCTCGATGTGGCCGATGGCGGCGAACTGCTGGCACGTTTTGGCATGAAGGATGTGGTGCGCAAGGGGCGTGGCAAGTTAGAGGGGCAGGTCGCCTGGCTGGGTTCGCCCTTCAGCCTGGATTACCCCTCGATGACGGGCGCGTTCACAGTCAACATCGAGAACGGACAGTTTCTCAAGGCGAACGATCCCGGTATTGCCAAGTTGCTGGGTGTGCTCAGCCTGCAGGCTTTGCCGCGACGGCTGACGTTGGACTTCAGGGACGTCTTCAGCGACGGCTTTGCCTTTGATTTCTTCCGCGGTGACGTTGGCATCGAGCAGGGCATTGCCAAGACCAACAATTTGCAGATGAAGGGGGTCAACGCAGCGGTGTTGATGGAGGGCCGCGCGGATCTGGCAAGGGAGACGCAGGACCTGAAGGTGGTGGTGGTTCCGGAAATCAATGCCGGCACGGCTTCGCTGATTGCCTCTGTGATCAACCCCGCGGTTGGTCTTTCCACTTTTCTGGCACAGCTGTTGTTGCGCCGTCCTTTGAACGAGGCGGCAACGCAGGAATTTCATATCGATGGCAGCTGGGCCGATCCGAAAGTCACCAAGGTTGATCACAAGGCGCCAGCGCAAGTGCCGACCGCTCCACCTGATGATGCAACTCGTTAAGCTTGTGCGCCGACTTCTGGCGTCAACCGGACGCGGCCTGTTGCTGGGCTTGCTGGCGGCCTGCGCGAGTGCGCCAGCCCCGCTGATGCAGGAGCCGGCGAGCGAGCCGCAGCTGGCGCCGGCTGCGCTGGCCAGTCCCAGTCAGAGCCAGGAGAAACAAAACTTGCCGGGTCCCATTTTGCAGTCCAGGAGCCGCTGGATCGCCGTGCACTGGGCTGATCTGCCGGGGTGGCAGGACGATGCACTGCACGAGGCCTGGAATGCCTGGCTGAAGAGCTGTGAGCGGCCCGGCCCGGTCTTCGCACCCTTGTGCGCTCAGGTCAGGACACTCAGCATCGCTGACGCTGCCGAGCAGCGCGCCTGGCTGATGGCGCGCCTGCAGCCCTACCAGGTGGAGTCGCTGGACGGAGCGACCGAAGGCCTGTTGACGGCTTATTTCGAGCCGGTGCTGGAAGCCTCGCGCCGGGCCAGCGCCCAGTTCTCCATTCCCTTGTACCAGCCGCCGGTCGGTCTGGCGCAGCGCAAGCCCTGGTACACGCGACAGGAAATCGACACTTCGGCGCAGGCCCAGGCGGCACTGCGGGGGCTTGAGATTGCCTTTCTGGCCGATCCGGTTGACGCGCTGATATTGCAGATTCAGGGCAGCGGGCGCCTGCGCATGACCCAGGCTGACGGCACACAGGTCATGCTGCGGCTGTCTTATGCGGGCTCCAACGAGCATCCGTACAGGAGTGTCGGACGCTGGCTGATCGATCAGGGTGCGCTGCGCGACGCCTCCTGGCCCTCTATCAAGGCCTGGCTGCAGCGCAACCCGGAGCGCGTCAAGGAATTGCTCTGGAGCAATCCACGCGTGGTTTTCTTCCGGGAAGAGCGCTTGTCCGAGCAGGAGGGCGTTTGGGGTCCGAAAGGCGCACAGGGTGTGGCGCTGACGCCGGGGCGCTCGATTGCGGTCGATCCGGCCAGCATTCCCTACGGCACACCGGTCTGGCTGGCATCGAGCGGGCCGGCCGTTCGTTTGCAAAAACTGGTACTGGCGCAGGACGCCGGCAGCGCCATCACCGGTGCCGTGCGAGCCGACTATTTTGCCGGTTCAGGAGGCGCAGCGGCCGAGCTCGCGGGTCGCTTGAAGCAGCCGTTGCGGCTTTGGGTACTTTGGCCCAAGGGCCGGTGAGCCGCGGCGATGACCCCTGCAGCGCAGGCACCAGGCCGCGCCGCATACAATAGCGGGCCGTCAGATTTGGAGTATTTCCGTGTTTATTTCTTCCGCTTTTGCTCAGACCGCCGCCGCTGGCGGGGATATGCAGTCTTCACTCATGAGCATGCTGCCCCTGGTGTTGATGTTTGTGGTGCTTTATTTTGTGATGATTCGTCCCCAGATGAAGAAGCAAAAGGAGCACAAGACCATGATCGATTCGCTGGCCAAGGGAGACGAGGTTGCTACCGCCGGTGGCGTTCTCGGCAAGGTCGCGAAGCTCGGCGACAGCTACCTGAGCCTGGAAATTGCCAGCGGTGTTGAGGTGCAGATCCAGCGCAGTGCCGTGGTACAGGTGCTGCCCAAAGGCAGCATCAAGTAAGCAAGAAACGCGATCATGAATCGTTACCCGATATGGAAGTACACGATCATTGTGATCGCGTTGGTGGTGGGGTTTTTGTACACCTTGCCGAACTTTTTTGGCGAGGCGCCTGCGGTGCAGGTCTCGTCGGCCAAAGTCACCATCAAGGTTGACGCCGGCACCAAGCTGCGGGTCGAAGAGATCCTGAAGGCGTCCGGCCTTGCAGCCGATTTTGTGACGCTGGACAACACCTCGGTCAAGGCGCGCTTTGGCAACACCGAGACACAGCTCAAGGCCAAGGATGCCATTCAAAAAGCCCTGATCCCCGATGCGGCCAATGCCGGCTACATCGTTGCGCTCAACCTGTTGTCGCGCTCGCCGGTATGGCTCACGTCTCTGCATGCCTTCCCGATGTATCTGGGGCTGGACTTGCGCGGTGGCGTGCATTTCATGCTGCAGGTGGATATGCAGGCTGCGTTGGCCAAGAAGGCGGAATCGCTGTCGGGCGACATTCGCACCAGCTTGCGCGAAAAAAATGTGCGCCACAGCGGCATCAGTCGCAACGGCCAGACCATTGAAGTGCGTTTTCGGGACATGCCGACACTGGGCGCTGCCAAGGCGCTGATCCTGGACCAGTTTCCTGATCTGCAGACGATCGAGGCGCCCGATGGGACAGAGTTCAAGCTGACCGCCAGCATCAAACCCGAGGCAGCGCGTCGGGTGCAGGATCAGTCACTCAAACAGAATATCACCACCTTGCACAACCGGATCAATGAACTCGGTGTGGCCGAACCCGTGATTCAGCAACAAGGGTTGGACCGGATCGTGGTGCAGTTGCCTGGCGTGCAGGACACCGCCAAGGCCAAGGACATTCTGGGACGTACGGCGACGCTGGAAGTGCGCATGGTCGACGAGACCAGTGAAGCGCGCGCTGCCGAGAGCGGCGCTGCCGCCGTGCCCTTTGGCTCCGAACGCTATCTGGAGCGCAACAGTCAACCGGTGATCGTCAAGAAACAGGTCATCCTGACCGGCGAAAACCTGACCGACGCGCAACCCGGCTTTGACAGTCAGACTCAGGAAGCGGTGGTCAATCTGACGCTGGATGCCAAGGGTGCGCGCATTTTCCGGGACGTGACGCGAGAGAGTGTGGGCAAGCGCATGGCCATCCTGCTGTTTGAAAAGGGCAAGGGTGAGGTCGTCACGGCGCCGGTGATCCGCTCTGAAATTGGTGGTGGCCGGGTGCAGATCTCCGGCCGCATGACCTCCATGGAAGCCAACGACACGGCCTTGCTGCTGCGCGCCGGCTCACTCGCGGCGCCGATGGAAATCATCGAAGAAACCACCATTGGCCCGAGCCTGGGTGCAGAAAACATTGCCAAGGGTTTTAACAGCGTGACCTACGGCTTCGCGGCGGTGGCGGTCTTCATGTGCCTTTACTACGTGCTGTTTGGCATGTTCTCGAGCATTTCCCTGGCCGTCAATCTGTTGCTGCTGGTGGCTGTGCTATCGATGCTGCAAGCGACCCTGACACTGCCCGGTATGGCTGCAATGGCGCTGGTGCTCGGTATGGCGATTGACTCCAACGTGCTGATCAACGAGCGGGTACGTGAGGAACTGCGCAACGGCGCTTCGGCGCAGGCGGCGATCCATGCCGGTTATGACCGGGCCTGGGCCACGATTCTCGACTCCAACGTCACCACCCTGATCGCCGGGCTGGCCCTGCTGGCCTTTGGCTCGGGGCCGGTGCGCGGTTTTGCCGTCGTGCATTGCCTGGGCATCCTGACCAGCATGTTCTCGGGTGTGTTTTTCTCAAGAGGTCTGGTCAATCTCTGGTACGGCCGACAGAACAAGCTCAAGAGCCTGTCCATCGGCACGGTCTGGCGCCCCGATGCCGGCAATCAGGTCGCGCCTCAGTAACGGAGATATTGCATGGAATTTTTCAGAATCAAGCGCGATATCCCGTTCATGCGGCATGCGCTGGTCTTCAATCTGGTGTCGCTGGTCACGTTTCTGGCAGCTGTCTTCTTCCTGTTCAGCCGCGGTCTGCATCTGTCGGTTGAATTTACCGGCGGCACTTTAATGGAAGTGAGCTACACCCATCCGGCTGACTTGAATGGCGTCCGCGCTGCGGTGGAGGCACTGGGCCTGAAAGACGTGCAGGTACAAAATTTCGGCACCGCGCGGGATGTACTGATCCGTCTGCCGGTGCAAAAAGGCGTCAGTTCGGCGCAGCAGAGCGAACAGGTCATGACTGCCTTGAAGGCGGCCGATGCCTCTGCCGCCATGCGCCGTACCGAGTTCGTCGGCCCACAGGTGGGGGATGAACTGGCCACAGATGGCCTGAAGGCGCTGGCTTCGGTGGTGATCGGCATCATGCTTTATCTTGCCATTCGCTTTGAATGGAAGTTTGCCGTAGCCGCCATCATTGCCAATTTGCACGACGTCATCATCATTCTCGGCTTCTTTGCATTCTTCCAGTGGGAATTTTCGCTGCCGGTGCTGGCGGCCGTGCTGGCGGTGCTGGGTTATTCGGTCAACGAATCGGTCGTGATTTTTGACCGGATTCGCGAAAACTTCCGGCGTTATCGCAAGATGAACACGGTGCAGATCATCGACAGTTCGATTACTTCGACCATCAGCCGGACCATCATCACGCACGGTTGCACGCAGTTGATGGTGTTGTCGATGCTGCTTTTTGGAGGGGCCACGCTGCACTACTTTGCGCTGGCACTGACGATTGGCATCTGTTTTGGTATCTATTCCTCGGTCTTTGTCGCGGCGGCGATTGCCATGTGGCTCGGCATCCAGCGCGAAGACCTGATCAAGGGTGGCGCCAAGAAGGACGGTGACCCGAACGATCCCAACGCGGGCGCCACTGTTTGACGGGAAAAGAGGGTATGGCAACGCAACCCACTGTGATACCGCGCGAGCAACTGCCGCAGGAAACGCGGCGTCGCTTTGTCCGTGATGTAGGGCGCGTCATGGAGCAGCTTGACAGCGTCGTGCTGGAGCGCTTCACCGAGTTGATGAATGAGGCCGCCCCCTCGCGGGAAATGCAGAATCGGCGCGATGCCTGGACCGCGTACCAGAAAGCCCGGGCGAACTGGGTCGATGGCACACGCAAAGCCTGGACCCTGGCCTTGCAGCCAGCGCTGCCGAAGGTGAACAAGGTGCTCGATGGTGCTTTTGAACTGGTGGGGACCGATGTCGCTGAAAACAAGATTCTGGCATCGCGTCTGGCCATCGGTGTGCTGGAGCAGGCTGGCTCCGAATACAACGATCTGCTCTTTCGCATGAAGCAACTGCTGGGCACGCAGGAACTCGAAAGTAACGATATCCTGCGGCCCGAAGTGCTATTTATGGCCATGGTGGAGCGCTGGGCCGGTCTTGACCTGTCGCGCGACGCCTGGGCCATGGTCAATGACGTAGCGCAAAAATGGTTGGCCGAAGGTATCAGGCAGGCCTATACCAGCGCCAACGCTTTCCTGATCGAGCGAGGTGTCTATCCAACCATTGAGTTGTCTGATCGGATTTCGCGTTCGTCGGTGACGACCGGGCACGTGGCACCGAGCGCCGCCAAAACACCGGTTCAAGCACCGGCAGCAGTCGAGGCGACTCCAAGGGAAGGGGTCGCGCCGCGACAGGGAGGGCATGCTGCTGCGCGGCCGGCTGCTCCTTTTGCCGGGCGCCTGGGATGGGAAAGCGAGCAAGGTGCGGTCAGTTCTCCCGGTGCGCCCATTTTCGGCGCTGCAGCGGGCCGAGCGTCCACTGGCTCCGGTTCAGGCGAGCATTCGCGAAGCCGGCCATCCACAGGCGGTTATGGCTCCGATGGTGCCAGTGCCGCCGAAGAAACCCGCATGATGACCAGCACCACCCCGCTGGCCAGGGCCCGTAGCCGGGCCGCTGGTGTGGTGGGGCAGCTCAAGCGCTTGCTCGGCAACTCGGGCGGTGTCGATTTTGAGTCGACGGAGCACCGCGCACCTTCGCCCGCACTGGCTGCCGCCATTGCGGCGCCGTCGGCGGCTTCGGCTGCTGCTGGCGGCAGTGCCACGGTGCTCGAGGATTACAGCCCGGCCGGCGTTGCCAGAGTCTCGGCCGATCTGCGGCAGCGCACGACAGACCTCAAGAACAAGGCGGAAACCAAGGGAGAGAAGGCAACCATTGAAATCGTGGCACTGTTGTTTCAGGCGATTTTGCAGGAAGAGCGGATTCCGCCCGGCATTCGGGTCTGGTTTGCCCGACTGCAAATGCCGGTTTTGCGCGTGGCCCTGGCCGAGCCGGACTTCTTTGGCACCATGGATCACCCGGCGCGTCAACTGATTGACCGCATGGGTTCCTGCGTCATGGGGTTTGACGCCAGCGGCATCAATGGCGGTCCGCTGGAGACAGAAATCAAGCGGGTGGTCCAGGTGATAGAGCAGTACCCGGAAACTGGCAAGCGCGTTTATCAGCTGGTTTATGACGAGTTCCAGAAGTTTCTGGCGCAGTTCCTGACCGGGCGCGACTCGACGCAAAAAGTGGTGGGTGTGGCGCAGCAGGTGGAGCAGAAGGAAACGCTGACGATCCAGTACACGATCGAGATGCGCAACCTGCTCAAGGATCTGCCGGTGCGCGACGAGATTCGACAGTTCTTGTTCAAGGTCTGGGCCGAGGTGCTGGCGCTGGCAGCGGTGCGCAAAGGCCCGCAGCACGAAGAGACGCTGAGTCTGAAGAAGCTGGCATCCGATCTGGTCTGGTCGGCCAGTGCCAAGCCGAATCGCGCTGACCGCGCCCGCGTCATTCGGGACTTGCCGCAATTGCTGCAAAAGCTGCGCTCCGGCATGACCTTGCTTGGTATCGGCTCGACCGAACAGGACGCTCACATCAAGACCGTCAGCGATACGCTGGCCGACGCTTTTGTCTCCAAGACGCAGGCGATCCCGAGCGAGCAGATTGCCGCGATGGCCGAGCGCCTGGCCAATCTGGAAGACTTCGTTACCGACGAAGGCACCGGTGATTTGCCGCTGGATGCACAGAGCATTGAAATGATGCTCGGGATTGATGCATCGAATATCGATGTTGTCACCGATGGAGGTTCCAAACCGACGCCAGCCATGATTTCCTGGGCGCAGCAGTTGCAGGTCGGTGCCTGGTTTACGCTGGACCATAACGGGCGGGTGGCACAAGTGCAGTTTGTCTGGCGCAGCGAGCGCAAGCACCTCAATTTGTTTGCTTCGAGCGACGGACGCAGTTATCTGATCCAGGCCAGACGACTGGCTGCCTATCTGCAGGCGGGTCTGCTGGTGCCGCAGGAGCAGGAAGCGCTGACTGTGCGCGCCACACGCGACGCGCTGGTCAAGCTCAACGCCAATCCGGAGCGCTTGCTGGGCTGAGTTATTTGATGCGCTGGAACAGGCCGCCGGGCAGGCGCGCAAGCTCGCGTGCAAGTTCGAGCGTCATCAATTGCGCCTGCAATTGGGCCGTCTCCAGACCCGAGCGCGCTTGCAGCGCATCGAGACCGACCGGATCGAAACCGACGAGTTCAAGCAAACGTTGCGTCGGGTCGCCTGCATCGCGTTCGTCCTTGCTGTGGTCAGCAGGACGGTGCTTGCTTTGCTGTGGGGCAGCATCGATCTTCAGTTCTTCCAGGATGTCCTGCGCCGACTCGACCAGTTTGGCCCCCTGCTGGATCAGGG
>Ga0194059_1000761_pt1 | contig 14485 bp, 19 predicted proteins | sample SepL6211m_MetaG_FD_163426 | JGI IMG/M metagenome (GOLD analysis project Ga0194059, IMG submission 163426) | Anoxic zone freshwater microbial communities from boreal shield lake in IISD Experimental Lakes Area, Ontario, Canada - Sep2016-L626-11m | ecosystem: Environmental > Aquatic > Freshwater >... | reverse complement strand
GTAGTGAGTGATCCTTTGTACATGGTTATTTTTTCTTATTGCTTTTGCGCGACCTTTTGCGCACGCTTTTTGTGCGCGCTTTTGTGCACGCTTTTTGTGCACGCTTTTTGTGCACGCTTTTTGCGAGGCGTTATTTGGCGCTGTACTCTACGAAGTAGAACGCTATACCAGGCAATCTCCCGTTTGCACGCCTTCTCTCTTCCCCTTTCTCTCTTCTCCAATTTAAGCCAAGGGAAGAAATAGTATTCCATCTCCAATATAGCCCCCCAAGAAATGAGTGACAAAACGCAGAAATGAGTGACAAAACGAACACCCTATTAACGGCTATATTAACGGCTATATCTGCCCCTAACGCCCCCTCAACGGATCTATCAGTCCAACCCTACAATAGTTCCGTTGGATACCCTAATATGCCGCAAATAGGGGATCCAAGAAATGAGTGACAAAACGCAGAAATGAGTGACAATTTGAACCCCTATGTTTTACCCCCCGAACTTCAACTTCAACTTCAACTTCAACTTCAACTTCAACTTCAACTTCAACTTCAACTTCAACTTCAACTTCAACTTCAACTTGGTAGCTACCTCGCACCAAGACCCACCTCAAAGAAAATTGAAATGCTTTCCCGCACACCAACCACCAGCATATAAGTAACGGATACTAGTCTTGAAATGGACTTTGAACTTTGCAAGTGCGTCACTAATGAGAAGCAGGAGTTGGGGACCAGACTGAAAGACATCTGGGATGAGGTCGTTGAGCTGGTTGAAGTCAAGACATGGGACGAGTTCCTGGATGAATGGAGTGACGTGGTCTTCGGGTTAGGTCGTCTCATCGGCTGGCTCTATGGGGTCAACTATGTCTCTGTCTATGGAGATCAAAGACACGTCAACAAGATCAAGAAGAGAATGCAGGAGTATGGCTGCGTGAGAAGCAAGAGGCACCTATCCACCTTTGGGAAAGATGGAGCCAAATGCTGTTCCAAATCGTAACTCCAGGAATGACCCAGTTTATAAACAGTTTAGCTAGTTTGTGCACCCTGTAATCTAACCTTTTTCTTATCTTGGGACAAGAACAAGGGAAGAAAAAGTATTCCAATCTACCTTTTTTAAAGGTAGAGCCAAATGCACCCTACAACCATGCACCCTGCAATCCTAACCCTATAACCGTGTAACCCTATACCCCTCCCAACGGATCTATTGGCTCAACGGATCTATTAGCAGGGGAGTGGAGGGTCCAAAGGTTGGACTGATGATTCAACACGCTAAATGGTGCCAAAATAGGCACCCCAGAAATCACCGACAAAACGAGGAAATCGCCCATGATTTGACACCCCTATTTTGCAAAGGATTGGCCCACACTTTGCACACCACCCTAAGGCAACCTCTAGATCCATCCTTTCCTCTATCTTGGGAATAGAACGAAGGAAGAAAAAGTATCTCAATTCACATTTATCCACCTTTAAAAAAGGTGAAGCCAAACAAACCCTATTCGCTCCACCTTTTTAAAGGTGGATTTAACGTGCAGTGAAAAAAGGGGATTACCCCCTCTTTCTTTATTTAGGTTACAAGACAAGTTAAGATCAAACTAAGCTACTAACTATTCTACACTAAGACATGCATACAAGATTTTTATATTTGGGGTTTTTCATTTTTGTGGTTTTTGAGGCCCATACGTCTACTCATCGTCCTCCTCATCCTCCTCCTCCTCGCTGAGCTCACCGTCCTCCGCGAAGAAGTCCACCTCCTTGGTAGCCTCGTTCCACATGCCAACGTCCTCCTTGGTCTCGGCATCGTAGACGACACCCTCGGTGGAACGCAGGTAGTTCTTGCTCTCAAAGCTGAATGCAATCACCGAGACCTTCTTCTTGGCGGGCTCGGCAGCAGCGGGAGCAGCACCAGCCGTGGAAGCAACCTTGGACTTCTCAACCTTGGCGGGCTTGGAAGCCTCCTTGAGAGCCTTGGCAGCGGCCTTGGCAGCCTTTTCCTCAGCCTCCTTGGCTTCCTTGGCCTCCTTGGCAGCGAGCTTCTCGGCGGCCTTGGCAGCCTTCTCCTCAGCCTCTTTGGCAGCCTTGGCCTCCTTAGCGGCGGTCTTCTCGGCCTCCTTGAGAGCCTTGGCAGCGGCCTTCTCCTCGGCCTCCTTGGCTTCCTTGGCAGCCTTGGCAGCTTCCTTGGCTTCCTTGGCGGCCGCCTTCTCGGCATCGCTCATCTTGGGCTTCTTGGCCTTGGTGGCCTTCTTCTCGCTAGAACCAGAGCTCTCATCGTCGCTGGATTCACTAACATTCTCGCTAACACTTTCACTTGCCACCGCAGTGGACTTGGGGCTGGCAGCCTCAGCCGCCAGCGTCGCAAACAGATCATCTACACTACTAGCCTCTACAACCTTGGCGTCCTTCTTCGGGCGTCCGCGCTTCTTGGGGGCCTCACCCTCGGACTTGGGGGCCTTGGCAGCCTTGGTCTTCTTCTCGGGCACAGTGAAGTGCTCCGAGGGGACCTCCCAGCCTAGGGCAGCCGCTGCCTCAGTGACCTGTTCCTCGGTGATGCTCTTCTTCTCCATGTACTTGGCGTACGAGATAGGAGCACGGCCCTTGGGATCGCGGAAAGCCATCAGCTCGGCAGCTAGACGCTGGCCAACGGTACCGCAGTCGGGCGCGCCGCTAGCATTCTTGTCCGCCTGTTCGCTGCACTTCTTGCAGAAACCGCTCTCGCAGCTGCCGCGCTCGTGCTTGCATTGGGTGAACAGACCGCCGTTGAACTGCAGACCTGGGCAGTGAGCCTCGCTGATCGCACCGCAGAAGGGAAGAACAAAGCCCAGCTTCTCGGCCTTTGCGACCTTGGCCTTGGGAGCCTTCTCGCCCTTGGAACCCTTCTTTGCCATCTGTTTCTTGGTGAGAGATAGCTTGGTAAGGCCCAGGTCGGCGATCGCCTCCTCGACAGAGAAACCGTACTTTTCAGCGAGGGCGATCACCGCGCGGTGAGTCACGTCCAGGGCGCTGTTCTCAAGGGAACGGGCCAGAAGCTCCGTAACGTACATGGACGAATCAAAGGTTGACACGACAGTGGACGACATTGTTGCTTGGTGTATAGTAGATGATGAATTGATACTCGTTTGCGTTAACAGTTGTACTCTTCACCAATACCCACAAAAGTATTTCAATTTTTTTTTCAATGTATGCTTTTCCGTGGAGACTAAAAAATTCCACCTTTAGAAAAGGTGGAGCCAAACCCTACCCCTTCCACCTTTAGAAAAGGTGGAGTCAAACCCACCCCCTATGGGGGGCCATATGATCCCCTTATAGGCACCCCTATAGGCACCCCTATAGGCACCCCTATAGGCACCCCATAGGCACCCCATAGGCACCCTAAAAAAAATTGAAATCTACCCCATTTGGCTCCACCTTTCCTAAAGGTGGAAAAAAATTGAAATGCTTATACCCCCCTAGGGGATAGAACAACTACCTAAAAAAATTGAAATCTATCCCCTAGGAAAACAACCTTACTCATAACTATAAAAATTGAAATGCTTTACCTATCCACCTTTGGGAAAGGTGCAGCTAAATCAACCCTATGGGACCTCTAACCCTAAAAAAATTGAAATGCACTCAGGTTTGGCCCAAACCAACCCCTATGGGACCCCTAACCCTAAAAAAATTGAAATGTACCCCCCATATCCACCTTTGGGAAAGGTGGAGCCAAAAACAACCCTATTGGCTCCCTTATCCACCTTTGGGAAAGGTGGAGCCAAAACAACCCCCATTGGCTCCCCTATACGCTCCCCCATTGGCTCCCCTATACGCTTCCCTATACGCTCCCCGATTGGCTACCCTTAGACTACTTTGGCCCAACCTTTTCTAAAGGTTGGTTTGGCTCCATGTTTGGCTCCATGTTTGGCTCCATGTTTGGCTCCACCTTTTTTAAAGGTGCAACAACTAACTTACACGACAACAACGACATTAAACCTCCTAATATTATCACTGATGAGACACATAATGATGTTCCACCTTTAAAAAAGGTGGAGCCAAATACTCGTGCAAGCTTGCACATTTATTATCATAGCCTGTTGGAACCATGATAATAAAAAAAAACATTAGAACACAAATGTATCAATTTATACACCAATGGGCGGTTTATAATGTTCAATGGTGTAAATATACGTAACCGACTAACCTTCGGTGACATCAAGTTGTTTTTTATGTATTGTTCTTTTTCTGATTTTGGACGTAACCTCTTTGGTTCGTTTTCCGAAAATGACCCCACATAGTTGACATGGGTCGCGAAATATTTGGTACTTTACAAATTTCCCCCTGATCCCTTGGTCGGCCCACCCAAAGTCCACAGGTTTATCCCCTGCTTTTACCCAAGAAAACTTGGGATAGATTGTTTTTGTTGTGGTTTCAGTGAAATAGTGCTGCGCGAAAATCTCCCACGCGGCGTGTTTTCTCCCGTCTTTTTCAGACGAGAACGGGCTCCAAATAAGGGGACATCCATGCTGGTGCCTAAAGCACGAATAGTCAATCAGTTTCTGCGTCATGTTAGGAAATGAACGATTCTTTCTGACAGGGGGTTTTTTAATCTAAACCATTTTTGATTAAAAGTATTTCAATTTTTTTTTGAGGTCACTGATTTTTGAGGTGACTGAATTTTTAAAAACTTAAAATTGTCACATTTTAAATATTCAGCGGTTTAAACCCCCAATATTATCCTGCCTTTAAGCACACCTATTGGCACACCCATCGACACACACTATTGGCACAATCCACCAAGACTATCTACCCACCTTTAAAAAAGGTGGAGCCAAATACTCGCGCAATCTTGCACATTTATTATCATAACCTGTTGGAACCATGATAATAAAAAACCACAATAACCACATTATTCATTGTAAATTTATCTCTTATAGCCCATTGGATGTTGAAATAATAGAGTTTTTAATCATCCTCTCGGTAACCCATTTGGTGTATTTAATCCGCATTCCATTGGCAAAACTTGCAGATTCTCGCATGTTCTTGATAAAATTTGTATAATCGTAAGGGCCCAGTTTTTCAAGAGAAATACCCAGTTCTGTGTCAACGTATTCCTGAAAAGACTTCCACTCATAAAGCCCCACAGCATCAGCCCCAGATAATCTAATATCACTAAAATCCTTGAGATATTTTTCCGCGCGGACATACAAGATCAAATATTGTTTCATGTCCCTGTGCAAATTATCAAACACCTTATTGCAAACAGAAATATCATTGATAATAAATGCAAATCTTTCGTCAAATGCAATACCACTTTCCAAACAATCCTGATAGCAAATGTCGTTTATTTCTTTGCGAAACTTAAGACAGATAATATTGAATAGCTCCTTCATCTGGAAGATTCCAAGTCCATCGCAAATAGACTCATTTGGAAATAGCTCGTGACTGTCCATGCTGATAATTGTAATTGTACATATATGATAATATTTAAGTTCAATTTTAAATTAAATATTATTATACACTACAATGGACTTTTGCAAATACAAGGACGCTCTGGGCAAACCTGGAACTGGATTTCATTCATTCCGCATTGGAGGCATATCCGTAGGAGATACATTAGTAGTTTTTTTACTCTGCATTATTATCTCATACATTTTTAACTATTCGCTGTTAATAACTACCATTGGGATCTTTCTGCTTGGTATAATAGTTCATCGGTTTTTCTGCGTTAGAACAACTGTTGATAAATTATTATTTCCAAACGCCGAAGCTGCTTGATTGATGATGCAATGGTATTAATGCCGCATCATTATTTGCAACCGTTTTTATTTCCTTTCCACTCTTTGTCTCAGTACTATTATCAATATTATCTGCAATTTGATTGGCAACATTTGCAGAGATAATATCTTTAATAACCGTTGTATTTACAGAAACATCAGGTGCGCCAGACTTTATCAAATTTTTAACATTGGAATACCTTACTGTCATATTATACCGTAAATTATCAATGTCATATATATCAAGTATTTTTGTCACTACTGGACTCCTCTCAATGTCCTTGTTTTCCATCTCAACAATTTTTATACCAGTCTCTTTAACAAATTGATAATAATGCGTTGAGTTTGATAATAATAGATCTGCATTCTTCTTAAAATAAAAACTCTCATATGCCTTATACTTCTTGATAAAATCACTTAGACCGCTATTTGTACCCTTATCTGATTGCTTCATGTCGCCAGTAATTACCATCTTACTTTTATCACCAATTCTAGTAGTCAACATTAACATTTGATTTGGTGAACTATTTTGCATCTCATCCGCGATAATAAATGCATTTTTAAACGTGCGACCTCTCATATAAGCAAGAGGAGAGATCTCAATAATATTATTTTTGACAAGCATATCAATGTCTTTTTGAGGAAATGATTCTAAAAAAATATCAAACATTGGTCTTGTCCAAGGATCCATCTTCTTGACAAGCGTTCCAGGAAGAAAACCAATATCTTCCTCCACTGGAACAACGGGTCTAGTGATAACTATTTTATCTATAGCTCCACTTTTTAAGTCACTTATGGCCTTACTACAGGCAAACATAGTCTTTCCAGTTCCAGCTGGCCCAGTCACAAACAACACCTTAACATTATTATCATTTAACAATTTAACATACTCTTCTTGGTTCTTTCCTCTAGGTTTGTATGGCATATCATACAAGAGCGTTCTATCCTTTCTCATATGAATAAATCTGCGCAAATTAGTATTAACACCAACATTCTTAAATGATGCAGATGTGTGACTCAAAAGAACCAAAGACGAAAGAAAAAACTTAAAAAGCAACATATAGACTATTATACTATATATATTTTTTTGTTTAAACCATTTGATAAAATATTATCAGTGTCAACAATCTACTTTTTATTACTCATGTCTCTCCACGTAAAGAACACAGCTGCAATTTTTAAAACAAGCGATGCAGTCAAGTAATTGTATACTGGCTTTGAACAAGTAGAATTGTCAATCTCATGCCAAAATATAATACTACCAACAATTATCCACGCCGTAGAGAATAGCATCGTTAATATCTTGAGAATGTGCGCAAGCAAAATTATACAATCATTGTCATTGGTTTTCTTAGAGTTAAGATCTTGCTTTTTAGAAATGAAAATTGCGAGAACAATAAAACCTAGAAAGGAAACCCCACAATATCCACTTATCATCAAGAACTGGTACATGTCAAGATTAAGCTTTTTAGTAGAATTATGCAGACACGTGTCGTCAGTGTATGCGTAATACAAATCGCAAATAACAAAGGGAGATCCAAATGCCAAAACAAGCAAAGATATTAATAGTTTGACACACAAAGATCCCGCCGTTGAAACTGGCACACTATCGCTTCTATTTCGGTATATCTTTGTCATGTCCAGATCTTGATCTGGTATTCCAACCAACTTTGATGTAATGTTTCCAGACTCAACATCTTGATTTCCCAACGTCACAACTCCTGCTTCAGTCATCATTCTCCACATACAGTTATTAAAAAATATTAATATGATAATTTGCATGTCAATTTTTTTAGTAATCTAAAAAAATTATCACGTATCTTCCGCTTCACACTGATTTTCAACCTTGTGTTTGACTCGTTTAATTTGAAAAAATCGTTTGTATTTTTTAATACCATCTTTTGTGTATCCATCACTTTTTCTAATTGGCTCTAATGTAAACCCATAAACAGTAAGAATCTGCCTCACAAGATTTAACAATGGCCATTTCTGGGTCTTTTCTGCATCCTTGTGCAAGCTCGTTAAATAAGAAGAACTAAACAATTCTTTTAATGCAGGGATATAATTTTTCACAGATAAGTATTTCAACTCATCCAAGAAAAATTCGCGTGGTAAAAAAATATCAGCAAGATCGTCCATATTATCAAAGTTAATTCCAATATCATTCAATATCTTCTTAGGTATATCGTCCATAATAATCGCAAGGATTTTTTTCCTAGATTTATACCTCAAATTCTGGTATACTATAAGCTTCCCCAGTCTTGATATACTTTGCAATAATCTTTGGATTCGTCTTATTCATTAAGATGTCTTCCGCCTGATAAACGTTAAAGGTCTTGTCAATGTAATAAATAATACCCTGAATGTCTTGAGCCCAAACCTCCAGCTTTTGAGTAGTTGGTGCTGGAGTATCCTCCGAATCCATAACACCATGAGGCGTTCCCTTAAGATGCGTCCCACAAAATTCCTCACCCTCCTTCCTACGCCTAGTGCACTGCTCATTACTTGCCCTCTTTGCGCAGCAACGATCAAAGAAAGGCACCGCATTCTTGACTCTCTTGCGCTTCATAAAGTCCTCTTTCGCCAAATTGAGACGTTCATAGTCGTAAATGTACTGCAAAAGCTGGTTTCCCTGTTCACTGCCAAGAAGACCACACCCCGTAGCCTTGTCCTTAATATTATTCTTAAATCCCGTCATATACTCATCAATCTTCTTGCTCAAACGGCGCTCCATGGTTCTTGCGTGGTGTATAATAATTAGGCGAATTAACTCTAGTTCAATTTTTTTATTATAGTTTAAAAGGACTTAAAGACCCTCGCATAGTTGTGTTTGCCGTGGATATAATAAATAGTGAAATGGACTTAAAGAACCTCCTCGCCCTTTTTTTTCCTTGGCTTATAAACACGCTTCTTCTTTGGTGTTTGAGCTGCTTCATCTGTATTTGTTACTGATTGCGAGCTTCCTGTTGCCGATGTAACTGTTGAAGAATCGTCTTCTTCCTTTTTCTCTTCCTTTGCTGCCTCTTCTACAGGGGGTTCTATCACTACTTGTTCTTCCTTTGCTTCTTCTTCTATTTCTATAATTATCTCTGCTTTTGTTGATTCTTCTACAATGGGTTCATCTTTTTCTTCAACTACCTGCTCTTGCTCTTCTACAATCTCAGGATCTATCGTCTCTGTTATTCTCAACTCAAGAATATTTTCTAATTCCTTATGCATTAGCTCGCGATTTTTAACATCTGTTAGAGTTGCTTCAACAATAACAACACGCTTCTCCTCTTTAAAATCATTATCACACATATTCTCCTGTGAATTAAAAAGACTTTCTACATAGGATGAATGCATCTTAATGTTTACCGCCTCATTTTTTATTACCTGTTCTTCCTCTAGATCATTACTTATTTCACTATATGTATCATATTTTACAGAATGCAAGCTGTTATTATCATCAAAACTATTAGTTCTTATACTTGTTGCATTTGTTGGACTAGGGGCAACAGTATTATCATTATTATCATTAATGCTATTTTTCAACTCTTTTAACAACTCGTGATCAATATCTTCATTAGCAAAATCCTTAAGCATTGATTTGCGCTTTTCTTTTGAAGCCTGAGCATTATCTTCAAACTGAATATCGTGTGTAACTTGACTAAACATTAATTGTACCTTTGTTGAAAAACGCTTTAAATACTTTGAATGCAGCTTGTGAAAAAACTCTATATATGTAATAAAAAGAACCAAATTTTCCCTTAAAACTGTTGTATGGTAGTTAAATGTGTGAACATAATTATCAATGTTTAACCCAGTTCTGTTTTTATCTTGTAATACTCGCAAATCGTGTTCCTTATTTATAAGAACACTATTAATTGACCCCAAAAGAATCAAAATATTCTCATGAATATCCTGTGTTACAATATAATCATATTCTTTGTAAGGCTCCAAATCCTTGTAAACGGGATAATTATTCTCTATGTGCACAAGTTCCAGGATCTTCCTGTCTGTTATATTATCTTTTATATATTTTTGCACAATCTTGTATAATTTGTAATATTCACAATAAATGCGGTTCATTATTCCTGCATTTAAACGTTTCATGTCATCAAATTCAATATCTATTAGCTTGCTTTGAAAATGAAACGAATCTAAGCCAAACACAAACAAATTATCTTTATTATTTTTGATAAAATCAGAATAAATATCCTTTAATTTTTCAGTTTTTATTTTTAGCGTTTCAAAAATCTTTGTTATTCCATCGCGCATATCAGTTATGTTATTGAACTCTTCCTTCAAATCATTCAATCTATGATCCATACTATTTTGATAAGATATTATTTTTTTCAACAATAATTAAAATATAGTTGGTTTTTAAAGTATCTTTTTATATTATGGACGAGTTAGAAGACATTGCATTGCTTGATGACACAACAGATAAAAATACTGGAAAAAGCGGCGTTGAATGGACGGAAGAACACGAAAAAATACTTGTTGAATGGGCCGACAAAGCTATGTGCTATCGTTGGCTACATTCTCGTGCAAATGCAATGTATGGTTCATTAAATGCATGGTACACTATTCCTGTTATTGTTATATCAACCTTGACTGGAACTGCAAACTTTGCGCAAAACAGAGTGCCAATTGATTATCAAAATTATTTTGCAATGATTGTTGGAGGTTTCAATATTTTAGCAGGTATTATTACGACAATTCAACAATTCTTAAAAATTACACAATTGAACGAATCTCACCGAGTTAGCAGTATTGCCTGGGATAAATTTTATCGCAATGTTAAAACCGAAATTGCAAAACACCCATATGAAAGAATTGACGTGATTCAAATGGTTAAAATGTCAAAGGAAGAATTTGATCGCCTCATGGAAACTAGTCCTAATATTCCCGATTCAATTATTGTAGAATTCAAGATTGCATTTGATAAGTATAATGTAGCTAAAAATAAGAAATCTAGTTGGTTTTCATGTACCACCACAGATAATATTGAAGGTTTAGAAAAAGCCGCAGAATCAATCATGCCAACCATTATTCGTCCTGAAATTTGCGATGCTCTTATCTCTACCGAAATGTACCGAAATCCATGGTTCAACGAGGAACACAAAGATAAGCAAGCACAGGACACATTACGCTTACAAGTAGCAAAAGAAATGCGTCAAAAGAGGCTAGTAGAAACGCAAAATAAAATGATCCGGGAGTTTAAAATCCAATTCTACAACTTGAATAATCGTGAGCCAATGGACAATGAAATCGTTGACAACTTGAATGAGAAAATTGAGGTTTCTGTGCTTCAAAGAATTATTGAAGAACAAAAAAAAGAGGTTGGAGATGATAATGTATAAAATATAATCATTTTATACTAACTACTTTTTGTAGTCACATTACTTTATGCTGAAGCAAGTGACGTGTCGCTTCTAGCAGAAAAGTTGGAGTCTTTATTTGATAAAACGGGTTCTACAAGCGTCGGGATTTTCTTTGGCAATATTACCAACGAAAGCATTATGAATGCATAAAATGCCATATAAACTCCATACCACTCAGAACCAACTCCATAGAAAGAAAACAGCCTAGTTATGGTAAAAAAGAATAATACAAAAATTCCTAGTATTGTTATTATTGTTTGAAGTAGCATTTGGTTATATAAATATTCAAGAAATTAATACTTATATAATGTCGTTATTCAATAAAATATTCGCTATTATGCCTATCCCAAACTTCTCCTAATGTTGCCTTATTCAAATAATGGTATGATAGTGGGAGAAATTGTTTGTATTCTTTTACTGCTAAGAGAGGCCCATCTGTAAAAGTATTTCCATTATCTAAAGTTGGCCTTCCAACAAAAATACTATCGTGTTCATTTACCCAGGTTCCACTATAATCTGTAATCTTTTTTGTCAATTCATTTGGATTGACTTCATCAGGTGAGTCACTAACATTATTAAATAAAATTTTTGAGTTCTTTAAAAACACTGCATACCGTATAATTCCACCCCTGGTAAAACGACCATTTTCACTTTTCTCCTCAGTAACCATTTTACCATGAATCTCCAATGACTGATTATTTTTTGACCATCCTCCCTCCCTTACGGCATTCTTGTAATCAGTAAAATAGTGATGGTTTCCAAAAATTTCACCATCCACGGTTCCTCTAGAAAAGATGGAATCAAACTTTAAATTCTTATGATGAGTTCCATGATAAAATACAACGGGGACCTCTATCACCTCAGCCTTCTCATTTTTAAGTACTGTTAAATCAATAAAATCCATGAAAAACTCACTCAATGATTCATTTATTTCAATATTGCAAACAGATCTCTTATTAATCAGTTCATCAACTGTGACAAACCAAACTGGTGTTACTCTAAATAATCCAGTTGAAAAGTTATTATTAAGTTCCAATTGATAAAAAACATATAAATTTTCATTATCATTTAAAAACCCTGAAAACTTAACCTTATCTGCATCGCAATAGCCTGATACCATTGAGGCTGCGATATCCTTGCAATCGTCCTTCATATTTAAAATACTTACTCTGGGCAAAGAAATGAATGTAAATTGATCTCTTTGGTTTTGTTGATTTTGTTCAAGCGTTTTTATCAGCGCAAATTCTAGGAAAGGTTCGGTACAATGCATATTAACATGGTAGGGAACAATATGAATAAATTGCGCGGTTGTAATATTTTCCATGAGATCTTCGTCCCGAGTTAAATAATCTAACCCACTATAAGTCCACATCTTTTCTGGCTCTGGACAATATTCTAACTGAGAAGATTCTTGATCCAATTCACTTAAATAAGCATCTAAATTGTCTGCCATATTTATATTATTACAAAGTTTTCTCTAAGTTTATCTTACGCAGGTTTATTTATCTATTTTTCGTTTAATAGTTTCTTTTACTTGTTCTTCGCGACTATTTAAAATATGTTTGGTCAAATCTTCTGCAACTTGGGGTTGAGTTGCATAATAATTTTTCAGTGCTGTAAGCAGTGTTTTGCCATTCAAAGCCTTTTTTACCTTGTTGGTTTTAAAAACTAGTGCACCACCATTAATATCAAAACAATCAATCTCATTCTTTTTCATAACGCCCACTAAGGATTCTGTAAGTGCTTTTCTTCGTGTATTACGCTCTTTAATTTCATTCTTTAATTTAGTTACCTCATTGTCTATTTTGATCCATTCTTTAATGTTTGCAACTAGTTCTTCCTTTGTCTCCATATAGAAATAATATAAAACAAAGATTTTATATTATTATCGCAAAAGTATTATCATTAAATTTGTCTGCCTCAAATATCTATGATATTCTTCTCAATGCCTACGTGTTTTGCTATGACACTTATTACTTTGTTTATGCGTTTTTCCTCTTCTTCCTTGGTACTTCCACCAGTAGACTTGAGAATCATATTTAAATACGCATCATTCTTCTTTGAATGATAATCTTGTGCATCTGGATTCTCTTTAATCCAATCGGTTATTTGACTCACATTTTTATTTGCAACCTTGCGAATTGCCTTTCTAACGCGTTCTTTTTCCTGATCTTTTTCCCACGAATCTTGATCTCTAACATACAATCTTTCGCGTTTTGTATCTGTACAATGAATTGGTCTTTTATTAACATCTAATTGTTTTAAACCATTAATAAAGATTTGCGATATTCCTTCCTCATATCCAAGTTTTCCAGTATTTTCAAGATCCTTTAATGTCAAGTTTAATGAATCTACAAAATCTGTTAGATTCATAGCATCCTTGCACGTCTCATTCAGGAACACAGTAAGGTTGAAATTATTATTGAGAGTATTATTATTGTTTGTAATAGTTGGTTTGCTTGCCAAAGATATAACTTGTTTATTCTGTTCCATCAAAAGCTGTTTGAATTCTTCATTCTGTTTTATAATCGTGAGCAATACTTCGTTAGTTACAGGCTCATTATTGATTTTTATTTGAGATTCTTCTTGAATTTCTTTTGTTTGATCTGGTTCTATACACTTTTTCTTGTGCTTCCATAACCCAGTGCGGTCTTTATATTCTTTTTCACATATTTCACACGTATAAGGCTTTGAGCTTAATTTTTGCTTAAGGCTGTGGCCATCTGTTGCCTTTTTATGTTTTGCTGACAAATTATGATTATCAAGATTACTCTTTTTACTCGTACCATAGTCACAAGTTTTGCAATAATATTTAGCGCATAATTTTTGCTTACTTTCTGTGGCCATTGTTTCCATATATTAGCTACAGAAATTAAGCTTAAGTTCTTTTTTTAAAAAAATATTTTTTTGCAAAAAATTTACAATCACAAATTTTGGGTTAAAATTTTGGAATTTAGAGCATTATGCTCTCAAGTCACTTTTTCAAAAACACATCGAAAAAAAATCCCAAAAGTATTTTCAGAATTTGAAAATGGACAAAAATAAATGTCCAAAAGGCCTTTTACCCTATGGGTCTTGGACCTCAATAGTTTGCATTCACCTACATGGTGTAGGGCAATGTTTTTCAACTATTTATAAAAAGTTACCTACATTGATGTAGGGCGATGCCTACATGGATGTAGTATGGGATTTAAAGATCTTTTGACAATTTGCCCTACATGAATGTAGGCGGAAGGAGGGTGCGCCTACATGATGTAGGTAATGATTTGCGCCCTTCGGGCGCGGTGGCGGCCTACACGGGTGTAGGGATTGATGGTAAGTGCTTACGTAGATGCAGCGGGAGGTTTTGAAGAGATTATAATATTTTCACCTGCATTAGT